>Ga0307512_10000903_pt1 | contig 43732 bp, 51 predicted proteins | sample 14_EM_MG_FD_200267 | JGI IMG/M metagenome (GOLD analysis project Ga0307512, IMG submission 200267) | Populus trichocarpa ectomycorrhiza microbial communities from riparian zone in the Pacific Northwest, United States - 14_EM | ecosystem: Host-associated > Plants > Roots > Unclassified | place... | reverse complement strand
TCTACATTCTAGAAAAATGGTGATGGGTGCGCACGTGAAGAGAGATGAGAGCAGTAGTAAACTTTCCCCAGTCCCGCCACGCCCTTTTCCCATTGCCCCTTCCCTTTGTCCTATTATCTATCTCCGACCGATACATGGACATGACCGACCCTTATCTCCGCGTTTTCCCCTAAATCCTCACATGTCATTGTCTTCGACCGTATCACCGTCAGTCGGCGGCTCCATCCATCCATTCATCACTCATCATCACAGAATGCACCGCAAGAGGGTAAGAGGGTGGGGGTGCAAACATACAACCCTACAACTACGACTACGTTTGGTTTGGGTTTATTGCCCCACACCTACACCATCAGTTAAAAGGCCGTCAGGCCGAGGCCGTGCAAGGGAATGGGGGACTGTTCCATTAGACGTTGCGGCTTCTCGTTCTCTTCTCGTGGTCCCAACTCCAACACCCCTAACTGTCTCTTTTTACGCACATCCACACACATACACATACACAACCCTTTCATTCAATCGAACGTTCCACGTTCCACCGATTACACCACTTTGTACACCAATGGCCGCCACCCTAGCGGAGCAGCCACAGTCGGAGCAGCCACAGACCAAGCCAGACCCGGTACCCCAGACACCACTAACACCACTAACACCACCGCCACTTGGACAACAACAGCCGCAAATCTCAACAATAGCGGCGGCAGCAGCGGCAGCGCAATCAGGGTCCCATGTCCCATCATCACCACCATCTCGACGCTTCTTCATCTTCCCCCCCTGATGTGTCTCAGCCTCCGGCCACGGTCAAAGAGACCGTGCTGCTCGAAGCGGCCAACGTAGCCCACTTTGATGCCCTCGGCCACGACTTTGACAAGCACCACCCGGACGCGGCCGACGTTTCAGACCGGCTCTCATTTGCGCTGCGTCGCGTGCTCGTCCTCGACGAGGACGCCACCTCGGTCCTAGACTACGCTTGTGGCTCAGGTCAGCTCGTTTCGCAGCCGCCACTCTTACTTGTGAACTCTTTGCTGACGAAACGTTATTTTATTTTAATAGGCCAGGTGTCGCGCGCGCTCGCGCCGTACGTCGCACAACTCGTAGGCGTCGATATCAGCCCGCGTATGGTGGAAGTGTACAACGCGCGCGCAAACACGCAAGGCCTCGAGCCGCACGAGATGCGCGCCGTCGGCTCACTCGCCGAGCTGCAGCAGCAGCGTTTCGACGTTGCCGTGGTACGTTTTTCTTTCTCCCTCCTATCCAACGACTATTTTATTTAGCTCGATCGCATTTTCTCTCGTGCCTTAGTGCTCGATGGCGTACCACCACTTTGCCTCGGTCAAGGACGTCACGCGCGAGCTCGTGGCGTATTTGAAGCCGCGCGGCACGCTCGCCGTCGCCGACATTTTGCGCTTGGAGGCGGACGAGGGAGAACCGCCGATCATGGCCAAGTACGAGTATATGGTCGCGCACACGCGTGGCTTTACCGAGGAAGAAATGCGCGGGGTGTTTGAGGGCGCAGGGCTCGAGAACGTCGCTTTCGAGCGCTTCGCCTCCGCCAAGAAGGAAGGACGCGACGTCCAGTTTTTCCTCGCCACGGGCACGAAGCCCACTTCCGAATTGTGAAAAAATCCGTCGATCGTTAGCTACGAGTACAACAACACGTCGTGTAGTATGCAGTATGAATAATAATGATAATAGTCACCCCTTACAACCTTTTTGTTATCTTATCTGAACTTCAGCGACCCTCCGAACCGCTTGCGAACGACCTCGTTCATCTTGTCCCCGATCTCGCGATAGGTCCGCCACCAAGCCATCCCGACCATCTCAGCCCGGACATCCTCACCCGGATCTGGCTCCTCGTCCCTCTCGTCCGCATGTTCCCAGATGCCCCACCGCCGACGCAGCAGCGCACCCCACCACCGCATGACCCCCACCGCGCGCTCAGCCCCGACGTCAGTCTCGACGCAGCGCACGAGGTACCCACCAACGAGCGCAACATCCCCCACGTGCGGCATGTGCCTCGCAAACCGCTCCACCCACACGCTCACCACCCTCCGCACGTCCACACCGTCCACCGCGCCCGCGCCTGAGCCCCCAGGCCTCAAGACGGGCTTCTCCGCCTCTGCAAAACGGGCGCGCGGGGGCGGCGGCGGCGGGATGTACTCGTGTGGGCCTCTGGGCGGGGCCCAACGCCCTGCGAGGCGTTGTAGCGGTTTGAGGGGGCTCGTCGGTCGCACGGGCTGTTGCGAGGGCCGGACCCGCGCGCCGCGCGCTGCTGCGAGCTGCTCGCGCTGGATGTCCACCGGTAGGACTGCAAAGACGTCCGCATCTATTCCGAGCTCGACGAGCTCTCCCGGTTTGACGTGCACGCCCGCTGGGACGGCTGGGATAGGCGGTGGGAGGGAAGACCGGCCCCTGCCCCTGGACCTGGACGGTGCGCCTCTCCCTCGTAGGCTACGGCCACCACCTCTGCTTGCGCTTGTGCCGCGGTCGCGGGGCTTGTCGTTCGCAGTACGGGGAGGGTTCACTGAAGCGGCGCGGCGCGGAGGCCCGGTCTCATGTTCTGGTTTGGGGGGAGGTGCCGAACGCCGTTCGTACTCTGCCTCGAGTTCTTGGCGGATGTCCTCTGGCAACGCTTCGAACACGGACTTGTCGACCTGAGAGAATGACGGCAGGTCTACTCCCATCCCTGATGCTTTCGGCTCCGAGCGTGCGGTCACAAGTTCACTCGAAGACGCTCGGGCTTTTGGTGCGGGCCCTATATCGGTACTCCCAGCTGTGGAATTCGGCTCACGTCGGAACGGTAGACGCGCCTGGCCCGCTGTAGGCGCACACGGAGTACGTGTTTCAAGCTTCTGGATCTGGATCGAGATTCCCCTGAGTTCGTGTGGGGCAATGTCGAGCGCACGCAGTAAACACCAGCTGACTTTTCCGATCACGCGTGGGTCACTTGTCGCATGTCCATCGGAGTCAGCAAGCGCAGCCTGTTTGTTGTACGTCACGCAACGGCCATGTCCCATGAACTATGACCAATTCAGAAAAACGTGAACAACGTGGATGGTATGTGTGTGTAGCCACACACCTTCGGAGCCTCAACCGGTGCGGATGGATCTCGCTTCATGATCTTGAGAGTAAGAGACTGACCCTTCATGTCGATGGCATCCAGGCGGCGTGCAACTTCTTCTGACATCTGATGGATGAACGACTCCACCTGGTCATCCTTCTCGAACCGTATGCCGTACTGTATATGGATTAGTTCCTGTCGATCAAGGTGACTCAGGTGTTCGATCCTTACGTTGATGTCGCAAGAAACAGACTTGCGTGGTTTGTCACTTTCCAATTTACGTTCGTCCACGCCGCGGATGGCATTGTACAGCGTTTCACCCATTGACCTACCCAGGGCATCGCACAGCGCCGCTTTACTACGCCCTGCAAGTTCTCCCAGGTTGCTCGTTCCAAACTTTTCGTGAGCCTTCTCACGCGCGGCCCTACCAAAGCCGTGCAGGTCCTGAATGTCTAGGGTTGGGAGTAAATCTGGAAATGTAGCCGGGAGCAGGTGAAATGAGCCAGCTGGCTTTGCACGCCGAGTGGCGAGACGTGCGAGCATGATATTGGGCGCGATTCCGATGCTCGCTGAACACGATGTCAGAATTTGCGATCGAATAAATCACAAAGCGTACCATCGCACCCCGTGGTGGCCTTGATCTGTGCACGCACGGACTCGGCAAGTCCCTTAGGGATGTCCGTTGAGGTACCATCATTCTCACCATCACCACCTGTGGGTACGACCTTCATCTCTGCTACGGTAGAAGTGACGTCGATGAGCGCCTCATCGACTGACACAGCCTGCAAATCGTCCGCATAAGACATGAGGATGGTGTAGAACTCCAATGACAGCTTCCTGTATCTGATGTACTATCCTCAAATGAGTAGCTCTCACTAAATCGAGGAAAACGCACTTTTCAAACTCATACGGTATCGTCACCAGATCCGGGCAGAGCTTTCGTGCTTGCTGCAGACTCATTCCGTTCTTGATCCCAAATCTCCGGGCTTCATAGCTAGCACTTGCAATCTCACTCGTGCTCGACGCGCCGCCCTGCATGTGCTGCGAATGACAAACAACCACCGGCTTCCCACGCAGGTGGGGCCGGTCAACCAACCCGGCACTAACAAAGAAGGCATCAAAGTCCACATGCATGATCACCTGCTCCGTCGTGCTGCTTGCTTTCTCCTTTCCCTTTAGCGGGTTTTTCATAACAAGTGCCGCATGGCGCATGCTCACCCCCGTGGAAGTCTCTGTGGATTTGTATGTGGCGTGAACATCACCCCTCTCGGCACGGTCTTGCGCCTCCATGACGAGAGTGCGTAACTCCGCCTTCCATGACGAGAGATGGTGCAAACGCGAGTGGGAGTAGTACCCGGAAATAAAACCGGGAGCCATAGAGGTGTGCGTGGCGCGCCAAGCAGGATTTGCCATGACGCGTTGTGCGGCGGGATTAGATTCATGTTCTGCATATTTTGGGATAGGAGGTACGGATGGGGGAATGGGAGAAGATACTGCTTGATGAGAAGATGGAAGGGGAGGCGGTATGGAAGGTGTCTTCTCTGGGGATTGCGGGTCCGGTTTGACACGTCCAGCACTCTGTGTCGTGCCCTGCTTGCTAAATTCCTCTAAGGATATCTGTGCCAGCCGACCCTGCGCGCTTTCAACCCGGCCACCAGTGACGAAGATGAAATCCTGCCACGGAAGGAGGACACCAGCTTTGACGCTTTGCACAAGCCACTCAGGCCTTACAACTTTCATATGCTTGAACTCGCGAACCTTGGCCGGTGTGAGGGAACAAGTGATAACATGAGTGCTGTACGTAGTGGTCATTCTAGGGAATTGAACACGACATGTGGGCCGCATTACGCACACGAGGGTCTTCTTATCGATATATGCATGGTAGACCCCACCATGTTCAACAATCATCCTACGCAATTCCTGAACAGAAGGCTCTGTCCAACCGTTTATCTGATGCCCTTGAGCAAATCAAACGATGAGACAAAAGGTTGGCCTACGTGAATAGAAAGCCCATTGAACAACTTGCTTTTGGAAGTGCCTGCGCCTGGAGTGTCTCCTATCTCCGCGTTTTGTATCTGCAATTTTGCACGCTTTCTGCGCATATATTCTCCAAATCCACCGAATCGCGACGCCCCATAGGTATCGGAATCCAGATACGAAGCACTAATTCTGTTTGGGGAGCCGACTGGTGAGTGGGCGAGAGCTGGATGTTCGTCATCACTGGATACAGAATATGCGCGCTTCTTATATTTGGACTGAGCTGGAGTAGGAGACTCGAGTTGTGGCAGAGATGGTTCGTCATCTTCACTGAGCACAATGGGAGAATGTTTCAAACGCATTTCCGCGTTCGACGAGATTCTGACACTATGCGTGTCCTCATCACCGCCGCTGGGATGAGTGTTCGACACAGGTTGAGCGCAGGGGGGCGGTTCTAGGCTGCTACTCGATGCCTCAACTTGATTGGAAACAGATAACATACGTGATGGGTCATGCATAGTTTCTTCTACGTTGGTAGCTTGGGGGATGATGTCACCGGGAAGGATAGCACCCACGAGGGCTTCAAGGAAAGAGGTGTCATCTGATCCGAAAAGTGCCGATGAGTTGCTACTTGTGGGGGTATGAGGCGAAACCATGCTCTAAGCGTAAAGGATTTGAACGGGCGCAGTGTCTATTGGCGTTGAATTTGGGCTGAGGAGGGAATTAGACTATGAGAGCCAAGGGTCCATTCCGCGAGTGGGAGTGGTATACCGAAAAGACTTGTCAGTGGTCGTCAGTGATCGAAGTCAAGGTAAGATGGCGTCGAGCCTGGGAGAGAGATGCGCATTGACTCGGACATACTCAAGGCAGGAGTCAGTAGCGGCCCGTAAGAGCCGGCCAAATAATGTGGCGTCCGCGTGCGTGAAACGTGAAGATGGCTGAGGGTTCGGCTCATCAAAGTACTTTAACGTTGACCGTGATAACGCGACCTCGTCGCGACGCGCTCGGCATTACCTCACAAATCGCGAGTTTTTGTGCTGTTCAAGATGTCGACGGAATCACTACCAATTTACGGGCCACTAGAGGGCAGTGACTTCGTCGATATCTCAGATGTCTTCCTGGATGCGGCACAAGGTATGCTTGTGACTCGGTTCGATTCAAACTCACCGACATATCTATGCCTAGATATGGAATCTGGAGATGTCATGCTTAGCGAAGATTTTACGCTCTACGATGCTATGAGCGCTCTCGAGGCAATGAGGACGCGTTTTGACCCTCGTCTCTTGTTAATACTGGTACTGTTCAGATCGGCAACCCTCGTATGGACAGCGGTCTCGTACTCGACGACGAGGAGAGGAGGCCCCAGTTTAATCCGCTTGCTCCTCTCCTTCCTGAAGAGGTTTGTTATATATTAGACAGGGTCATTGCTTGCGAGGTGCGCCCTCTCGTCCCTCTCTCTCCTGCCCCTTCTACCTTTTCAACTGATGACCTACAAGATGGAATGGCATGCTGGATACACCCTCCCACAAACGATATACTCCTGCCTTTATGTTCACCATCTGCCAGATATCGACCCTGAAATTGTCCCTCTCCACGAGCCTCCACAACAGGGGTCACCGCGGCCTCCAGAGCTCGTCACTGTGGTCCTGAACGCAGCGATCACAGGCTTGTTGAAATGTTGCGATTTGGCCTGGAGAGAACTCAATAGGGGAAGGTTACATGATGTCTGTACGGCTTCGCACATATGCATCGGTTCGGGTTTGACATTTTATAGACTGAAGACTGGCACTCCGAAAAGTTCGAGGTATCTCTTTTGGAAACTCGGCATGTTACATCTATTCTTTCACGTCTAGATGACGCGAAGAATTGCATCCTGGCGATACTTCCTGGTACGCTGGATTAACGGTTCTTAATGTGGGGATATCTTATTATTTCCAGAGTCATCGCCTTGGCGAAACGCTCTATTGGATAGACTGTCACTCCGGGCTGTGCGCACGTAGCTTACAGCAATATTTCAGAACCGTACTGAGTAACGTTCGTAGGTCATGCTAAATCTCTTCCGCCACCATCCTTCCAAGGATCGTGAACATTTTTTGGACCTCCTCAGCTTGGCGCGCAACCACCTCCAAAACGTTCGTTCAAACCCACCGCCGGAGCCCCCTCCCGATTCCCTCGCTGCTCTTGCCTTCGACCCTCATATCACCCGAAAACTAAGTAACTTCATGCCCCTGAGAACCCACCACCTCCCGCACCAAGATGTTGCGTGGAACGCACTTGCGGATTTATTTGATGGATGGGGTGATATTTGCAAGATCTCAGCTATCGCAAATTTGACAACATGGAAGGTCAGACAAAGCATTTACTCTCCTGTGCTGCCAACCAGATTCCTTTCACAGATTGCTGGGGACCTTTGCGCGAATTTCGCAAGTCCTTCGCGGAGACCTCCATATCTCCGTGCACTTACACAGGTCAGTTTATCAGTTGGTCATGACTGTGGCAATTCACCGATAACGATCAAGTCTGTCTTTTTCAATAACCAACGCGTTCTTGAGGTTTACCCAATTGGCTGGGTCGTCGATCGTTTCTTCCTCGAGACACTTGGCATAGAATACAAAACTCTTTGCGCTGCAACAGAGCGAGCAGCGGGTCTCCCTCTCTTTACAATCGAGCGCAAGCTGTCGAGGGTACGCAACATCATACTCTTACCATACTGTAGACACGACCCCACTTCCAGATGTTGCTCACGCACATCCAATCGGCATGGTATAACCCACCTCGTCGCCGTAGGTTCCTCGCGCGGTCTTTGTTAGGGTGGCAAGAATTATATGATACTGCCTCTGCAATAAGGAAGTCGTGGAATCCTATGGTGAGTAGATCCTATTTGACGAAATTCGCTCTTATTGAGATTTGATACCATAGGACGAGAAAGATCGTTTAGTCATGGATGCATTGCCTAATGTTATACTCTTGTGGAGGCTTGATATAATCCGAGAAGTACTCCTTTCTGGGTTTCAACTGGAATTGTATGTCGAGGACGAGAAGTCATTCGTGTACTGGGAGCTGAGTCAGGTTGCCCATGAGCATCTTGCTATACTCCATGCGCTGGAACCGGTCATATCCGAAGGTGAGCTCGTCTCTAAACTCATAGTACTGGCCCTGGACCTTCGATCGATTGGCAGATACCGGAGCGTATGGAGAACTTATCTTCGTACGTTCATATCTTAACGCCTTCAGGTCATTCTGCACGGGAATGTTCATGGTGAGACCTTTAGTCGAGGTCCTTGTGCTTTACTGACAAATACGAACGCTGTAGCTTACACTACCAGCATTGCGACAACCAGCGTTGCGTCTCGCACTGACCTTTGTCCGCCGATACAAATGGGCCTTCCGTCCTGAATACGAGAGACTACGTCCTCAGGTTGCCGCTCCTGATCTCTCTGCATTCGCGAATGCATCAATGGAAGTCCTGAAGGACAAGCAAGAGCCTCTCCAGCTTCACTTTGAGCGAGCACGTGATGCGCTAGCGGAGATGAATAGCGCACCTGCTGGCGCGGCCGGCCCGTGGCATGAAGACCGCTTGCAAGTAAGTTACGTGTCGCAGGTTCTCCGTGGTTAACACCTCGCACTTATCTCTCTTCGAGGTTACTCGATCTCTCTCTGCCATTGCAGGGGAACTTGCGCTCTCTGTGCCAGCTGCGATCGCGGGCGTTACCGATTTCAATGCTGCAAGGCTCGACTGGGCGCGATTATCCTGTCGATGGTTTCCTGGGGTTTCCGACATTTAGAGTAGATCTTAGAGGTGGATGTTTACTGATCTATTAGAGGTTTATCGCTGGGGATTTTTGTTACGCGTTTCAAGGGATGGACCGTGATAGTATGACTTTCTTCCTGATGGTTCGGAGAGTATCAAGTCCTTGATTAGCATTTGACTCAAACATGTCCGAATGCCTATAAAATACTAGACCCCATCTGTGGGGGGTACTGGTGAAGCACAAAGAGAATAGTCCAACATCGTATGTCGTGTAGTAATGAGGGTACTCAGTCTATATACCATTTTATATGCGGAAGGAAAAAACGCGATGGAAGAATCCCTTTACCTGGGGCCTATGCAGAAGTAGAGGGCATGGGGTGCGCACGGGCATAACTTGATACAGAGGAGGACCTGTCCCTCATCATAGCGGGCTCGTCTTGAGACGATTTTCGAGAATAACCTCCTCAAAGCCAGTCCGGGAGAGAGTTGAATGGTCTGGGTCTTGCAAGTATATACCAGGATGGAAAAAGTTCAGTGCAAGCATCGCAAGGGTGATCATCAGGCCATCGAATAAGTCTGAAAGGTCCTCAATTATTACTGTATGACTCGAGGCGGGGGGCCACCATCGGTGACCACCTACCGAAGATCCACTCAGTCGAGATGATCGTCCCATCCCACCCATCCATGAATTCGATTACCCGGTAGATCGTCCTAAGGGCCATCATCAGGGTCCGCAGAAAACAGAAACAGTAGAAAAAAATGAAAGGACCTGATAACGATGAGTAGCGTCATGACAAACATTGTTTGAAGCATGCGCTTCAGGCGGTTGTCCATTGTGCCACGGGCAATTTCGCCTGGCACAGGGGCATAGCGCCGAACTGGCCGATCCCACATAAAGCGGTAGAGGAACTCCGCTGCCAAAGCACAATACACGGCGATGGCCACTGGTTTCAAATAAGCGACCCGCTCAGTAACAGACACAGTTGATCCCACATACCTAGCTGGAATATAGTACCCCCGAGGGCGACGTGAGCACCCTGGTGCGCAGCACGTTGGGTTAGTTGGAAATTTTGTGGTAGCAGAACGGCAAATACGAACTAGTTCGGCTTTGCTTTGGTCGTCCTGGTTGGCAGCCGATATACTTCCCCCCATGCCTTGGACAAGGAGGGAAATGATGTCCTAGGAAACGGTGAGAGACCAACACCGCAGAGACAAAAATTGTTACTTACACAGCTCACGAAGATGATAGTATCTGTGTCGGGGTTTATTTACCACTCTTATAAACATATTCATTTATAGGACTCACACCGTCGGGGAGTCAGACGACTGTATTGTGAACCAAGTCGTCGAATGATGCGTCCTAGGGCTATGAAGTTGGCCGCAACTAGCGGGGTGGGCGCGATGACGAGTGTCAAGCCTCTGCACCTCACATCAACAAAGAACAGGACAAGGTCATCATGGTTCACTCACTGTACTATGTATGGCGTGTCTAGGAAAGGGTTTTGACTCGACCAAACTCGACAGCTCCAGCCAGTAACCTCAAGGAGGCCGCAGAAAACTACGCTGGGAAAAAGCCACCATAGGCGGAAATGGAGTCCTTGAAATATATGCAAGACTACCGGAATTATCATTGTCAGCAACAGCTTGTCGACGAGCAGACGAGCCTACCTGTAGATATACCGAAGAGCGAAACGAAGGTGATGGCAACCCATTCCGTGGGGATATAGCCGTACTCGAGCTGTGGTTGGTTGGAGTCGGTGCTGTTAGAACCTTCGGGTTGTTTTGAGAATCATCAAAAAGGGAGGGGGGGGAGGAGAATACGCACTCATGGGGGGCTCAGTGTTCGTGACGACTGCCCTCGGCACTGGGCACGCTTTTATATCATGTTCATACCAGAAGCGCAGCCTGAGTCGTCGGGCCGCAATTCAATGTACCAAAGATATACAATAAGGAGTTGATGGGTACTTTCACAAGGTGTTACGAAAGCAAACGAACAACACGCAATGCAATTATGCAAAGACTGCGGCAAACGGGACCCTGCATAGATAGTGGAATGGCGATGCAGCGCCTAACAATGTCCGCAGAAAGGAAATCCAAGGAAGGTACTTTGACGCGTTGGAAGTACTATTCAACAGATGCGGTACTAGAAGGCCGGGGATCGCGTGGTACACATTTCTGAAACGACGGCTGACTTGTAGCTCGTCTCCAATGTGCGAGTTGTTTCTGCTCTTGCCCTAAGTGCATGGTGGCCTGTGTTGCTGCCAAACAGCAAAGATAATCCTAAAGGAGCGGCTTTAAGAGCCCAGTAAGTCGCATGCTTCGAGGCACACACACTGCAATGTGTGAGGAGAGCACAGCGTGGATGTTAGGGTGTTTCCTCATCTGGCAACGGGCTCCCGGTTCTCTGTCATTTATCATTTGTCGTTTTAGTGGGAGCGGCCCGAGCGGGATTAACAGCACCGGCTCTTACATTGCTCAGTTTACGACTCTGCATCATTCCGATGCCAGATGCTGGTTCCTCGGCCCTACTCTCCCTGAAGTAGTAATATAGTATTAGTGTGTAGCATTCGAGAGGCTCACTTTTACATTCAGATACGGTACTGTACTACCGTAGCGCGTTGCTCTCTTCAACTTGAAGTTTTTTCCGATTCAGATTCCGACTTCTCGGGTGAAAGACGATCAAAATTCGCTGCAACCGCAACCGCAACCGCAACCGCAAAACTCAACAAGCTGTCCCTTCCCTTCCATCACTTTTGTTGCCGCATGCCCTGTGCCAGTACTTCTCACCGATGACAGGAGGCGACACCCCGAAACATTGCCCAGGTCCCCTTGCTTGTGCACGTGTTATAACATATTTAGGGGACTTCTCGTCGCGCATCCGTGGAGAGAGATGAGGGTTGCACAGGCCACAAGTACACATGTGACAACCCCCATCTCTGAGTAGGGACGGTCTATTGCTGTGCTGGGACATGTGTGGTATGCCAAAGAATACTTGAGCCGGGAGGCTATTTGGAGGCTCGCACTTTCAGTTGCTGAGATCGTACGATGTCAAGCAACACAGGTACTTGACATCATACGGTCTCAGTTCCCTGATTCTGGATTTACTTTCCTGTCTGTGTCCGCTTGTCACGTTGCAGAGCGGACGGATGTGAAATCCCGAACGGGATGCCCCATCTTGCCGCCCCTATGTAAATCTGTGGCCTCCGGAGTGTCGTTGGGACGATGTAGGCCATGGCAGATATGAACGGATGGGACCTGGCTGGAGATTTCTATCAGTCAGTGTTCCCAGATAGGATTTACGGGAAGCAAGGCAAACACCATTACTATTATGAGAGACCGGCAAGGGCACCCCGAGACGCTGTTAATGTAACTGCGGAGAAACAGATGTTCGTTATCAGTTGTCGATTTATCGGTCAGTGGTCAAGTCGTCTTGGACCGCCGGCCTCCGCATCTGCTGATCTGCGACGTAAGGCAACGAGGAAGGGGTTGGTGTCCAGAATTTGGTATTGCTGTTTGGTTCGTATAGACCGCAATGGCTTGGCTCATTCCTATTAGTGCATGTATATGTACAACATGATGGCATGTAGCAGCAAGGTGTTGGCCCATAGTACACTTTATGATTTAGTACTGCTAAGCTACTAGAAAGACGAGACAGTTTGAGTGAGAGTTGTCAGTCACTCCAGTCCTGATACATGATGACTTGCTTCAACTTTGAACATTACATTACTACTCGCTCTCCGTATATAAAGCTGCATAGTAGAGAATACAGGATCCCCTAAGTGAGTGGGTAGTCCCGCTCTCAACCACCGTGTGCCATTCCTCGCACTCTCAGTCTTTCACTCTTCGTGCACGCTCGATCTCCCTCAAATATTTTAGGCCAATATACATGTTGGGGTAGTGTTGAACTTACATTTGCCAAGACACGAGTTTGTTCCCTTATATAAAAAACTAGTATTTTTCATTTGAATGTCTATGCCAACACAAAGGGAATCTCTGCTCAAAGGTGTGAGCAAAGCGAAACTATTTCTAGTGATAGAGGTATTAGAGTCCTTCGGAAATGAGGAAATTCCAGTAATTAAATGTCGTGTAATCGTAATGTCGTCACTGTACTCCACACACTGGTCTACTAGACGCAGAAGGAAAAAATAACTCGATGGAAGGAATCCTTTTTATACTTCTCTCACCAGAGAGCTCTCCTTCGGACGATCATTCAGGGTTATGTCGTCAGATCTGCTCAGCGTGGGATTTGAATCATCGGGGAGTTGCAAGAAAAAGCCAGGATGGAAGAAGTTTAGTGTAAACATCGCACACACGATCATTGCACCATCGAACACGTCTGCAACATTGTCAGTTATGGTGCTGTACGACTCAAGGCGGGCGACATTAATGAATGACCACGTACTGAAGGGCCACTCCGTTATCATGATCTCACCAGTCCACCCTTCAACGAATTCAAGCACTCGATAGATCGTCCTACAGACCATCAGGGTCCGCGAAAGCAGAAACAGCAGGAAAAAAAAATACCGGATAACGATGAATACTGTCATGATCAACATTGCTTGAAGCATGAGTTTCAGACGCATGTCAACCACACCGCGATAAAGGTCGCCTTCCATAGCTTTACATCGCTCTACCGGCCGACCCTGCTTGTGGCGGTAGAGGAACTCCGCCGCTAAAGTACAGTACGCGGCGATGGCAACTATTTGAAAATAAACAACCATCTCAGTAACAAACGCAGGTAACTTCACACACCTAGCTGGAATATAGTACCGCCGAGAGCGATATTAGCACCCTGACACACCGCACATTAGGTTTATTGGAAGGTATGTGGTGGCAGAATGGCGAATACGAACTAGATCTAGGTCGCCTTGGTTGTGCTTCTGCTGGCCGTCGGATGATATACCTCCCCCCGCGCCTTGGACAACGAGAGAAATAAAGTCCTAGAAAACGGTTAATACGTGTACCAATCAGAGGAGACAAACAATGTGCTTACACAAGACACGAAAATAATAGCATCTACGTCAAGGTTCATCACCATTCACATTCAGTCCATGTAAAGCACTTACATAGTCGGGGACTTAGACGACTGTACTGTGGGCCGAGTCGTCGGATGATGCGTGCTAGGATCATGAAGTTGGCTGCAACCAGCGGAGTGGGCCCGATGATCAGAGTCACAATTCTGTACCTCACGTTAGCAAATGATATGAAACCATCGCAATTTACTCACTGAATGAGAAATGGCGTGTCTAAGTATGGGTTTGAACTCGACCACACTCGACCGCTCCAGCCGATGCACTCAAGAATGCCGCATAAAACCGCACTGGGGAGAAGCCACCACATACGGAAATAGAGTGCTTGTCCTAAATGCAAGACTATCCGAATTACGATGGTCAACGACAGCTTGTCGACAAAGGGGACGGGCCTACGTGTAGAGACACCAAAGAGCGAAAGGAAGGTGATGGTAATCCATTCCGTGGGAACGTAACTGTATTGGAGCACTGGTTGGTCGAGGGCGGTACTGTTAGAACCTTCAGGTCGTTTTGAGAATCCTCATCAAGGTCGAAAGAGAGCTGAATACATACTCATGGTGGGGGACTGGGCTTCTGCCCTTTGCATTTGCACTAGACACGCTTTTATCTCATGTCCACTGGCACCGGAAGCACCACAATTTTCAACTGGTTGATCGATCTAAAGCGACGGCTGTGGGTGATTCTCCCAAAGAATTTTACTGCGGAGGTCGTTTCGCCCTTCAGGTTTCCATTCCATGCTGCGCCATCAGAGGAGGTGAGAACTCGCCTCGGGTGCACCTTCCTAGAGACGTCTGCCGAGTCCACCTCCGATTTGCAGGTTCTTGCCTTGTACACTGTGACTAGTGTCGCTTCAGGTCCACACACTGTAGCCAAGAGAACCTCGACCATGATGAGCCCAGACGGTTGCATGTTAGTAGCCACAATACAGCGTATGACTGGGGCATGACTTGCACGAACTGATAAAAATCCCGCGTCCATCACCGAATTCTCTGTATTGTAATTAGTGCGTTAGCGCGCAATAAAGTGTGTGGCCATGCTGTCGGCTCGTTGGATCGGTTGTTGTTTTCACGGATGAGCCGTTTCCGACGGCGGTGACCAGTACTGCAGTTCCGTCGGCCACTTCAACAACCTCTTCTGGGTCGCTTCTCACGTGCTCCCTCCCCGAATTAGTGGTAGTATCGTACTGCAATATATTCGAGGGTAGATCGTTTTTTACATACGGACACTCTTATGCATCGTGCACTGTTTAGATGAAAAGTGCCGTGTCGCCTCAGGCTGGCTCATGGCTCATGGTTGAAAACTTCTCCGGCACTTTCCTGCGTTCATCACGTTCAGATTCTAAGTCCGATTATCCCCATCTGATTGAGCTTCCTATGTGAACCGACGGGCCAACAAAAATTGGGAACAAGACACAGGTGTGGCAGCCTTGTGCATGCCTGGTTCACTAACCAATGTCTAAGGGACAGTTCCCAATAATGTTGACCTATCCAGAAGGGAGTGTGCTATCGGGGTTTCCGCCTTGGTTATGCCATAGGCCCGGGGTTGTGTCCTAAGGCCCTGCGGCTCCGCGGACAATGGCGGAAGTCGCTCAGCGTTTGTTCTTATTCTGAATCCCTCTCCAAGTCTACAGTTGACTCAGAGCCTCCGGCTCTTGTTCCTCACTGAATTCCTTACCGACCGCTTCGCGTACTGTGCCATTTTTGATATTTTGTCGGTGAGCCCCCTCACGGTTTGAGAAACCGCGCCTAAACCCGTTGAACAAGCGACCGGTTTTCATTTCATTTGATCTCTTGTAAAGGCCGCCAATCGACAAGATGAATCTGCGCACTGCCAAGTTTGCTACTGTAGCCCCAGAAGCCTGCTTAACTGTACTCACCCCCTGAACGAGATGGGTCATGTTCAAGACCAATTGAGCGTATCACGGTTTCTTACATGGATACATCGAGTGTGTTTGCTGACCGTATAGTCATCTGGTTATACACCCACGTGTCGTTGTGCAACACCTAGGCCTGACCTCAGACGCACCCGTTATTCGTGTCCCATGCATGTCCACCATCTCCGCTACCCTCTTAGCGTGACAGCACGCTGCATGAACAAGAGAATAGCCCATCACGGTGTAGACGAGATCAGCTAGTACGGCCAACAGCAGTCCATGCAACAAGGGTCAATCATGCCATCTCACGCTTATGGTACGTTATTGTCTTCAAAGGGTTTGAAATCTAGATGCGGGGCGTTACTACTATGGAACATGTACCATAGGGGAACGAAAATCGGCTGCTGTAGGAGTGCAATCGTCTGTCGACGATCAACTTAGAAACTTCTGAGCAACATGAAGCTTGAAGCTTGAAGACCGGGGGTCGAGGCTCAAGAAAAGAAGGTCACAATTCACTGATGTTACCGCAACGCCAATCGGAGGCGGAGAACTAGACTCATCCGAGATGCTCAGAGGGTGTGGACTAATCGCGCCACCGGCAATGTGGGCGACATGATCTGCCACTTGCTGGCATGTTCTGGGATGAGTCAAGAACTCCGCCGATCGGTCTCCAGGTCACTATGCATTGTCTCTCCGCTTTGGTCCAATCCGTCCAATACTGTAAGAGTTCGCCGTATTGAACCATTCTCATGAACGCGGCAAATTTACTCGCCACCACGCAGGCCTGGGAACACAACTCGGCTCTCCGTGTATTGCTGATGTGAGTCGAGCACGGGAGGTTTGTCTGTCTTAATACCTTAATACCACTGCAGTAGCCCAATACATTGCCACATTCCATTTCTTAAGAGGGTTTTTGTTTTCTAAGAACGCTATCTCACCTCATATTCTCTCTTGCTAGCTGCGCCGCAGGACCGACGACGAGGTGGAACAATGCGACGTCCGAACCAAGGAGGTGGCCATTATCCGGTTCATGGCGCCAGTTTCCATGCTTTGTTTCAACATTCGATGAGTCTAAGCGCAGATGTCGGCGTAGAAACGAGAGGCAGTACAAGTACTTACAAGCGACGGTGACGTTTGTTTTTCCTGTACAGTACTGTAATATCGGGCGGTGAAACAGGCAGAAACAAGACAATTGGAAACCCGCAGCTAAGAGGCAGTGTTTGATCATATGGTGTACGTCATATAGTGTACTATCTGAGGTGGTCACTATTGGCTGGGGATGAGATACTGTACTATATTCCCACCCACCACCCTACCCGTCCTTAGGGAAAGCGAGCGCTTGTGTCAGCCCCCTTACCCAAGAGGAAATAACCTATCATATCGAACTATCGCATGATGAGCGAGTGGTGGCTCCGGTTTTCCACAACCCTGATTTGTTCTTCGTTGCAGTTGTGTCGTACAGCGCCTATGTGGCTAGACCCTATCTCAGCGGGGACCGGGTTTGTGCCGTGCGGTGTGCTGCGGTCCTGCGGAAGATGAGAGATAACGAAAAAAAGGCGGTGGCGAATGCCACGCCGGCGGCTATCGCACATTGGTATGTTCCTTGATGCAAACTTCATCATTCTTTGTCATTCTCTATTTGGTATCAAAGGTCCCTCTCCACTTGATTGTGTTGCTGCGCAAAACGACTTGCAGAACTCGCTGCGCTGTCGGCTCATCTCATGTGCATGTGCCATCCCACGCTAGTCAATACAACACGCAGGGGCCTCGCCGATCGCAGTTTGGATTGGTTCCAATCGCAACCTCAAGGGACTCGCACTGTAGTAATAACATTCCCAGGTTGTCCGGTTGCATTCGAGGGGAGAATGTAATGTGGATAGGCTCAAGAGGATAGGTGCCGGGGATTGAGCCCGAGCTTCACGCGACAAGACTGAGGAAACATGCCTTTTGCGGTTTGAGCGTAGGCATGAAACCTGTGACGTCCACCAGTCACTATAACATTCTTCCGCCTAACGAGCGGTATAAATTATTCATGAGATTCGCGAATGCATACGCACAATAGGCATGGCCGACAGACGATGAAGGAGTGGCTCTATTTTCCTCCCAACGTGTAACGCCGTCATCATCGCTACATCCACGTTCTAGTCAATCGATATTTAGGGTTGTCCGAGGCAAGTTCTGCACCAGAGAAGGTGGTCGTAATTTGAACCTAGATGGTTGAAGTGTGGGCCCGTCATGACACGGTCGCGTACTGGTCGCGTCCATGCGTGGCATCGCACTGGCATCGCGCGCCTGTAACTGGCGAATTTAAACTCCGTCCATCGTGATTCGTCTGTACCGGACGGGTATCACCGACAGCCGGGGCTGTAGAGCATGATACCAGAATATCATGACGAATCACTAGCTGGTCCTAAGCTTCAACTGTGCTGGGATGCACTCGCCGACATCATGTCTCGCGAATGAAATAGTAGGTTACTGAAGACGAATACCAAGCGCGACTGCGAGGTTTCTCCGCTCAAGTTCACAAGTTCGAACCGTTGGTGCCATCTCGTCCAGCTAGGGCTGAGCACCGTGTCCGTATATACGATTATACGGGCCCGTGACCGTACCGTCTAGCATTCAACTGATCACTTGACGGGACGGTCCCGGGACGGTTACCCCCCGTATCAGGCAGTATACGGTCGTATGACGGGCCGGAAAGTGTCATGGCGGCGTGCACACTATGGATATTCAATAAAAAAAAGATTCTGGAAGCTGCTGACCCGATCCACCATGCCAGTCTTCAACCAAAGACCATCCGCACGCTTATGGACCTGAAACATCGCCTTCGTTGGGTGCATGAGGGTGGGTAAAGGTGCGTGGTTGTTACTGTTGCCGGTGCCATTTGACTGACTTCGCATTTGCATGGCCAAGTTTTTCTTGTTGCAGGCGACGATGTCCGCTGCTTCTTTTTTCTTGGCCTCAACAGGCCTTTTTGATCTGGAATCTTCCTTTCCAGTGTAAGGTGTGCACACGGTGTGGCCTCGAAATGGCCTGCTTTCCTCATCGACTGACACATCCGACTGCCTCACCCGACATGTCCGATGCCACAGGACAGCGCCGTCTACATTTTTCGTACTTCCCCTTACCCTCGTTGTCCACGCGACCGCTGTCGCACATGTAGATACATTTCACAGACCTGTATTTAACCCTCTCGCCTGACTTCGGCCCAGGGAACCACCCCATGTGAATATAGCCTGTTTTCCCTTCCTTCTGCATCTACGATTCCCCTTGCGCGTTCTCTATCTTCGGGGATCGCAGTCTCTGTTCTCTGATCTCAGACGATCCCGACCTCACACCGAGCGTGGACTAACAACCCCGTTCACCACACCAGTTGGCATCCCTCCAGGGCCCCAGGCGACCAGGGCTCCCTCATTCGGGCCCCTTTGTGGAGGCGCAGCATGCTCGCGCTCGTGGTTTCGCGGCGGCATCTTGAGCGCTCGTCTCTTTGCAGCGCCTCTCTTTGTGGCCGAACGGGTTCACGTTCGCCCTCCTTTGGGTGTCGCTCGCGCTTTCGTGACAGCGCCTCTGCGTAACTGCGTTACACTTGCCCTTCTGCAGCAGCACCTCCTGTGGCGGCTTGTCGTAACCTTTTGTCGTAGAAATACATAATATATGGAAGTCAGAACCTTATATAAAGCAATATAAGAATTTGGACGTACCCCTGATGTAAGATCCCTTGGAACCAATATACGGTTACGGATACGGGCATACCGTGACCGTCTGACGGCCTAAGGTATATGGCCGTACGCCGTATACGGGACGGTGCTCATCCCTACAGGCTTCTTTGTTGCGGATAGTCTAGGTCAACGTAGATCGTGAAATACAACGCGATGCAGTGCCCCGTCGTACACAGCTCTCGACCATTCGGGCCATTCCTTCATTCACTACCCGTCTCATTCTTTTAGATCCTACAATTCCTGCGACTCAAGGTCAGCTATGGTCAAGGAGGCGCTGGATATTCCCCGCTAAGAGCCCCTCTATGACCGGTTTCAGTTCCCTGGGGCATGGTCACATTCCCGGTGACTGAACATCTAGCGCTACTTCTCAGCTAAAACGTGCAGGTGGTGATGAGCCCGCACATCCGAAGTGAAAGGCAAGGGTGCTTTGATCGATTCTTCCCCGGGTAGGCTCTCCTAATCTATTATTCTGTCTGACTGGTACGCCGTTTGTTGTGCCCCCCAGTCTCCTCCTGTTCACGTCCCAGGTCCCAAAATACTTTTTTTTTTTTTTTGTAATTACCACGCTCACGCCTAGGCGACGTCGGAACTGCATTCCGCCTTTGTGCATCTCGAAGAAACTTGCGTCGTATGGTGAGGTAACAATCGGGGCTCTATTGAGACAAATCGGCGTAAGAGGGCCCTATTGCTCTGATAGCTTGGCGAAGGCGTGGTGCCTCTACTTTGGGGGGATTAATTGCGTATATCTTTGTTATCATTGGTCAATCGAGAAGCCAGGAAAACGTATAAAAGAGCAAGCAGCTTGCTCTGCTGTTCCTCAGTCCAAAGTGCAGCCTTCACAATGATGCTTTCCAAGCCCCTCGTCTCTTTCATCGCGGCCTTCGCTGTTGTGACTGGCGTCTCTGCTGCTGCTACCCCAATGGCCAGAGTTGGAAGCCAATGTAACGTGGGGACGGTGTCATGCTGCGGCGCAACCCTCGCTCAAAGTGACCCACGGACGGCACCGCTGGCCGCCCTACTCGGCATCCGCCTGGGCCCCGGTGACCTACTTGGGTTAAACTGCCTCCCCGTTATCCTCATGAACTCACCATGGTAACGCTCGCCCGCTCTCGTATTGCATGTAGGATGCTAACATAGCGCGACAGCACCACCGCCACGGTTTGCTGTCATGGCAGTCAGTGTCTTTCTTGCCTTTGCCTGTCTGATAGTCTAATGCCCAATTTTATACAGGCGGTCTCTCCAATTCTGCCTGCACCCCATTGAACGTAGGCCTGTGAAAGTAGGAGCACTCGAGCGGTTGTGGTCGAGTCCCGCTAGTTGAATCAGAAAGGTTGAGGGGAGGGGGATGTGACTGGGAAATTTCTTTTGTCATGTATTTCTTTGGGCTCACAGTCCCGTAGTAGTACCGCAGACCAACAGTGGTACTTCGCGAGCTTGGATTGTTTCATCTATATCAGGTTTGCTCCATGAGTTGGGCGCACTCAGGTGCCGTGTTGAAGGACAGACAGGCCTGTGTGATATCAGACGGATCCCACAATGAGCTGGGGGGAACTTGATGTTCAGTTTCTTCGACGACCAGCGATGACCAAACGAACACATCTCCCAAACACATGGGTTGCGCATATGGGAGGCAAATCTACAATATAACATACATTGTAACGATGGCATATGCGTTAGGCTCGGAAACGAACCACGTGACGCCGGGATCGCCTGAGGGTGAACCCGCCAATCTAATCGACGCGTCAAGCGCGTCAAGTCCCGTGCAGCTGTATAGAACCACATCAAGCCGCGGATTGTACGATGAGTGAAGGGAGATGTGTGTATTTGCGTCCAAGTCGAGTGTTTCGGGTTTAAACATGGACTGATCGATCCAATAGCCTGGAATGCCGTCCATCTCTTTGAAAGTCGTGTCTCGACTTCAATTGGGGTGTCATGAACGAATTCGTGGAGATGCTGCGAGATTGCAGGACCTAATTCGGAATGACGCCGAGTCAATTTGATTCTCATCACGTGGAGTAACTCGCTCGGGAATTTTCTGAGGACACATTTATGCAGAAGATGTGCATGAAGAAATAGGATGAAAAGTTTGTAAAGGTTGGTGACACGAAGTGAGGTTTGAAGGGTGACCCTGAGCATGAGCCACAATAGGGATCTTCTCCACGGCTGATACGCGTCATGCCATAGGACTTCATCTGCTATCCGTTTTGTGATGCGATCTACTGTACGACTGCCGAATGACCATATCCCCTGAGGGTTCCAACCGATAGCTCAGAAATGTATTTGGGATCGACAGTTTCGTGAACTTCGTTGTCGACGGTTGCTGCCTTGACAGTGGTCGGATAGAATCCAAGACATCGACGTCCATTTGGATGAGGAAAGAGGACAGTTCTCGCAGAAAGCATTCGTCCATAAAAGTAGCTTTCAGACACCTGGATTGCAGGTCCTGGATAAGAGCACAGGAGCTTTCCCTCGGCCATCATCACGTTGGTATTCGGTGGCGAGACTTCGAACACCTCGAACTGAATTGAGTCGGAAATCGCAAGCCTACGCACAATCAGAGCAGCATTCTGTGCACGGATATGCACAGCAAATACGTCTGAGAGGAAATGATCGAACCGAAGCCGGAAAGAAATGCGAGCTGCATAGACGTACCTCCAATGGCCATATCTGAAAAGACACGCTGGAGGTCAGCCTCCTTGAAAGAGGCGGTCGCAGCCTGACGAGTCAATTTCATCATCTTGATCATATGGGTCCACAAGGGAGATTGGGAAGGGTGGACATTTTGGATGAAGTCTTGGGCCGCTTCTATGAGATTGTCGCATAGCGCCACATTCACTTTCTGTTCCATATTTTCATCGGGGCTTCCTGGGGAAGCTTCGGCGGCATGAAGACATGCTCGATGACGGAATGCAAAATAGTATCGGGATCATGGGCAGCAGGGGTGGGCATGACAATCGATAATGAGACTGGGGGTGTAACAATGGTGAAGCAAAGACAGAGCGTCTATGCATGGCCATGAGGCAAAGACCTGATGTCGTCCTGCGATTGTCCGAAAGTGGACTGTCTGGTTGTAGCGAGCAAATTCCCGAACTGATCCGCAATACGCTCAATCATTGTTTGTTTGTATATTCGTAATCCTGTGACGATACGAATGGCAGATGGGCTCGGCTCGCGTACTACAGTTGCAAAACCTAGTACCGTGCTTGGACCTGTTATTCGCCAGTAATATTAGCCAACGAACCCTTACCGTGATAATGGTCCAGTCGCCTGCTCATACTTTGTTAATTGTGTCCGAAACGTGGGCCGGGAGATGTGCCCTGGCAGCGATGCCAGTGGTGGTGGTCGGTACGCGGAGGAGTCGCGCATTCGGTGAATTCCCGAGCCGCCTGGTCGAATGGCACGTGGCACGTGGCTCTCGCCAGCCTGTCATTCAACGTCGCGGATGCGGCGCGTCCTCAGGTTTCTTACGTCCCTCCAACGTCCAGCACCGGCGCGCAAAGGCCAAACCGGTAGTACGCGAGCTGTACACACGCGGCAGCTTCCCTTGACGCAAGATGTCCTGACAAGGTCAGAGGCGCCCCGTGTCGTCTTCTCGGGAATACAGCCTACGGGCATCCCCCACGTACGTTGTCCTTTTACCAACCAATGTTATGTTCATGCCACGTTGACCCACTGCGTCAGCTCGGTAACTACTTTGGGGCACTTGCCAACTGGGTCAAGTTACAGTCTACCGCCGCCCCAGGAGACAAGCTCTTTTTCTCCGTCGTTGGCTGGCATGCCCTCACACTACCCCAGGATCCCAACCTCCTCTCGGAAGCGCGAACAACCATGATGGCACTCATACTCGCGTCAGGCATAGATGCCCAAAGATCCATCGTTTTTCATCAGGACGAGGTGACTGCCCAGTTTGATTCAATCGTTACGTCGCCCCTTGACGCCCAAACAGGTCCAGGATCATGCAGAACTTGCTTGGATTCTGAGCTGTATAACACCAATTGGAAAGCTGAAGCGGATGACGACATGGAAGGTCCGCTGCATTGCACTCACTTTCTACCATTACCATGACACGGAAGCGATTGCAGACTCGGCTAGCAGTTTCGAGGAATGCCAATAATGAGTCTGAAGTTGATGACTCCTTATTGAATGTCGGGCTCTTCACTTATCCCATTCTGCAAGCTGCGGACATTCTTGCCTATAGGTAGGTCTGGTAATACAGCTGACATTCACGCCATTTAATGACGACAGAGCAACACATGTACCTGTGGGAGAGGACCAGCAACAACATATTGAGCTAACGAGGGATCTCGCAGAAAGTTTCAATCGCACATATCCGAGTCCCACACCCATGTTTCACCTCCCAGAGCTCATACTCAGTGCGTGGAAATATCTAATATCGTGACATTGTCTAAGTCTGAATTGGTAGCGCCATCCAAACGCATCCTCTCTTTCCGAGATCCCACGGCGAAGATGTCCAAGTCCGCGATTGACCCAAACTCGCGCATCTTGCTCACAGACTCGTTCGAGACCATCGCCAAGCGGGTGCGCAGCGCGGTGACCGACTCCATCTCTGGCATCACATTTGATCCCGCTGAACGTCCCGGGACGAGCAATCTCCTCACAATTCTCTCGGCATGTACTGGAGAAGCGCCAGCGGTACTCGCGGAATGCTACGCCGAGAGCAATCACGGCGCGCTGAAAAGAGATGTGGTAGAGGCGGTAGAGGAGGCGTTGCGCAAACCTCGCGCAGAGTTCGCACGGCTTCGTGAGGAAAAGGCGTTCTTAGCCCAGGTTGCACGAAATGGTGCAGAAAAAGCTCGAGAGCACTCGGAGAAGACGATGAGGGAGGTTCGAAAGCGCGTTGGACTGAGGTTAGCTTAATGCTGTTACCCATATATTAGGGTTAGGAGTTATGAAATGTGCCTCGACCCGGAGACACTTTGACTTGGACGTCGTTGTGTAGAGTGCCGAGTTGGCTGGGATTCTATTTGCATTCGCCTTGAGTGACGCCACGGGCATTGAACATGTCCTCCATCGCCACCCTTCCATTGCTTCTCCCCACTCAACCGACGAAAACGACCAAATATCCCGAATGGAAGCCCCAGCGGTATCTCCAAACCCCACAACCACCTGTGGTGGATGACCAGCGCATTCACGACCTTGAACTCGCTGTCCAACGCCAGCTCCTTGATGGGAAGGCTCTAAAAAAGACGCGTCCTCGGCGGACAGTTGACTATGCGGGCGGGATGGGCCGTTGGGCGTTGGTCTGTCAACAACCTGCATACCGTTACTTTTAAATTGCCTCTGACACAGCCATTTCTTGCGTATAGTTTCGCAAACTTCAACCAAGTCCGCGATACGTACCATATATCCGCCCAAGCCCCCCATACATCATCGACGTGCGTATGACCAAAGCTCATGAACATGTTCAGACATGCTGACCGAATTTTTATCCCTCTTCCTTGTAGCTCCTACCTCCAAAGGCCTACCCAGACAACGCCTCGACATCACTCTGTACCAAATTCATCCACACGTCTACGAATAAAATTCGATGTCCCGTGAATGCGGTCACGGTTCGTCATTTTCGCTGAAGTGTTGTCGATCTTTTCCCCCACCTGATGTCGCTACTTAGTGGACGCCAGAGGGTCGCCGCATACTGACTGGCTCCACAAGTGGGGAATTCACGGCTTGGAACGGGTTGACGTTCAACTTTGAAACCATCCTACAAGCGCACGACACCGCCATCCGCGCGCTGACCTTCAACCACGCGGGCACCTACATCGCGTCCGCAGACCAATCTGGAATCGTCAAGTATTTCCAGCCCAACATGAACAACCTCACGGCATGGCCCGCACATCGAGAAGCTGTGCGCGGTCTCAGTTTCTCGCCGGACGACGAGCGCTTCGCCACAGCCAGCGACGACTCTACCGTGCGCGTCTGGTCTTTCGCCGAGAGTCGAGAGGAACGCGTCCTTACGGGTCACGGATGGGACGTCAAGTGCGTCGAGTGGCATCCAACGATGGGCCTGCTCGTGTCCGGCAGCAAGGACAATCTCATCAAGTTCTGGGATCCCCGCACTGGAACCGCGCTCACGACGCTGTATGTACCTCTTACTCTCCCTAGTGGTACATAACAAATACATTGACGCGATATCCCTTAGCCATCAGCACAAGAATACGATACAAGCCCTCTCATGGGCTCCACATGGGAACCTGCTCGCGAGTGCATCACGCGACCAAACTGTGCGGGTATTCGATATTCGCTCTATGAAGGAGTGGGTTGTCCTGCGTGGCCATAAGAAAGAAGTCTGCTGTGTGTCCTGTCCTTACCCCTTAAGCTCCAAGAACTGACGCGTTGTTGATGCTTTACCATGAAATAGCTCTCGCATGGCACCCCGTACATCCCATCCTCGTATCCGGTGGCTCTGAAGGCGCCATCCTCCACTGGGACCTCTCCTCCCCGACAGCAGGCACCCCTACACCAATTTTCCCAACAGCTCCGTCATCCTCCGCCGCCGCCGGCACTGCCACCTCACCAGCATCACAAGCCGGGCCTGCCCTCTCAGCTCCAGCCCCACAAATCCCCCCTCGCGCGACGCTCTCCCAAGCACACGATTCGAACGTATGGGCCCTGACCTTCCACCCGCTAGGCCACCTCCTCGTCTCCGCCTCAAACGACCACACGACCCGCTTCTGGGCGCGCGAACGTCCTGGCGACGCAGCGTCCGTCTTCGCTGCCGGCGGCGCTAAGCCCGCCGCTGCGGGTCCGGACGACGACGCGGATGGCGAGCAGGATGACGAGGACGACGCACTCGCCGTGCCCGGCTTTGGTAGCTCTGCCGCTTCCTTCACGGGCGCTGGTGTCGGCGGGGCGTGGTGGAACTCCGCCGATACTTTGGGCGGCGTCGCGCACGGCGGACTGGGTACTGGCGCGGACGACGTCGTCGTGCCTGGTTTCGGTGGCGGCGGTGGCGGCTTTGGAGGAAGCGGCAACGAAGTACCTGGGTTCGGTGGCGGGGGTGGAAGTGGGAGTGGGAGTGGACCCATGGTTAACGCTGGTGGTCACCAGAATGGCCCGTCGATGTCATCGGCCGCTCTCATGGACGGTCAAGGTCCCCGTGGTGGACAGCAAGCTGAAGATTGGGCTTATCGGCGGGGCGGTGACGATGGTGGAGGCCGTGGGGGAGCTGGCGGTGGCGGTTATGATGGTGGTGGGCGTTCAGCAGGATTCGGACGTGGTGGACGTGGTCGGTGGAATGGCCCAGGCGGAGCCCGTAGGGGTGGACGTTACTAGAGTAACTCTACTTTTCACAGGGTCTGTTCTCGCTCTTGCATACGTCCACCCATTATTTTCTTTCTCGCATGCTTTCCAATATGTATTGCAGCTTCTAATGTAGGGTAATGACGACAAACGGTGAGGACGCCCTATCCCGGTTGGAAAGATATGATTTACGAAATGGGGTAACGCCAAGAAAGTATCAAAAGATGCCGGGTATTGTATGTGTCCAAAGGAAACGGTGAGGAAGACACTTACGGGACGAACCGAGCCAGAAGGTCGTTTGAGGGGGCAGATCTCGAGTTCATATATTGGGGAGTGTAGGCTACGGGTCGAAAGAAAAGCTATAGAGCCTCGAGAGCCATAACGTAACGCGTCGTGGCAGGGGTGAGAGAAGGCTGGGCGTTCGCGGAAGAATGCACTCTGCATTCACACATCATCATTGATGGGCATATCAGCCACGTCACCCCAGATTGGTCTAACTTAATCATTAATGAAGTAGGAAGGAAGAGAAACCTAGGCAAACCTCGCGCATTGGCTCATGACGGATGATTGGTTCACGCACCACATGAATATAGGAATCCCATGCTAACTTACACTCTGCTGACAAGCAAGACGTTGCCATATCTGAAAACTGGGCCATTGAACAACAAGTCCGGAATCGATCATACTAGACCGACTCACAGACCGTGACTGCCAGACGCGGCCAATCATGCGCCATAATGGACGAAATTCACCCGACGCTCCAAGGTCATATTTTTCTTTCTTCGCAAGCTCTTCGCTGCATCCCAAGGTGACGCTGTCGTTCCCTCGCAATACGACACCCCTCGCCATCTGTCTGAGAACACCGAACTTTCCTGCAAGGTCCGGTCCATACACATCAGCCATCGCCCACATCGTCCCGACGGCGCGTCGGAACCCACAATATTGGATTGCACCTGTCAGGTGAAGTTCCTCATCAGCAGGGCTTTTCCCGTCAGCTCGGCAGTGTGGCCAGCAGAGAGGAAGGCAAATTCGGCATTTGGGAGTTGAGACCGTACGATGTCGAGTAGAGTGAGGCGAGTGCCTTGATAGAGCTTGAAACAAGCTCCCAATGGCTTTGTCTGGAGTTCCCCGTGGCATGAAAAACGCGCGAATCAGTGGTCCTTGAGGTGCTCTAGTACGGCCGTGGTATTGCCGTTTCCCAGAGAAGAGTCGTCACTGTTGGACCGATAGACTGGATTGCGCATTTCTCCTAGTGCCTTTGGCATTTTCGCATCTGGCTGCGAAACGAGGAGTATTGAAGGCATTACAATCAATTATCAAATATAATGACCATAAAATTATGGGGGGAAGCTAGCGATAATACGCTGAGTTATAGTATCAATAAATTTCACAAGCAAGCGTAAATTATCCCTAGCCTGTTGAAGTTATCAAAGCACACGTTTCTTGAGGCCGGACTGCATTGGTGGTTATTTCAAGGAGACCATCACATCGCTGTCCATGCTTTTGCATCTCTGCAGGACAGATATCAATACAACACGCGTTCATCAGGTAACAACATCATGATCCTCACTCTCCAAACGAATAAACGGGGGAGGTCCGTTAAGACTGGCCAGATAACGTTGGGTGAATATGTTTTCCACCTCAGTGTTGAGGTCCATTGCTGGATCACGGCTTTCATCCTCTAACTTCATCCTGATGTTGCGCTTGAATTGATCGAATTTTGTAAAAACTGCTATTACGGGAACTTGAAAATTCCACACCATGATGTCAATCTCTATCCATAATCGCATTTCAACATAGACACACCATTCATGTCGGCGCAGAAGGCCTCAAAATACTGTAAATCTAGCGATGGCCGATGATTGTCCATCGGAATGCAATACCTGAAAAACCATCGTGACCTTGTGAACTTATAACTGTAGATACACGAAAGAACAAACCAGATCACATGCAATCTATCTTGCAATCGCCTCTCCCGTGACTTGCGTTGGACAAATTCTTGTACAATCTTCAACTCATCTTCACTGCCCGTCGTAAATCCACAGGAGTCATGGAAAATATAGCCATCATAGTTCGTGAAGATGAGTTCATCGTTGATGTCGTGTTGGCCACGCTGCAACGGGATTCTCATGCTCAGCTGTCGCCCCAACAATAATAAGCCGGTCAAACCTCTATTGTGAGGTCGAGTTTAACCTGGATAGATGATGAGACCGAAGGACTCATCAGGAACGAGAACATACCTGATAACGAGTCCCCTGTGGACCAAGCCTGTAGATCTCACTCTCCGTTGTATCACAAACTCTCTGCAAAATGGATGTCTTCCCTGCATTTGCTCTTCCGATAATGAGCACTCTGAACTTGACATCCGGGGGTGTGGTGCGATCCTCCTGTGTGGCCATAGTACCAAAGGGTTGTAGGGAGTGTAAGGTATGCACCGTGACGCGCCGTCGCAGTGCTGTGGCCTCGGAACTGATTCAGCGCCTTCGGCCACGTGACAACCCCAATGCGATCGCCTCAGACGTCAACAAACGTCGCGGAAGCGTCGGACCGGCCACATATGTGTCGCATAATATAGGATAACGTACGGGCCGTACCGCTACTTCTTCCAAAGCCTGAGCCTCGGAGGGACATACAGCACGACCGCGCTCTCATTTATTATATACAGGTTTCATTTACTACTCTCTCACAAGCTGCCAAAGGTTCGTGACTGAAGTCACCTGCTCCTACCCCCCGCGGTTGAAGTGGCAATTCCGATAGCACAAGCCGAAACATAGTAAACAAGCGACGGGTCTAGTTGTGAGGCTGTTCGACACGCTAATCCGACTAGTTTTGAAGAAGAACCACTTCAAGTTTGATGGCGCTTACGATTTGAAAGAGAAGAATAAGTCAGAATTTGAACACACGATGGGGACTCGGAATCACTCGAAAAGTACAAACTATCGAAGCGATTGTTGATTAATATTGATTGCTTGTCATTTACACTCAAGTTTGGGGCCCTTGATCACGCCTCACATAGCCATCATCTGCTAAGACTACTTCCTAATGTGACGCGTCACGATATAGACTAGCAGAGGTGTACCCATGGTTCAGTGACTTGGACAAATAGAATTCAAAGGTCTTTGAACATTTTCCCATTTGATAGGGTCCTCCATGAGATGCTCCAATCGTCAACCCCTGTACGCATCCCATCACACTTCGAGGGTGATATATCCACATCCGCAAGACTGTTTATCTGTGACGAAATATAAGGGTACCGAGTCACCAACAGGTAATGCCTCGCACGTCAATGGAGTGTTGCCCATCCGTCCCAAAAGTCAAAACTTGAACCCCCCAGCGAGTCCCATGACGCCCTTCGGGTCAACCTTCTTCCGTATCTTCCTCAACCGCAGTACATTTGCTCCAAACATGTCCTCAAGCGGCGTGTCAAATAACGCGTCATTCGGATAGATCGCTGCGCTCGCAACGTCCTGCCCATCCGCGAGAGCTGCAGCGCGCACCACGGCCGAGCTTTGTTGCAGCATGGCAGCAACGTCGGCGTCCCGTGTGGAGGACGACCATCCAAAAAAGAGGTTCGTCGGCATGAGCGGACGCGAGCGATCAGGTGGGTAAGCGGAAGGCATGAGGCTGTGGTTAAAGAAGCCTGCATGGAGGGGGTCGACGGTGTATGCCACTGTCGTGCCGTTGTCAATCTGAGCGAGCTTTCCGCCCCAGAACTGGTATTTTGTAAGTGTCGACTGTCGCCTTCGAGAATAAATGCGTAGGAAACAACTTACGAGGGTCTCGTTGACAATAGCATTGACGAGGGCAGCAGAATACCTCAAGACAGAAACATCGTTGAAGTATGCTCTAGTCCGAGTTAGGAACTCCTCGAGACGAGGGATGTGGGTGGTGACACACCTTGTGGTGCCAGGAGGCAGAGATGGTATGGAGCTGAAATATTCAAAGAACTAACCCGAGGTTATGTTGATCTGGATGTCCGGCAAAGCAAGGAAGTCATCAAAAATGCCCGCTGGTGGTTGAGGCCCATCGTAAAACATGAAGAGTACAACATTAGGCTAGCAAGGGTTTAGCGTGTTTCAGAAGAAGAGCACTATCCAACGACAACACCAAGGTGTACACACCGTGCCAGAGACAACATTGTAGGTTGGGTGTACGACAGCTTTCGGGTCCGTCACGCCGAACTGCTGGAATTTGGTAATTGCAGCGCTAATTTGGTCGAAATATTGGCCAGATATTATAGCAAACACGCCCTTTTCAAGCTAAGCGCGCGAGGAGACTCATAGATGAAGAAAAATTACCCAAATATCACCTTGCGGGTGTGCTTTGAGAGTAAACTTGGTCACTATGCCCTGAGACGAATGTGAACCAACAAGGAAATCAAAGCACTTCGTGTGAGTTGGCGTACAAAATTGTTGCCGCCACCCTAACGCCGCGTTCAGAAGGTAACATAAAGTTAGGGACAACGATAGCACACACCCTGAGGCCAAAAAAGAGATCTTCATCTTCGCAGGTTACATTTCGAACTGCTCCATCCGGGAGAACCAGTTCGTATGAGACAACGTTATCAATCGCAAGTCCAAACTGGCTCGTCATGTACGAATATCCTTTGGAACACCGATGAGCAACTGTAAATATGGTCAACCGGGAAGAGAAATATCCACCTCCACCAAGCGTAAGGCCTGCAACCCCAATACCAGGTACGCGGCCGCCTACGACATTCAACCCGGTCCCATCGAGTGCTTTGTACACATCATCCCACAGAAGTCCGGCCCCGACAGCAACCGTGCTGGCGGAGTGGTCAATGGTAACTGTGTTGAAGCGGACCATGACAATCTGCACACCCGATGTAGACGAGAAGCCAGGATTGGTTGTGTGGCCACCACCCTTGACTGCAAATGGCGTGCGTGTTGCACCGAGGATACGGAGCTGTAGCCAGCGATGAGAAAGGAGGTCAGAAGGGTACTTTGGTAGGAAGATAAGGAGGATGGAAATCTAGGATGAAGACGCACGATGGTACCAACGTCCTGTAGTGTGCCAGGCTCGACACTGCAGGCGGACTGGGCCGAACTCTGCAAAGCCCAGTGGGCATTGTCAGCAGCGTATTGATCCGAGGCTGTGAAGCGTGATTCAATGAGAGTTAAATCCGGTAGCCTGAACTCCCAGGAGGCTCACGTGGGTAATACACGGCAGAAGCGTTGGATACGGCCTTTGCGATGCACGAACAGGTATCTTGGTAGCTCGACGAGTTGCAATAATCTCGTCCAGGTACGGCGCGTGCGAGTGTCACGAATGAGAGGAACGCAACAGAGGCGAGTGGGATAATTTTGATCATAGTCCACACAAGATGGCGGTGGTGGGACGACGAAATGATAGACCCTTTTAAGCTGTTCTCCTTCAAAGAGCTGCAGGGTTGATGGGTTTCATGCTGTCTGTTGCTATAAAAGCCCCGATGCGGCAAATTAACTTGGGTTATATATTCAGGCTAAAGTTGCTTACGAGTCGTTCCCACATATTGATAGGAATTGAGGTGGAGTATCAAAACCAAGAGCACGGGATTATGGTGTCCAAGCGCTGGAGCAGATGGCATCAGGTCCAACAATACCAAGACACCAAGGACAAGTCAAGGTCGGTCACACGGCGAGCGGTAAGCACGAAAAAGAATGACATGTACAGTTAGTCGGTCAGTACCATGTATGTCCGGGAGGACAGGGACAGTGCTCGGCTTCAGGAGCCCCACCCCCTCCATCGCGGGCATGGCGGCGGGTGGCGAAATTAGACAGGTACTGTGGCCGACGGCGTACACGACGAAGTGGGTCTTGCGCGGACGAGTAGGCAGTGGCAATGGGTGGAAGTCATGGGAGCGCCAGCAATATAGTGGCGGTGACGGCAGCGGGTCGGCTGGATCCGGGGTTCCTGGGAGGTGGGGCCATGTCACGTGACGTTTCCGATCCGTCATCCACTTCCATTCGTCATCCACTTCCACTGTCAGAGTACATTCAGTTACGCGGGAAATGATGAACCGAGCCAGAAGGTCGTTTTGAGGGGAACGATCTCGCGTTTGGGTAACATACAAAGTATAAGCAACAAGTCGGAAGAGAAGCCGATGCGTCGCGACGCAGAGGACAAAAAGGCCCGGCGCTGAGCGCTGAGGAATGGGGGGGGGGCAAGAATACATGATGATAGTCACATCACATCACCAATTATGGGCCTAATTTGATCTTCTATGAGGTTGCTGGAGGGAAGAAAATCCCAAGACAGGAAAGATGCAGGAATGCGCGGCAATTAATTATCTAGTATTCGACTGGTTCAAGTTGAACGTCCGGCTTAGCTCCCGTACTGTACATGAGTCGTATCACCGAGCCTTGTGCTGATTGATTGGTTCATGCCATTGTCGTGATGGTCGACGGCCACTAGTATACTAACCTAACCGGTGTCAACCCCACTATCCCCCCTCCTACGGGCTCGGGAGATGTCATTCTCCGATCCTCTAGCTACGCCCAGGGACAGGGACACGACGCCACCGTGGGACGGGTACAGTAGGACGGGCATCACCTATCTTCTCCCCGAATCTTCCGTGACCACTGCGGCGTCATGTCATCATTCCTTGATCACGTCTGACGCCCGTGAGTTATGACGGTCACATATTTACTATCCAGTAAATCTCAGCCTTCCAGATTAGGACGACCTGGGTTGTTGCCTACGGTGAACCCCTGACTCTGTGGCATCTTGGTGACGCCTTGACGCGGAATCAAGGGATATTTTCTTACTTCCCCTCTAACCAACAGGGAAGTTCCAGTCCTCGTTCGGACCAATGTGCTCATTTCCATCACGATACACGTCACAGTGCCGCGCTTCATGCCATGTCTTGTGCGCGAGGAGCCGTGCGAGCTGCAACTCTAAGTGATCCCGTTTCGACCTATCTGGTGCTCACCTCTGCACTCCGGATACCTTTGACTGCCCTTGCACTGCTTTCTTGGCCTTGATGTATGCAATAGCACCTACTCAAACAGTAAGACAGTCAGTCCTATCCCTCTTGACTCAAACACACCATGTTAGTTCCAATTAATATGTGGGAATGACTCGTAAGCACTTGCCACTTGGATATATAGCTCAGTTTAATTCACCTCATCGGTGATGAAACCTATCGGCCCCACATCTCCTTGGATGGGAGGCACCTCTAAAAGAGCCTGTCACTTACCCGTCCCACCGTCACTCTTGTCGGTGTGAACTATGATCAGAGTTACCTCTCTCGTTTACTCTGGAGACCGAAGCTCTGCGCCAACGTTTCCCTACTAGAGCTGTGTCTATTCCATGGCGTCTACAACCACGTCGTCTCCAGCTATTCCGTTGATTCTTGATGTTGTGTTTGATGGCTATAACAGGCAGGCGATCGACCTCACAACGTATATCAGGCGAACGCTGTGTTTACATTTTTTGTATTTTTGGTGCTTTTCATGCTTGTACTAATCGCGGACTTGGACATTCGCCGTGGGACCTCGGAGAGAGAGGATGCGTTTGGATGCCACAATATTAGATACTTTGATGCACTGAGCATGTGAAACATTGGCGTGGGACTCGAATATGTGCGATTGAAACTTTCAGCGAGATCCCTCGTTAGTTCAACATGTTGCTGTGGGAACAAACACGTGTAATGCAACGCACCTTCCACGTCGTCATCCGCTTTAGCTCCCCGATTGGTGTTATACAGCTCAGAATACAAGAAAGTTCTGCATGATCCTCGACCTGTTTGGGGCGTCAATGGCGAGGTAACGATCACATCGAACTGGGTAGTCACCTTGTCCTGATGAACAACGATGGATCATTGGGCATCAATACGAGACGCAAGTATAAGTGCCATCATGGTTGTCTGCGCTTCCGAGAGGAGGTTGGGATCCTGGGGCAGTATCAGGGCATGCCAGCCAACGACGGAGAAAAAGAGCTTGTCTCCCGGGAAGGCGGTAGCCTGAGATAGCAACTTGACCCACTTTGTAAGTGCCCTAAAGTAGTTACTGAGCTGGCGCAGTGGGCTAAACGTGGCATCATGAACACAAGCTCGGTTAAGTAAAAGGACAACGTACATGGGAGATGCCCGTGCCAGTGGGCTGTATTCCCAGGAAGCTGATAGTCACGATACGGGGCGCCTCTGACTTTGCCAGGACATCTTGTGTCAAGGAAAGCTGCCGCGTGTGGACAGCTCGCATACTACCTGTGTAACCTTTGCGTGCTGGTGCTGGACGTTGGAGGGACGTTAGAAACCTGAGGACGCGCCGCATCCGTGACGGGACAATGACGCGCTTCGCTCGGGAATTCACCAAATGTGCGACTCATCCGTGTACCAACCACTACCATCGCTGACTCATCGCTGCCGGGACACATCTCCTGGCCCTCGTTTCGGACACAATCAGCAAAGTACGAGCAGGCGATTGGACCATTATCACGGTGGGAGTTCATTGGCTAATGTTACACTGCGAATAACAGGTCCACGGCCCGCCAGTGCTTGGTCCATGCACGGTACTGCGTTTCGCAGCAGTGCAATACTAGAACGCGAGCGAGCCCATCTGTCCGAGCCATTCGTATTGTCACAGGATAATCAATACATAAACAAAGATGACCGAGCGTATTGCGAATCAGTTCGCGAATTTGCTCGCCACAACCAGACAGTCCACTTTCGGACAATCGCAGGACAACATCAGGTCTTGGCCTCATGGCCATGCATAGACGCTCTGTCTTTGCTTCACCATTGTTACACCCCCAGTCTCATTATCAATAGTCATGCCCACCCCTGCTGCCTATGATCCCGATACTATTTTGCATTCCGTCATCGAGCACGTCTTCATGCCGCCGAAGCTTCCCCAGGAAGCCCCAGACGAAGATATGGAACAGAAAGTGAATGTGGCGCTATGCGACAATCTCATAGAAGCGGCCCAAGACTTCATCCAAAAAATCCCCCCTTCCCAATCTCCCTTGTGGACCCAGATGATCAAGATGATGAAATTGGCTCGTCAGGCTGCGACCGCCTCTTTCAAGGAGGCTGACCTCCAGCGTGTCTTTTCAAATATGGCCATTGGAGGTACGTCTATGTAGCTCGCAATTCTTTCCGGCTTCGGTTTGATCATTTCCTCTCAGACGTATTCGCTGTGCATATCCGTGCACAGAATGCTGCTCTGATTGTGCGTAGGCTTGCGGTTTCCGACTCAATTCAGTTCGAGGTGTTCGAAGTCTCGCCACCGAATACCAACGTGATGACGGCCGAGGGAAAGCTCCTGTGCTCTTATCCAGGACCCGCGATCCAAGTGTCTCTGGCTACTTTTATGGACAAATCCTTTCTGCGAGAACTCTCCTCCTTCCTCATCCAAATGGATGTCGATGTCTTGGATTCTACTCCGACCACTTTCAAGGCGGGATCTGTCGTTAACGAAGTTCGCGAAACTGTCGATCCCAGATACATTTCTGGGTTATTGGTTGGAATCCTCAGGGGATACGGTCAGCCGGCAGTTGTGGATCGCATCACAAAACGGATAGGAGATGAAGTCCTATGGCATGACGCGTATCAGCCGTGGAGAAGATCCCCATTGTGGCTCGTGCTCAGGGTCACCCTTCAAACCTCACTTCGTGTCACCAACCTTTACAAACTTTTCATCCTATTTCTTCATGCGCACCTTCTGCGTAAATCCGTACTCCGAGAATTCCCGAGTGAGTTACTCCACGTGATGAGAGTCAAAATTGACTCGGCGTCTTTCCAAATTGGGCCCTGCAGTCTCACAGCATCTCTATGAATTCGTCCATGACGCCACAATTGAAGTCGAGACACTACTTTCAAAGAGATGGACGGCATTCCAGGCTATTGGATCGATCAGTCCCACGTTTGAACCCGAGACGCTCGACTTGGATGCAGATACACACATATCCCTTCACTCATCGTACAACTACCTCACGAGGATGCTTGGGTCGGTCTCACAAGGCCGCTTGCAGACATCATTTGAACCCCATGGATCACGCCTTCATGTCGTACGCGATTTCTCTCAACTTTCAAACGGCCAGCTCACAAAGGCCATTACCGACGGCCAACGCATTGCAATCGCTGATTTCGAGCTCTCCGTGGAGATGAATCTGGAATCGTGGGTCGCTGCATCTACGAACAACGAGCGTGCTCTGGACGTGGTTGCTTCGTGCATCCAGGAATACTATGCTGGTGCGAAAGAGCTCTATGGGTCCAACCCCGAAGACAATTCCATCATGATTCTGACCCTCCTGGACCTTTGGGTGGCCCTGGATAGACTCGCAATCCAACGGTGTCCCTTACTGAAAGAATATTCTCCCGAAATTCCATGCCAATTCCTCCACGACTTACTCCTCCATCGGTCGTCCACCATAAATCGTGCCTTGCATGTCGAAGAGTATCTGTGTCGACGACATACTGCAGCTCTTAACGTACCATCCGTCTTCTCGAACGACGTCGATGAATCTTGTTTCGCTGTCAAGTACTTTCGGGCTTCCTTAGATTTACAACGCCTTTGTGACGAGATAGAGTTGCATGCCCGGCAAGAACGAGAGGCGAAACGCGCAGAACTAATCTCATTGAATGAGCGATCGAACGCACTTTCGTACCAGGCTTCTGAGTTGGGTCACGAGTGCACGGACGATCCCTGGCCTCATCGCAAAACCAGGAAATGCCGAAAATGTCGACTGGAAGGTCAAGCGAAATCTCTGAAAATCGCCGTTCATGAGTGGCCGCTACCCTCCTCGACGATGTATGCACAACGAGTGGTGTTTGAGCTGTCTCCTCCCCACGCGTTTTCTGTTTGGCGTGATATCACTTACAAGATTCTTCGCGACATTGGCCAGTCCTCGGTCCCCGATTCCCGTGATCGACCTCATGTTCTCCTGAATACCTTCTCTGGCCTCCGCAGGTGGGCGGTGAAAGGCCACCGAGTGACCATTGGGTCAACAACGAAGTCATTTTCCGATCAGACTCACTACAAGATGGTTCAGATTCCCGCGGCAGAGTCTTCTGTCTTGGTTAATAATGGTCTATCATTCAAGTTATTTGATCGTGAACGTGATTTCTGGATGATAGAGTCCTTTGCCGAGTCCAGTATCGCGGAGTTGTGCATACCTCCTGTCCCAACGTCAAGTCCTTATAGCGGCCTCCATCGTTTCGTAACCGGCACTCAGCACACGCCAAATGATACCATCGCCTCTCAAGCTGATTGCCCCAAGAAAATCAACCTGCATGAATTCATTGCATTTGCCGGGTTGCGCAGCGGCCCACGTTTGCAGTGGTCAAACATCGCGAGGGAGCTGGCATCCCCGTTCCTCACGTTTCGTCTCGAGGAGGTACACACGTTAGTTACGCAGGCAGCTTGGCAACTAGGGCCGCTGTCAGATGATGTTCGCGAGTGGCATGTAGACCTTGGGATTTCCAACTTCGGCAATGCCCTCCTAGGCGAGCTGGAGTCCCTGCTTGGCAAGATACAGGCGAGTTGGCTAGAGGAGGTCTCCGCACGGACTATCGGTACGTTGAATACCTCTGACGCGGGACTTGTCTCATCTGTCCCTAGCGCTTATCTGCAGCCGCCTCTTGGCTTCAACAACGGACTCGAATATCTCTGGGCGGGCTTGTGCGCTGCTGCGGAAGGTTCGAAATGTGACGTATCGATGGATATTCGCAACACGCAAGAAGCTGGAATCGACACAAGATGAGACAATCCGTGCAGGGTTGCAACAGCGGCTATGTATGCTCGCTGCAACTTGCTTTTCGACTTTGGACGTTTGCCCGGAACACATAGCCATACTCCTCGCTGGCGACGAAGATTTCTCCATCGCCATGCAGTGCGCAATCATTGTCTATGACAACGCACCATCATCTGTCCCAGATGAAAGCTCTTCTTATCTCGTGAGGATGCTTCATCGCCATCGCCGACTACTCCATGACTTGGAGCTCATTTTTCGTCAATCGGACCCGGCGGATGCCAATCAGGCCGGATTGCTGCATGGGGACGCTTACAATCATGCACTTTCACATCTCTCGTTAGGTCTCCACTGCTCCTCGAGTTGGCATATGCTTCCCAGACCAAATTCTCGTTGGATATCCTGCATGACAGAGGGAAGGCACAAAGTACACTACGATCTACTGACTGGACAACTGCTTATCGACGGGAAACAATTGGGAAGACTTCCGCAGGAGATAGTGCAGCACCCCACATATACGAGTATATTTGGCACAGTGAGTAGTCAAAGCCAATTTCTTCTTTCCGTCGTTTCCTGATGTCCTCCCAGAGAGTTTTCGATGTGGCCCCTTCCGAAATCTCCGGAATGGACTACATAACACAATCTACCATGTCCAGATACAAGGTACGGCACTGCTCTTCTTGACCGCTCTGTTCTAGTAGTGATCAAGACCAACTAAAGATCCTATTCTCGTTGAATGATGGCGACTTGATCTTGCAAGCAAAGAAGCCGGGAGACTCGCAAATCTTACAGTTCATTCCACGGTCCAAACTCATTGACGATTTCCCTACATGTTTAATTGACAACTACGTCCACTGGTTGGACCGGAGCACGCGTGAGCTCGAATTCCGTCCGGCTGGATCCCCATGGACTCCTGAAGCTTCTAACTGGGGGCTTTATATCAATGAACATGATATTCACCCACGTGCCATCCTTCGGAGACCTAGTCATGGCATTTCCTTGACACAAGTCATTGACATCCGTTCAAACACCTTCGGTATGGTTTCGAGCCTACTGTCACCACTAGAATCTCCGAAATATATTATGGCTACGTATACTGCCACCCAGACGTTGGAAGTTTCCCTCCCTCGGTTTCGTCTATCATTCTTTGTCAACTCAAACCGGGAATTCGAGTGTCGGAGCATGCCCGGTTATGTTATTGACAAGACACAGACATGTGGAACGATGTTTGGCTTGACAAATAAGCTCACTTTGCGCCCCAGCGCCACCGGCTCTGAAGGTTCTCTTCCACGACGAGTTATCGTCCCACAAGGAGAGGTTTGCTTCAGGAAAGATGGAGACTTCACCAGTGTATCCATAAATATCGGCGCCGAACAACACATTCGTTGGCATGAATACACCATTGACCCGATTCTTGGATGCATCACAAGTAATGGAAGCCTCAGCAACAAGCTGTACCAATGTTATTTGCATGCGCTCACCAGTCACTGTCTTCCTGATCCATTGCTTGGTCACACTGGAACAGAAGAAGCCTTCTACATACTGCAAAGCGCTTCGTGTCGATCCTTTCAAAGGCTCGATGTCCACGAGGCAAAGCTGCTGGAATTGATTGGCAACTTGACGCCAAGCAGAGAGTACTATCCCTGTCACCTACAGTCAATGTCTACAGTGAAGTGGAAGGCCCTCCCAGCACTGTCACAACACCACAGCTTCTTCCCAATTGCATGCACCATTTTCGACCATGCACGCGCATTGGAGGTCCTGTATGATCCACCCACCAGCTTTCAGTCGGACACTTTTAATCGCAATCAGACATTGTTAAATCGGGCGACCTCACGTAACAAGGCTTACTATCCATCGGAGATTCAGATATCGGAGCAAACACCATCCCCAGACGACGTCATCTACAGGTCAAGGGATGTGTCTGATCTTGGAACTGCGGAACACGTGGCGTTCCAAACATCGTGGTCTATTCTGAATGGCCAGCCTTCTCTGGATGGCAGGTCGGCGAACCTTTGGGACCTGATGAATGCATGGGGATCACTTGGGCCTCCCGACGGCGTTTTCTCACCACGGGCTTTTTCTGACTTTTCAGATGGCGAGGTCTCACCGCGATACAGCCGATACTGGCTTGACTTTGATGCCGCACGTGACTGGTTTGTAATCTATGACCTCTGCCGTCATGCAGGAAATGGGGACGGCAAAGAATCAAGAATCAAGTTGTCTTTTTCTCTTTCAGCGGCAGCTTACGGAAAGTCGAAGTACAAAGACATTGTCCCCTTGTTCGTGATCTTTTCTCTGAACGAAACTTGTCGCAACATCGATCCTCCACCCGACCGTTCTTACACGCTTTCCCACGGACTTGCCCCGGGACTCCCGCGCCTCCAAAGCTTGGTTCACAAATCTGCTCTACCTATACAATCCACTCCAGTACGTTTCTTACAGATCAAAAAAGGCAAGAAGAAAGCGGAATACAATTCGTCCATTGGGAGAGAATCGTCCGCAATTGCGAAATCAATATTAGGTCAGTGGCCAGACTATGAATCTGTTGATATTCCCGACGAGTGGTTCGACAAATCTGCTTGCAAAAAGTCCATCGAAGAATACAAGCGGTCAATTCCCCGGAATAATCGACTCAAAGATCATGTACTACAGTTGCAGGGTATCCTGGAGCAATATGTTGATGAACCGATGCCTGCCGCCGCGTGGCCATACAAATATTCACCCCAATTCATGACCAGCTCCTCAAAGGCACCTTCGTACTCAATTCGCGATGTCTTTATCACCCGTCCAGGCATCCCATCTCTGTCTGAAAACAGAGAGCCTTTGAAAGATCGTACCTCGAGTCCCCCGACCCCAACAATAGAAGGCATCACACCGCGGCTTGGCTCGGAAAGCCTAGACATTCTTGTTGAGGAGCTCCGAAATTCTCAACAGCCCTTACGGAAGCTCTACGGTGATGAACTGAGCAAGAGTCATGGTGTACTATTGCGACAAGATGCGCTCCAACCCGCGCAGGGTGCTATTCCTTCTTACGGTCTTTTACTCACTTATCACGACTTGTGCATTCGTGGAAAAGAAAACATATTTTCTGAAATTTCAACTGCCCTTGCCCCATCCCAAATTGTTGAAAAAGCCCATGGTATTGCCGGTCTATGGCCTCGCATAACTCCTCGGTCCTTGCTCCGCCAGCTGACCCGAGATCGCATTAGCAAACTTCCCGATCAGTGGCGATCAGTGATCATGCGATATGCAACCTCTCTTCTCAAATACCGGCATTCTGTACGCCTGTTGGAGCTCTCGTCTGGACAAAGAAACGAGGAACTTCTTCGAGAAATCGAGGCTATCCGCAACGACGTATTGGCAGAATCGACCCCCGACTGGTTATTGATCCAGGTACGTCCGTTATTTTTCCCGTGAGCAGTCAACATAGAATAAGAGGACCATGTGCAAACAGATCGAAGCAAATATTCTGGCTCGTCCAGTTCAGGTAGCCGTGGCACGCGAAATGATTTCTCCGAAATCTGAACGGAACATATCCCTTCAACTCAATATGGGAGAGGGAAAGTCGTCAGTTATCGTACCTCTCGTTTCTTCTACTCTTGCAGATGGCTCAAAGCTCGTGAGAGTGGTGACTCTGAAACCCCTTTCGAATCAAATGTTCCAACTACTCGTTAACCGGCTCTCTGGCCTTGCTAACCGACCCATTTTCTATCTTCCCTTTTCTCGCGGTCTTCGCATAAGTCACTCCCTAGTTGAGACCATCTGTGATCTTTACCGAAGATGTGTCGCCGAAGGTGGTGTTCTGGTTGTCCAGCCCGAACACATACTTTCTCAGAAACTCATGCACATCGACACGCTCCTTTCTCCCAACAGATTCTGGGGGGGAACTTCGATAGCTCGTGAACTTGGGCACTTACAGAATTGGATGGCCTCGGTTTCACGTGATGTACTTGACGAGAGCGACGAGATACTCCATGTGCGGTACCAACTTGTCTACACCTCAGGAAAGCAGATGCCTGTCGATGATCACCCCAATCGATGGTCGATAATACAAGAAGTATTTGGTCGGTTGCAAGCCCATGCCAGGAAATTACATGACAGGTTCCCAAAGAAGTTCGAAATGGACATGACACAGGGAGGATTTCCGATCATTCGCATACTCGACTCCGTCATTTCTCAGGAGATATCTTCGCTCGTCATCGATGACGCCCTCGAAAGAGGATTATCCAGCCTTCCACTCTGCGTTCTCCCACCACCAATTCGTGAAGCTGCTCGCTGCTTCATGGCGCAAACAGAGTTCTCAGCCAAGGATCGCGATTTGATCTACTCACACTGCGCCGGAACGACCATGTTGAAAGGAATCCTCCTACTCCGTGGGCTCCTGATGGATGGCGAAGGAATTCTTGGATATGTTCTTAAAGAGCGACGCTGGAGAGTCGACTATGGTCTCGACCCCAGCAGGACATTGTTAGCCGTCCCATATCGAGCCAAGGTCTGCTGTATTGATCTCGTAGCAGAAGGTCGCTGACCCTGAACGCAGGATGTTCCGAGTCTACGAGCCGAGTTTGGTCACCCAGACGTGGCGATCACTTTGACTTGTCTCAGTTATTACTATGGCGGCTTAACCAAGGATCAAGTGCTCTCGTGCTTTGACTTGTTAGCCAAGCTTGATAATCCGGAGATGGAATACGATCACTGGGTGAATCTGGGACAAGACCTCCCCGAGGAGCTGCGACAGCTCAGTGGCGTAAACACGGAGGACAAAGCCCAAGTTGATGAGTTCCTCGTACCCTTATTCTCGAGAAATAAGGGAGTGGTGGATTTCTACCTATCGCAAGTAGTCTTCCCTCGGGCCGCACGAGAGTTTCCATCCAAACTGCCAACCTCAGCCTGGGATCTGGTGGAAGCCAAGAAGAATTTGACGACAGGCTTCAGCGGCACAAATGACAATCGCTACCTCTTACCCACATCAATCGCTCAGGAAGATCCTGATTTTGTTCTTGGTACAAATGCTCTCGTTCTGCGACATCTCCTCCTGCCCGAAAATGATCATTACGAGTGTACCGAGGGAGACAACGGCGAGCGCGAATCCGCAACTGCTTTCTTGGAACGTCTGGTCAGCAAAGACCCCGAGATCCGGGTCCTACTGGACGTAGGGGCACAGATGCTGGAACTTCAGAATGAAGCACTCGCACGACACTGGCTCTCTCTTCGGCCGGATATCTCAGCAGCTATCTTCTTCAACGACTCGGATCATCTCGCCGTTGTCACATCGGATGGAACAATAGAACCATTCATCTCGTCTCCTTTCAACAGACAACTGGACAGATGCGTGGTATATCTCGACGAAGCGCACACCAGGGGAACCGATCTCAA
>Ga0307512_10000902_pt1 | contig 43753 bp, 52 predicted proteins | sample 14_EM_MG_FD_200267 | JGI IMG/M metagenome (GOLD analysis project Ga0307512, IMG submission 200267) | Populus trichocarpa ectomycorrhiza microbial communities from riparian zone in the Pacific Northwest, United States - 14_EM | ecosystem: Host-associated > Plants > Roots > Unclassified | place... | reverse complement strand
TCCGGCGCTCCGACGTGCTCCCAAACTTATCACAATCACTCCCATCGTACTCCTGTACCAGTCATCAGATATCCCAGTTACTCCTGTAGCTGTCGTCAGAGATCCCAGTTACTCTGAAGGCCGGCCGGAATACCCTCCTAGGGTCTGATACTCTCCTGAAATTGACGCTTCTAAGTTTACACTCCACATCCTCTCAGACACTCCTGGAGTCTTCCAGAGACTAAAATACATTTTGCTGATGTGGTGCATCCTTCACCTTCGGTTTTTTCCCCTCCTTCTTCGTTTGTTCCGGTACTGCTGGTGCAATCTCCGGTCTTTTCGCAATCGTAACCTGTCCACTCGGTGTGAACCTCGGAAATTCCTGCCTCTTCTCTCCCAGTGGAATAACTGGCGCAAGCTTCAACGCCTCCAGTTCTTGCTCATCCACCTGCATTCTTTCAATAACTATCGCTACCTTCCCATTCTCCTCCTCCGAAAAGGTTGCTCCTGGTTGAAACTCCATATCACTCCTATCTTCATCCTCAGGGGTGGCTTCTACCTGTTTCCCCCTTCGGATTTCCTCTCTTTTTTCCTTCTCATCCAACTTCTCAAGTTTTCCCACCACTTGATCCATCACCTGTTCCACCATCTTTTCCATGCAATCACTCATCGCATTTTCAATCGTCTTAGCCATATTCACTGGGGCGATCTTGGCCAATCTTTTTTCAATTTTGCTCAATCTTTCATCAAGCTTTTCCGCCCTCTCTGCGCTATACTCCCTTTCCTGCTCAATTTCAACCTGCACATTTAGGGCTATCTTTCTTATCGACATAACTGCCGCATCCGTATGATTCTGTCTCACTGCAATGTGTTGGCTTTGATTTTGACACCAAACATCATAATTCGCATCATTGTTCTCTTGTCCAACCATAAAATCCCTCAGTCCATTAGTGTTCCGAAGACACTCACCAAAAAACTTTCCCAGATCTGCTGGTTCATCCTCACTGGCCAACGTATCTGCAGGCTTGGCCCAATCACTTTCGAGCTTCCTCCTGCGTGGCATTTGCGGCATATTCGGGATTGGTTGTTCAGGCATTGCCGGCCTCTTAACTCCCTTCCGCTTATTGCATTTCTTTCCCTTCTTCGTTGGCGTCATGTAGGGCGTCTCGTCCCTCCACTCCACCTCGGTCATCGCATCATCGCTTCTTTCACTGTCGTCGCTGATTTCGACTTTTCTCTGAATGGGTGTGTAGACTTTCCAGGTCTCCTCCATTCCCTCCTCTGCTGTCGCATGTTGACTGGTATTTTCCTCTGACCTAATATACCTCTGCACAATAATTCCAGAGCTTGTCCTGGGGACCGAAAAAGGGTCCTCTGGCAACGCGCTCAAAGGCAAGCCCAAAAGACTTCCCTCATAATTCGTCGATGGCAAAGGGGACAAAACCCTTTCCCTAGGCGTTTGAGACGGGAAGGAAATCTCACTTCCCCCATAACTCGTAGTCGGTGGTGGCGACAGCTCCAAAGATTCATTGCTCCCATATCTAGCAATTCCCGTAACCCCAGTTTTTCCTGTCAGGTCGGAGTATGCTTTCATATCGTCCAGATCACTTGGTAATTGTTCAGACTCAACTCTAGGAGTCGCTTGATCGTTCTCGCATCTCCTCAATTCATCTTCGATCCGGGCTCTATGCAATCCCATTTCAAATTCAACATGTTTCTCTCCCGCTCTGAGCGACTCGTACTCAGCCGTTCCATGAAACTCTCGTAACTGTTCCTCACGAGCGAGCTCGCTACTCCCCTGCATCACCTCCGGATGGCTGGATGGCGGTCCGGTGATCAAATCAAGATGTCTATCGAGTACTTCCCCGATATGGCTGCTAGAAACGGCCGAAGCCTCAGACGGGGAGGTAGACTCCATCATCTTCTTTTCAAAATTCTCCTTAGCTCTCTTAAGGACATCCTTAAGTGGTTCGCTCTTTTTGGCTCCGAAGAGACTCATTTTGGCTCCTAGGTAACTGATTTCGAAGAAAACAGCTGAAAACCGAAGCAAAAGTTTTCTGACAATAATAGAATTGATTGGACGATAAGGGTCTTGGCAAAACTAGAAGGTGGTGTGGTGTGTTGTCGGAGGTGTAAGCCGAAGTAGTGCTTAGTAGGCAGATTAAGTTCACCATCTTTCGGTAATTTCCCACGGCATTGGAAATGCCCTGGCGAATCTGAGTGATGATCGGTGAGTATGGTTTCTCATACAAAGGGATGGGCAGCCTACTAGCTTGCATGGTTCGGTCTGTAGGTGAATATCCCCCCTCCACCAGTCAACTCAAGGGCAGCCCCAGTCAACCGCGTGCGCTTCATACCCAGCTCCCACGAGTCTCTATCCGGAACCAGGATGGAACTTGCAAGGGGATTCTCAAGATATATCTTGCTCTGTGCGAGTTTGATGACCATTGACACAAGCACGCGGTGATCACCCTTAAAATGTTTTATGGATGTTACCGTCTTTGATCTTATAATAACACCGCCCGCCTCCATGTGGTGTAGACTAGAGTAGGATCGAATTCCTTAGAAGTTCCTAGCTGTCAGGTGCAAATGTAGGAATGTATGGCAGCTGATACAGTGATTAGCACAAATCAGGTTGATCTCAGAGTTACTAACATTGAGAAATGGAGTCTCCCCGCCGACGACCTCCCGTCTCGGTGTTGATGTGAATGGTGTGCGTTGATTGTAGGTACAAGTCTGAAGGTCTAAGATGCGTAAAGAAGGGAGAGCAAAATGTGAAGGTCTAAGATGCATAAAGAAGGGAGAGCAAAGTGTGAAGTCTAAAAGGATAGTCACGACCGTGAAGCCTAAATGGACAGTCACGACCGTGAACCTTAAGGCTTCTAGCAACACTCGGGTTCTGTCGACCTCGTAGTCTCTAGAAATTATCTGCTCCATGACCGCCCCAGCCCGTCGACCATACACAGGAGTCCAATGCTCCGCGAGCGTTAGCAGTTTGGCCTGAATATCAGCTTCTAGATGATTTGTTCAGCTTATGCGTCGAGTTACTTTCCATATGCGCAAGAAGCGCTTGCCGTCGTTCCGCACCGACTTTGATTGTCAAATCCCTTTCCAGTGCCTTTGAGGAAGTCCTTTGAAGTCCATTTGGCCACTAATCCGCGATGTGAAGCAAGTATAGGATTACTGGAAATCATCGTCCTCGTGTAGGAAATTGACAGCCCGCAATTGCTTCTTCTGTATCCTAGAATTGAAATGGGGTCTAGAATTCTATAATGTAGGTGCTACGGTAGAAATTGACAAGATTTCTCCACAGCGCGTCAACGTTCAGATCGTCCGTCTTCTCCCTATATCGTAGTCGTATTTGCTACTCCTCGCTGTAATATAGCTCCAGATTTTGCGATCTCCTACTCCCTATTAGTATCTATGGTCACTCTCCGGAGCAGCAGGGCCCAATATCGAGAATAAGGCTCCGGAGTGCTCGAACAACTCGATCGTAAAGCCCAGGACACAGAAGTATAGAGTATCTGAGCCATCAGGCCTGGCCGCTTAGAAACACTGGTGATAGCAGCTTTGAGGAAACGTGTTGTGTAGCTAGGGCAAACATCTGCTGATGAGGTAGGACATGGCGTTAAACGGATGTGTTGCGGTGTGCAAGTAGTATATAGCGGTTAGGAAAATCCCCCGGTTGAAACACAGCAGTGACAATTGGCCTCAATACTGGTGTTGGAGGTGGGTTTAAATAACCACAGTTCCTGCATCTAGTTTCGCCGACGCTCACCTTTTCTCGATAATTTAGCCACCATTTCGTGAAGACCCTCCAAATTCTTAAGAGCACATATATTAAAACTATTAGGAGTACCAGTAGTTTTGGGAGTGAGACTCTAATTACCCCACAATAGCTTGCCCACCACATTACTTACGAGGAAGTCAAAGTAAAAGATCTACTGAATGTACGCGGAAGAGGCGTGTTTCCAAGCGGTCAGATCAAAAAATGGGGGGGGAAGGCATACTTGTACCTGTCCTCCTCCTTCTAGCCTCCCCTCTCCCATTTCCGTCGTGCTAGTGTATAGTTCCTCACAATCGATCCAGCTTCGTTTCCGAGTGCAATATCATGAATCTCATATATCACATCACTCACTCACGCAGCATAAAAACCCCCCATTAAAAAGTCCTCATTTCCCTAGGCAGATGCTATCATTCACAAACACCATCGTATACCCCACAAAAAAGGAACAAGGGAAATACAACCCTTCTCCATCCATCCATTCACCAATCCTACCCCTCCCCACGCTCCACGTTTTTATTCCCAACGCAGTGGTAAAACAAAAAAAGGATAAAAGACAAACAAACATGAATATGTATGTTCACGCCACAAATTAGCCCGCTAAAAACTAGAGTAGTGAGTCCAACCTCGTAAACACGCTCAGTACTGCAGCGACAACCTACCCATCGTCAATATATCACCAACTTCCCGCCAGCCCGGAATTCAAACTTACCTCCAACTGCAGCTCCTTATCTTTATGATCTCCAACCTCCTCCGCCGCAACTTGCCCCAAATTCTGCCCAACACCACTCGTCATGTTCCTTCTCCCGAACGGCCACTGCGAGAACTCGCTCAGCAGCTCGTCGACATTTGCGAAGGCTCTTTCCCTAGCCTCATGGCCGAGAGTGCTCAACGCGTTCTCGAGCACATTTGCGGCGTACGCTGCACACACCATGGCTATCGTCCGGATGTACCTGTACTCCATATCCTCTGGCAGGAACGGGTTCGCGGGGAGCACGACGGTACGCGAGGTCAGCACATTGCGTACTCGACGACGGATCTCGTCTTTTGCGCCGCCGTCGACAACGGGATGTGTTGCCATGTCGAAAAGCAGGAAGTTGCGCTTCTCGGTGCGAAGGATCCCCTTGTCGACCAAACCCTTTGCGAGGCGCTCGCGTACTTGTTTCAGCTGGTAGCCGATCTTCATCAGGTTCCATGTTTCACCTGGAAGAGGTTAGTGTGGGGAAGTGTGGGGAGGGGGTGGGGGGACGTGCCGCTCATAAGATCGATCCATTCGCTGACGCTCATCTTGTCGCTGGTCTTCATCATCTTCAATGCCTCGTCGAGTAGCACCTCGCCGGTCAGCGTGTCGTCCACCACTTCTATGATCCGGTCTGCGAGCGGGTAGCGGCGCCGCGATGAGTCCTTTTGCATGCTTATACGGCCACGGAAGGCGAGTTCGAGGACGATACAGCCACGGAGGGCATACGAGATGTTTTCGTTCCAGAAGGAGAGGTAGCCCTGACCACCCATCATCAGCCGCGGCATTCTCGGGGCGAAGGGGAGCGGAGGGGAATGCACCTGTTTATCCTTCAAACCCAGCAGCAATATCTCCTCCATAAGCGTCAACTTCGGCAACTTGTTCCTCTCCTGGTTCTCGCTGATATCCCTGGGATCGAACGCTTCGCGCCGTTAGCATCACACCTACACCCCTCCCCCACATGCATGCACACCGAGAAAGATAGAGGGATGACAGACCAATCTTGTGCCCATTCTCTGTCGTGTATGCTGTTTCTCCACTACCTACAACGCTGTCGCGCGGCCGGGATGCAGCTGGACTACTGCTTCTTTCCCCTTCGTCTGATCCTGCGCTACCGGCTCCACCACCTCCGGCTCCACCGCGCCGCCGTGTCAATCCGCCGGTCGATGCCATCTAGCGCTTCGTAAACTCGTGGAGGGGGTGTTGTGGTGGTGTGTGTGTTGTAAAGGTGGAGGTGAAAGTGTTGTTGGTCGGTGAGCTAGGGGTAAGGTAGTAGAGTCCTAGATATATTTGCGTAGGAACGCGATTGCGAAATTGCACGACGCGGATCCTTGAACGTCGGAGCGAAAAGTGGTATCTTGTTGATTGCTGTGGCGAAAGACTTTGGGATGAAAAAAGTACGAAAGGAATTCTAGAAAGAAACTGTTGGTCGTAAATAGAGTAGAGTGTAGCTTAAAGACAAATTGGAAGATGACGGTGAAGGCGAGGCGAAGCCAATCGCCATGGTGTTCTCTCTACGCTTTCGGATGAGGGCGGCTGCGGCTGTTTTATCCTTATCTAATAGAACAGTTCATTCCCTCACCTACTTGATCCCGCTCAACGAGGACTTTCTTTACCGCCTACGGTTATAAGAATATAATTTATAGCGTTTCACATTTCGTCTAAATCAGCAGCGTGTAGAGTAGATAAAAAAACTCAGTGGAACAAAGCCTCGTCTCCTCCTCCATTGACGCCGGCCCATATCATATACAAGTAGTTTTGCTGTAATACACGTTTATTTTCCTACAGATCCATCCATCTCTCTATTTAACCAGTCCTCCTTATACCCGGACCAATCAATGAGCTACCACACCAGTCAACACCAGCAATCAATGCACATATCAGACCGTGAACTCACCATCAGGTTGTGACAGGATGTACTGGACTGCCTGCTCGACGCTGTGAATGTTATCGGCGTCCTTATCGGGGATCTCAATACTGAATTCCTGCGGGGTGTCAGTTCATGGATGTTATAGGATTGGGACGGATTACGCACCTCCTCAACTGCCATCACAACTTCAACGGTGTCTAGAGAGTCCAAGCCCAGATCATTGGTGAAGTGGGAAGTGCCGGTGACCTAACGACGTATCAATATACATCCCTCGTCATCGAATCCGAAACCAACGAACCATGGTTTGGTCGGTAACCTACCCGCTGTTAGTAACCCCTTCCCCTCCAATAAGGCACGCGGGACAAACCTTGTCGAAACCCTTAAGCAGATCCTTTATCCTGCCCTCAACCTCTTCCTTCGACAGCGATGCGGGGGCGGAGTAGTAGCGGATGCCGAGAGGGTAGGAAGCGGCGGGCTTTGTCGGGGCGATGAAAACCGCAGCAGCAGGCCGGGCTGCGAGGGGACGGAATGAGGCGGGGCGGACTGTGCGGGAAGCACGGAGGACGGCAGTTCTGAACATGATGGTGGGTGTGTGTGAGGGGTGTGGAGGGTAGGGTGACGACGATAGGTGGTGGTTGATGGGATTGTCCGTGACGCTTGAAGCATCGGAGAGTGGAAAGTTTTGGCAACAGCCGGCTACGCGAGCCGCAACGACATAAAGGAGAAAAAAATATACAGAACGCTTCAATGTGTTGCTTTCTGCTTATTTACATCCTGCTTACTCGAACTTGAATATTTTCATCCGCTCTACGCACCGTCGGTTCCGGTGAGAGACGAGAGTTTGACGGGAACCGGCCACCGGCCAATCAGGTGGCAACATTATAAGCAGACCCGACCCTGGCACCCTAATAGCGCACGAACCTCAACAACCTGCTTGCCCTGCAATCAACGCCTCCACTATCCAACCTCACCTTCAACACCGCCAATTCACAACACCTACGATGGCCTCCCTCCGTACATTAGGCCTCTACAGTGCCCGGCCCACGCTCGTCCGACTCTCCTACACCCGGGCCATCCTCCCCACCACCCTCGTCCGTGCAGCCCATGTCGCTTCCCCGCGCATTCCCCGCCTGAACCGACCAGAGCGCTGGGACGAAGGAGAGTCCTCGCTCGACAAGGCCGGCAAGTTCTTCCTGATGACGGAGATGCTTCGGGGGATGTACGTGGTTTTGGAGCAGTTCTTTCGCGCGCCATACACTATCATGTATCCGTTCGAGAAGGGCCCAATTTCTCCACGATTCCGCGGTGAGCATGCGCTCCGCCGCTATCCCACCGGAGAGGAACGATGCATTGCTTGTAAGCTCTGTGAGGCGGTATGTATCCCAATAAAACGGTTGGAGTGAGTGCTGATGGTGAATAGGTGTGCCCTGCTTTGGCTATCACAATCGAGGCAGAGGAGCGTGATGATGGTTCTAGAAGGACTACGAGATACGATATTGATATGACCAAGTGCATCTACTGCGGCTTCTGCCAGGAGTCGTGCCCCGTCGATGCCATTGTTGAGTGTACGTTCCCCTTCCCCCACCACCTGCAACCCCGCTTATTTGGGTTTCCAGCGCCAAACCAGGAGTATGCCACCGAGACACGCGAGGAGCTGCTGTACAATAAGGAGAAGTTGCTCGCGAACGGCGATAAGTGGGAGCCGGAGCTGGCAGCTTGTATCCAGGCAGATGCTCCGTACAGATAAAATAGAGAACCACGGCTGGGAGAAATCTGTACTTCTACTACCTAGACGGACATACTTCATACATACATAACATTACATACATACAGGGACTTGCCTTACTGGCTGGGTTTTTGTGTGGAGAGCCAGGAGGGGAAATGAGATGGCGGCGGTTATGATGATATCAATTGTGGTTTTGGATGGTTGTACAGAAAATTCCATACTTTTGTTGTTTTTTCGTTTGTGTTTTTTTGTTTTGTTTTCATTCATTCGGACTTGGGTTTGTGGAGCGTTTTGTTGGTAGTGGATTGGATGCAATTGCGGCATGTATTTTTACATGGCAGTCATCTTTCATTGGATTATTTGGATAGAAGTGCACTCACTCATCTGTTCACCGAGTGAGAGGTGAGAAGTGAGTCCAAGTACATAACATTCGTGAACGCCGTACAGTATCTTACATACCCCGCTCATAAACCAATCCATCCATCCGCTCCGTTGACCATCCCAATCCCTATTTTATATATATACATGACTTTACACGTCTATACGTAACCCAAAAGCGAAACTAAAATATCATATTCAATAATCCCTTTCTCTAGCTCTTCCCCGCCCTCTCTCGTTCCTCCTATCATCTCCTCTCCCTCCGTCATTCCATCTGTTCCCACTCCCACTCCCACCCTGTCTGTCACCATTCCATGCGCTATCACTATCTCTCTTACCCCACTTTTTCGTATTCTTATACCACCCTCTATCGTCCTTGTTTACCTTCGATTTTTTCCTCTCCTCCTGTGGCTGCTCGATCTTCTCCAGCGTTCCAAACCTCTCCAGCCTCGACGCTCTGGCATACAAGACATCGACACCCTTCAGTTCCTGGTGGCCAACCATCATTGCCGCAAGTTCTCCACGGTTCCCATCGAAAGCTGCTTCCACATCGGCACATACACGGCGAAGAATATCAACTGTATCCATATCTCCACCGACGGCATTGACACGCATCTCCTCGACCAAATCCCTGACCCTCTGCAGATCCGCGAACCCATCCCACACAGCGGCAAGAGCACGGTTGTAAACGGCAGAGGTACAGCCAAGCACGTACGACTCTGCACCGAGTTTTTTAGCGCGCTCAAAGATGGCGACGACACTGCCAAGGTCGTTGTAAACATTACGGAACAAATCCATAGCCTCGCACAGCAGCTCGGAGTACAGAATCGCTTGCGGCGAGGAATGATCCAGCGGGAGTGTATACACATTCTTTTCCAACCACTTAAGAATAGCCACATCGGAGTTACATGTCCTTAGGTCTTTCTTCAACGCCTCCAGCTCTGGCGACCCTATAGTCGTCTCCGATACCGCCCCCCAGTTCTGTAGCCCAGCGGCCCGAGCAGCCGCAGCCCGCAGCGATGGCGGGTACTGTGCGATCTTAGAGGCGTAGGCCATGGCAGCTGTGCCGCCCTCGCGATCACTCGCCTTCTGCTTCGGCGCGAAGGAGAGGTCGGAGCCGCTACTCTGCGGGCCGATGGTGGAGGTGAAGAGCTCTGTCAATGCTGGGGGTGGGGGGAGGCCGCGGGCTCGCGGGGATGCATCGGCAGAAGTGGCAGTGGGCTGGGTTTTGGTGGAGGCATTGGGAGTCGAAAGGATACTCTCGAAGATTTTTGTAAAGATTTCTCGCTCTCGCAATGTTATCGATGAGCTGCGGTACTCGCTCCCACCAATTTGCCGGTCCGGGGCGTGTCGTTTTTTGGAACCACTCGCGAGTGGTGGCCGGAATTGTGATGGCCGGAATTGCTCCTTTTGTGGGGCTTTGTAGAGGTAGGCGAAGGGGTCGGATTCGTCGGTAGAGGCGGACTCGGGAGGGTTGAAGTCGAATGGGATGTCGTCACTCGAGGAATGTGGTGCTGCGCCGCCGCCGCGGAGGATGAGTGAGTGAGAGATTGATCGTGTTTGGTAGAGAAATGGGAGTAAGGAGTTGTTAGAGAGTCGTGCGGAAAGGAGGATGGTGGTACACCGGCGGGTCAGGCGGGAGTGGCTCATGGGTGGTTGTGTGGTGGTGCTGCAGTCGGTAGTGAGCTCATGGCGCCGCTGCCAGTCGTGGGGAATTATTTTTCGGTTGGAGATTTTGCAGTGTTTGGCGGCGATCCTGGTTAGTCAGAGCACGTGACGTCATTAGTGTTTCTGAAGGAAACTCCTCTGCTGGCTTCACCGTTCACTAGTCGGTGGTAGGAAGCGAGGTTTATGGGTTTTCACTGAAGTTCCGGCGACGAAACACGGGCTGCTCGCGTTGCATATATAGCCCCTTCAGTAAGCCGCCGTATCTACGATCCCATCATTGTTGACGTCCTTCTGCCTCTCCACAAAAGTCCTAGGTAGTACTGGGCATGAGGCAAGATGAAAGGAGATCTTGTCCCTAGGCTTTGAGGATAGTTTGCACATATCAAACAAATAAACCACCTTCTCCTATCTGCTAGCACCTCCGTCCACCGCCTCCTTTATGCATCATCGATCAAACATTCATTACACCTTCGAACACTGTACAAGCATTTGCACAATCTTTATACATAGTGTATGCGGAAATGAACCAGTGTGAACTTAGAGATCCAATGGAAGGGATAATACTAGGTTGGCTACTCTATATCTTGAGATTTCCAGAGTATTATTTTGATCTTTATCCGGCTCCGTCTTCTGTCTTCGTCTCTGTCAGTGTCAAAGGGTCTTTTCTAGCCGGCCACAAACAATTTGCGTAAACATATCGTTTTCGTTAGCGTAAATCTTGAAAAGTATCACCTTTCGTGTGAGCCATTCACTTCAATAAAAACCTGACAATGGACAGAAACACAATCCCCTGCATCCGGAAATTATGGCTGGCTGGCAACGATGGATAAAAACCCGACTGGTACTCTAGGTTGGTTGGTTTATTTCATCCGCCACACAAACACATTTGATAGGTCAAATGCATGTCCCGCGGAGTTATGTCTCGCATTGTAAAGGGACCGATGCATCTGGAGGCTCGTGGCATTTCGGGTGTTATGCTTACAAGTTCTAGTTACCTTAGGTATGTATACTTGGTACGTTTGAACGGAGCTTTGAAAACGGAGCGGATTGTTTGGTAGGGAGTTCGGGGAGTTCGGTCTGCCACGCGTTGGGGAACTAGATCCTGCCCAATAAAAGAGTTCAGGTTAGCATTGTAGAAAGATGTAATTCTTCGGTATGTGGATTGATTGGTGGTAGTGTTTTAAGGTGATATTGAAGTGGTGAGCTCTTGAGAGGTTAGGGCTGGAGTCGATAAAACAACCTCCCTTTCATGACTACCGATAGTTACACATGCACATTCAAAACCAAAGCTCAATAAATTATTTTGTTTAAGATTTTGATTAAGAAGTTCTTCAACCTCAATCATAACCCAGCTACTCTAGTCTACCATGTCCACGACCCTCCGCTCTCCCATCGTCCGCACAGTTGTCAATGCTGTCCAACGACTGTAAGCCCCCCGCTTTCCCGCACCACAGTTTCTAACAATGCAGCTACCCGTACGCCCTCGCCGACAAATCCTGGGACAACACGGGACTCCTCCTCGAATCCCCGCACCGCTCTGACCTCGCCGCCTCCCGCCCAAAAAATCATGTAGTCCTCCTCACCATTGACCTCACGCGCTCCGTCGTCGACGAAGCGATTGCCCTGCGCTCCTCAATGATCGTGACTTACCACCCCATCATCTTCCGTCCGATAAAATCCCTCTCCCTCGCGGATACACAGCAGGAGTCGCTGCTGAGACTCGCGCAGGAGGGGATCAGCGTGTATTCTCCGCACACGGCGGTGGATGCTACGATCGGCGGCGTGAATGATTGGCTTGCAAACGGTATCTCGGGGGGGAAAGAGAATGAGGAGAGTAGGCAGGTTATTGAGAAGGTGGAGGGGCCAGAGGGGTTTGAAGATAGTGGGATGGGACGGGTGGTAGTGCTTAAGGAACCAGTGGAGCTACGGGTGCTGGTGGAGAGGGTGAAGAAGTATCTCGGGATGGAGAGGGTGATGGTTGTGGATGGGAGTGCGGGGAGGAAGGTTGGGAGGATTGCGTTGTGTGCGGGGAGTGGGGGGAGTATGTTTAAGGATCTGGATGTGGATTTGTTTTTTACGGGGGAGTTGAGCCATCATGCGGCGTTAGCGGCGAAGGAGAAGGGGATAAGTGTTATTAGCTGTAGGTTTCCTGGTTGAACTTTGTCGAATGTTTTGCTAATGATGATATAGGTTTCCATACTAACTCTGAGAGAGGGTTCTTGAGTGCAGTTATGAAGCCAAAACTTAGCGATGTTCTTGCTGAGGAGTGGAAGAAGGTGGCTGGGAGCGAAAGTGAAGGAAAACATGGCTTTGAGGTGGTTGTGAGCAAGAACGACAGAGACCCGTATGTCATTGTGTAGATGTAATCTCAAAAGTCAAGTGGGGGCTGTGTGTAGATGTTATCATTTGTGGTCACTCGGCTCTGCAGAGCCGCATTCGCTAGCGCATTGGTCCGTGCTTCGCAGCCAAAAATTTCCAGACTCGTGCGTCCAACCTCAACTTTCAACTCCAGCAATTGTGCACCCATCCGGCGGCACTACCCTGTCGCAATAACCGAAAATGGCGCCTCCTCAAGCACTAAAGACTACATTTAAGCCTTCAAAAGTTATCCAACCCTACTACAGCGGCGGTATCGGCTGTGTCGCTCTCGACCGCACTGGACGTCTTCTCGTTACAGCCAACGACGATGAAGCTGTGATTACGGACATTGAGAGCGGGTCCGAGATTGCTCGTATCAACAACGTATGTCCAACTTTGCGCTCTATCTAGCCGGGTGTGCTAATAGATTGTAGCTCGAAGATGAGATCGCTACGCTGGCCCTCTCCCCCGATGCCTCCCACCTCATCGTCTGTATCTCGAAGTCGTACCAGATGCACACATACACACTGTCGCCCGACTTTTCCACATCTCCGATCACTGTAACCCCCGTCCACGAGCGACAGGTGAAGCAGACGGCACCAGTGATTGTTACCGCGGTGGACCCGACAGGGACATTAGTTGCAACTGGTGGCGCAGATGGAATAGTGAAGGTGTGGGATATCCGCAAGGGGTTTGTGACGCACAACCTCCGTGGACACAGCGGGTTAGTGTCGGCGCTTTCGTTTTTTATGGCAGAGGGTGAGGCCAGGGTGGAGATGGAGGTAAAGGCGAAGAAGGGGAAGAAGAGGGATGTTATGGGAAGGTTTATGTTGGCTACTGGTGGAGAGGACACAAATATCCTTGTTTGGGATCTGGAGACGACTACAAATGTTGTGACGCTGCAAAAGCATGGGAGTATTGTCCGCGGGTTGGATTGGAGTCCGGATGGGAAGAGGTTGTTGAGTGGTGGGAGAGATGGGGTCATGTGTCTTATTGATACGAAGACGTGGAATGCAGTTATTACGAATACTGGGGAAGAGGTGGAAGCAGTGGGATTTATTGCGCCGGAGACGTTTGAGAGGGAGGATGGTGGGCAGGTAGATAGGTTGGTGTTTGCGGCGGGTAGACAGGATAGAGTACGGATATGGGATTTGGTTGCGGGTGAGGAGATCACCAAGGAGATGAAGGCTGAGGAAGATGAGGAGAAGGGTGTTACCCAGATAATGTTTGTGTTGCGGCCATACTTAGGTCTAGAGTACTTACTGACAATCTTATAGATACCACAAGAATTTGCCGACATTGCTGTCAATCCACCACGATTATACCATTCAGATACACAACCTTCGTCTACCCTCGCCCGCATCTACATCTCTCCCGACAACGAAACATATTACCACCAATTACGACCAGATCCTGGATCTTCAAATCCTCCCTCCTGACTCCTCACTGATCGCCATCGCCACAAACTCGGAAAACGTCACCCTTGTCTCCTCCTCCACTTTCCATGATATTGCAATCCTCCGTGGTCACACAGAGACTGTGCTCACCCTCGACAGCGATTGGTCCGGTCACTGGCTTGCCACTGCCGGTAAAGACAACGATGCGCGACTATGGAAGATAGACGCAGAAAATAACTCCTTCACATGCACGGCGGTCTTCACTGGTCACGCAGAGAGTGTAGCTGCGCTCTCGCTGCCGCGTCAGAAACCCCAAGAGGGTTCTAGGGCAGCAGTGGAGAAGTTGCCGCCGAAGTTCATGCTTACCGGCGGTGCTGACCGCACGATTAAGAAGTGGGATGTGTCGGTAGCACAAGGGAAGAAACCGCGAGCAATCTGGACGAAGCGTGCACATGAGAAAGATATCAACTTCATCGACGTTTCTCCAGATGATACTCTATTTGCATCTGCTTCGCAGGATAGAACAGTTAAGATCTGGTCGCTGGAAGAAGGCGAGACGGTTGGTGTGCTCCGTGGCCATCGTCGTGCTGTTTGGTCTGTCAAGTTTGCGCCCTCCACGGTCACTGCGTCTGCAGTAGGTGGAGAGGCGGGGATGAAGGGTGGAAAGATGGTGGTTACGGGTTCGACGGATAAAACTGTTAAACTCTGGAGCTTAGTGGATTTCAGCTGCCTCAAAACGTTTGAAGGCCACACGAATTCCATACAGCGGGCTTTGTGGATCTCTGGAGGACTGCAGGTAGTCAGTGGTGGAAACGACGGCCTTGTAAAAGTTTGGGATGTCAAGAGTGGAGAATGTTCTGCCACTCTGGATAACCACGACCAAAAGGTAGCCACTCTCTAACACCGTCAATTGTTGCATAGCTAACCATCTTAGATATGGGCCCTTGCCACCCGTCCTGATGAAGCCGACACCGGCAGCACCATCGTCTCCGCTGATGCAGAAGGTGTAGTAACCTTCTGGGCGGACGTAACCAGCGCCACCATCGCCGAGGAGGCATCAAAAGAACAAGCACTCGTCGAAGAAGAGCAGAAGCTGCAGAACTACATCGCAGTCAACGACTATCGTTCCGCCATCTCGCTTGCGTTATCGCTAAACCATCCCCACCGTCTTCTTTCCCTCCTGCAGTCCGTCACTTCCTCCTCCCCTGCCGAGGCCGGCTCGCTCTCGGGAATCCTGGCGGTGGATGAAGTCCTCACCTCGTTGTCAGATTCACAGCTTGCCGTGTTGCTGTGCAGGATTCGTGACTGGAATACCAATGCGCGCACTGCGGTCGTGGCGCAAAGGGTGTTGTTTGTGATACTCAGGAGTTATGGCGCGCAGAGGCTTGTAGGTCTGAGGGGTGTTGGGAGGGATGTGTGGGATGCGTTGGGAAGCTATACTGAGAGGCATTACAGGAGGATGGAGGAGCTGGTGGAGGAGAGTTTTATGGTTGAGTACACGTTGAGGGAGATGGAGCAGGTTGTGGGTGGGGTTGCAGAGCTAGAGGGAGTGGATGGCGTAGAAGGAATGCAGATTGAGGCGGCGTAGAATGGTAGTGACTGTATTTTATGTACATATATTTGGTGCTTTTTTGTTGGCGTTGGGGTACAAAAGTTTGCTGTGTAGTACTATTTTCTTTGCCTGAATGTACATGTATCGCCGGATTCAATTCAAGTTGATGCTCGTGGTCGGCAAGCGGTTAGGGTTTTCGCGGTGGTGGCAACTCCGAACGCGTAAAGTGAAATAATGAAACGCCATCGCGTTCCTTGTCTCACGCTACTCTACTACGTTGTTTCTACATACCTCCTTCACCGCTATTACAATCATCTCTGCACTCACATGGAAGACTCAAGTGATTACGAACGCCAAAGGCAAGAAAACATTGCACGAAATAAAGCGCTCCTAAAGCAGCTGCAGCTTGACTCTCTCAGCGCCTCTCTCACCGCCAGCGTCAAAAAGTCCTCCCCGAAACCCTCCAGCAGATCCTCCACTCCCCGCGTTAAAAGGGAACACAAAGCCGAGTCCCCCGTTCCGCGCCGCACCTCCTCTCGTCTCGCCGGTATCCCTGCAGACTCAACGATCGCAAAACGGAAGGCCGAAGATGAATCCAGAGCGCTCGAGGAAGCAGAGCGAGCGAAGCGGTCGAGGGTTGCAGGGGATCTGAGTTTTGAGATCAAACAAGGCCTGCTGGATGGTGTGGGAAAGTACGAACGCACGTTTACCAACGAGGATGTAAAAAACACCGGTGACAAGAGCTTGCGCGAGGTCCGGGAGCGGATGATGGGTTTGAAGCTATGGGAACGGTTTGAGCCAAACGGTATACCCCTCTTCCCCCCTGGGGAGTCCCAGCTAACATAAAACAGTGCTCAAAGTCACCCCGGAGAGAATCTATCACCTCGAGTTCCACCCCACCACCGAAAAGAAACTCATCTTTGCCTCCGACAAGGTCGGTAACCTCGGCATCCTCAACGCCTCGGATGATAGCGAGTCGCCAGATATCTCCAGCTACAAGCTCCACGCGCGTACAATCAGCGCGTTTTTTATCCCCCCGGCAGCACCAGAGAGTCTCATCTCCGGTTCCTACGACTCCACAATCCGTCGCTTGGACCTAAACTCGGGGAAAAGCGTGGAGCTGTTCGTACACCCCGAAGAAGACGCGATCTCGAGCGTCAACGCGCTTGACGACGAGAGCCGTGTACTATTGTACTCAACGCTCGACGGCGAGATTGGCCGCTACGACACCCGCGATAAAAAGGCGGCGGTCACATGGACGTGCTCGGAGAAGAAAATCGGAGGGTGCCATGTGCTCCCCTCCAACCGCAATTTCATCGCCACTGCCTCGCTCGATAGAACAGTCAAGATCTGGGATCTCCGGAAGATGGCGGAGCCAGTGGGATCGCATGATTCCCGGCTCTCAGTATCAGCAGCGATGTGGAGTTCCACCGGGAAGCTGGCGACAACTAGCTACGACGATACAGTTAAGATCTATAATCCTACCGTGCTCCTGGGGAAGGGCGCGGGGAAGCTGGAGCCAGAACATATTATCAAACATAACAACCAGACTGGTAGGTGGGTTACGATTCTGCGGGCGGTGTGGCAGGAGAACCCGGAGGATGGTGTGCAGAAGTTGGTTATTGCCAATATGAACCGTGCAATCGACGTGTTTGGAGATGGAGGAGAGCAGTTGGCGCAGTTGGCAGATCCGGATAAGGTTAGTGCTGTGCCCGCAGTGGCGAGAGCACATCCGAGTAGGAGCTGGATTGCGGGGGGGACGGGGAGTGGGAAGATTGTACTTTATGTCTGAGGTGGAGGGACGCTAATTTAGGGGCTAAGAGTTCGCTTGTCGCACGAAGGGTTTTGTTTGGAAGTTGGTTTAGTGGGATGGGATGAATTCAAATGTATGTTTACTGGCGAGTGGGTTTGGAGTTTCTTTGGTTTTCATTTTGGTTCTTGTGCTGGTTGCTGTACAATATCAGTCTATATGAATCCCCCCGAGGTGGCTGTGGCCAGAGTGGGTGTGTGGGCTCTAGAACTTACACGACTAGAGGTGCGATTGGTGAGGTGTCTGGGTGCCGTGATACATCACTCGAGTGAACCATTCGCCTCTCCTGCGGGCCAGATTTGCATGAATGCAGCGGCCTATTGAACCATCCTATCTAAAAGTGACGGGTTTATATTCAAAAAAGCGCCAAATGACAACTTTGGAGAATGAGCCGGGTGTAAAGGACTAGACAGTACAGAACCTGACATTTTCGAACAATCAACCCTAACCTACACATCAGTTCCATACCGGTGCCGCTGCCGGCTCGGTCGGCTGAACACTAGAATTTTAAGAAGTTTGCGGTGGCGTACATTTCCATGGATGTTGGTGGTAGTCCCTCTCTCATCTGTTAGGGCTTGGTTAGGACTTGATTTCAAGGGCACATAGAGAGCGGTCACAGACGCCCGTTTGCATAAGTAGCTCTCACAGATTATCAGAGTTCTCCTATTCGCTTCTCTTCAATAAAAGATACTACCTCCTCTAACGCAATAGGCCGCTCGAACGCATGTGGTTCATCCCGCCTAAACGCTAAAAACCCCAGCAGAATGGCTCCCCGTATCGAAAAGTATTCCCTGACGCCTTCACCAATGCCGCCAGTTCCTTAGCCACAAACTCCCTCGCAAAAACTGCACTCTGTCTCTCCACCATCCTGTCTTCCACCCTCCTATCTTTCACCCCCCTGTCTTTCATTAGCCTGTCTTCCACCTTCTCCAACAGTGCTTGCATCAAAGCCCAGGGGAGCGCAAAGCACATTCTGAGGGCAATAACAATCCCGCGGAATAACATTGTCAACCTTGCTGTCGCCACTGCATCCTTCTCCTGCGCCTTGGACATCATAGGTCGCACAACAAAACACTCTGCAATAACCTCCAGTACAAGAAAGGAAAAATACACAGAGCCACAGAGAAAGAGTAAGGGGATAGCAAGTATGGCGAGGAGCGATATGGTGACACAACGCTTCAGCATCCCCACGAACAAAAATGTAATGGTATGGAAAAGCACAGCAACCACGCAGAACAGAGCTACGGTTGTGTGTAGCGATCCAAGGAGGGAAAGCTCCAAGGCAAGCTGGGCGCGTCGGTGAAGCTTTCGTCCTCTCTGCGCGGCCTTGCGGGAGATTACATGCCACCTTCTCCAACAGATATGAAGCATACCAAAGGCAATAGCGATACTTGCTACTTTTATGAGAGATACCCAATTGGGTGGTGATTGGGTCCGAATGTTATGGATGGGGTTCAAGATCGACAGTACCGCGCGACGACTATGGAGTCCAGGATTTGACGTATTTTGGCCCGCTCGGCCATTGTGTGAGATATGTGGAGGAGGACTCAATGGCGTTCGGGATATATTATCACATGCGGAGGTGTATAAAGATCCGCCCTGGACACCATCAGCTTAGTTGCCGCCCACCGCACCCAAACGGATGATCATACCTTCGCCGCCTTGCATTGCTCGCGGAAATCCTTCTCTGCCGTCCATCTTTCAAGCTCAAGTGCATCACGACTCAAATTATTCGCTGTCAGTGAGAGAGCGTTGGCGTAGTATGCGAAGATAGCCCCAATGACGATGCTGGCAATCCCAAGTAGTATGCCATGCGAGATTAAGGCGCGGCGTAGTCTATACAGAGTCCGCCCAGCTTTTGTTTGAACTGCAGTTTTTCGCTTCTTGCCGAGGAATATTCGAGCCTTCCGACGGATGTTCTGGTGCTTTCTACGAGGTGACACCGTTTTTGCCATAGATTGCGCCGTTGCGGGGCCATTTTCGGGAGGTGGAGTTGGGGAACGAGCGGATGTCGTAGAGGCATCAACCGCCGCCAATGCTTGAGACATGTTAGATAGAGTTGTTGCGTAGTTAGTTGAAGAGCTAGAGAGCTCAGTTCCATCTCTGTGAGGAAAGAGGCTATCATATAGTTGTGCAAGATCAACGGAGTGCGGCAGTGCTGCTGTACAGCCCGCTTGAATTGAAGATGTCTCATATAACTGGACTTGTGGTTGTGGCGGAGTATGCAAGCCACACGCTTCAACCTATTGGGTTACACCACGATAAATAGCCGCAGTAGCCGTCTGAGAAGCACGTCTTCTGTGAACTTCCCACGAATCTTTTCCGAAAGACTGGTTTGACGGAAAATGTCGACAGTTCTTGGACTAGCTAAAATTTAGTCTAAATGTACATCATGATATATCACTCGAAAGAACCGTTCGTTGCCAGGCTCGGGACTGTCAATTCGCAGTCACTTCGCGCTAGCCAACGTTTCTAAGAATGCTCAGAACGGCAGATAAATTGCAAACTCAGAAAGGCAAAGTTGAAGCAAATGCTCTAACAGGCTTATACTAATCTCGCCTTCCATTTAGCGACTTCTTTGTATGATTTCATATATGCACCGAGAATTTATCCGAGATGCGTTGGGCTGTAATGTCACTAGGTGCACTATTCCACATAATTGAATCCTACTATTTATTATTCTCCAACTATCAGAACCCCAGTCAATTCTACCAGAGACAACGACTCTATTCTTCTGTTTAATGAAGAAGAATTTGCCGCCACCACCTCCCATAGTTACAGTAATTCCCCGTTGAAAAGTGGTCCGCTGTCATGTTGTATGCCTCAAGAGTGCAAACAACTAACCTTTTGTCCAGGACTCCCCAGGGCCCGAGTCCACGAAAGAAAAAAAACGGAACAAGTTTCGAAAACTCAGAAATGTAAAATATCTAAAACTAAACGAACGATATGGGTTTTAGGATTTGATGGGCCGCCGGTTGGCGCGCACCATAAAGCCACCAGGGATCATCACACGGCATATCCCTAAGAAGCTGAAGGAGAGGGGAGACTCTCAGACGAGCTGGATCACCAGGGAGGCCACAAACTGGAGCTACTTCCTCTAACCGAAATACTATCCCTAACCTCCACGTTAGCAATAACAGGCACCGCAGCAGCTCATTGACTACTTCGAGCATTCCCCCTCAGGATAATCGGGAAATTGAGGACAAAATCATCAGATTGTGCAACCGTGTCCGCGGATTTTCCGAGCCTTTCTGTTTATATCAGAAATACGATCAGCAACTGGTATCTACGATCGAGAACCTTCAGATTGGAGGGACATTGGTACGCTACAGCGAACCGAGTTTGAAAGTTATTCTTAAAGACAAGTCAGCGAGGCGCTCTTTTGTCAGCGGATTAGTGTGGGTTGCGTTGGAGAAATGGATCTTCGAGAATGGTCAAAGAGCACAACTCGCCACGCTGGATCTATGCAGGAGACACTATTAAGTAACACTCCTAGATGTATAATTGAGGACTAGCTAACTGTTCGGATGTAGTTCATGGTGACATGCCGGAATCTATTACTGACTCGCGTGACTTCAACAAGATGAGAGTACTATTATTCCAGTTGTGAATGAAACCCGATCTTGCTGGTCTTTGAAAAAAGCCTGGAGAATAAAATATCCCAACTATGGACAACGCTAGAACAGCTGCCGCAGGAATCGGTAAGGGGGGGTCCTCCCAAGGGGGGTCAAGATCTCGATCAGATTTTCCAAATTGCTCTAGAAGAGGCATCAATCATCCACTTGCAAAAGGACTCCTTTAGTGTGAAAAGCGGCTTGGGAGAGGGGACGAGATTTGATAAGCAGAAAACGAAGATTCAACCGGAACTTGAACACCCGAGGCAAGTGGATTTTGTGGTATCACCGGGGTTGTTTAAGCAGCAGATAGTGGATTGGAAACCACAAGGGGCGACATATTGTGTGGAAAAGATAGAGGTGTAGTGTAGCCCTAGTACTAATGAGGGAGGGTGAAAAATCAGGTTCGGGTGTGTAGTTTCGATTGGCAATTGGACAACGGATGTGAGACGGCAACATTCTTGCATAGCATAAGATTAATGATGTGATAATGCTGCATCCTTGGTTAATTTTTCAAATGAGTTCAATGAGTTGGTTTGTTATCCGCACAAACACTAGATGACTACCCAGGGGATAGTTTAATGACAAATTACGTCGGCACCTCAACATTTAGATACTATATCACAGTTTGTCACTCAAAATTTAACAGAACGTGAGGTTAGAGAGCTTGCAAGATAGTGCGTGGGCGTCGCTAGACTACAAAAAAACTAGACCTCTCATCTCTTTCTATAGTGTTGCATCTTCACCAAGCAAGCTGAGTGGGAAAGCATCCAACATTATAATTATTTAAGCTCCCCGAGACGATGCAACATCTCAGTAGCCAAAGGATACATTGGATAGAGGAACCCACCACAAATGAAATGTCACCTTTTAGGGTGTACCACACTCTGACACTAGCCACCATTCAACCACCATACGCCAGGTTGCGTACTTAGGGCTGATGCATCATCTGTCCTCAAAAAGCAGAGCTAATACAGTTAAAACCGTCTCCTTTGGACTACGTAGAGTACATATCTTATCCTCTACACGCTCGGTTTCTGCAATTGGCTACCGCACCCCATAAGCAAACTATCAAAAGCATGCTTCGAATTATACAGTTCATCTGAAACCACGTCCTGACCCCACCGCAGAACCTGCCGCAGAACCTGCCCCAAAGCCCACTCATATCCAGAGTTTGAGCCTGGCAGTGCTGATGTACCATTGTTCAGTGAAGAGAAATGAAACATCACGAAGTCACTTGCACAGCCTTACAGTTGATCACTCATACACGAGGTTAGCTCTGCCAATCGTAATCCTTATAACCCAGTGATTACTTATGCTGTAGCCAATTTGTAGACACCGAGCGTGTAGGAGATAGAGAGTACGATAAAAGTATTAGGGCATATAAAACTAAAATCTGGCTATTACCCTTAGACAAGTGTCCCAAATGCCATACAGAACTATTCAGTAAGGCGTTCATAAGCCATATACAAAAGTTTTAGTTTTATAAAGATTTTTTATGTTTTATCGAACCCCTATGGGGTAAGTAGATACCCATCTCTATGCAGCGTACGATATGTTTATTAGTTGCCCCTAGGCCATGGCCAAATGAAGTTGTTATGAGAACCTTGGGTGAGGAAGGAACAAGAAGACGTCTATTGACGTGGATAACTTATGATTAAAATCATCTGGTTCAGCTTACCAGGATTCATACAGATACTCCATGTTTCACTATCTAGGAGTCAATAGTACATAGCCTTATGAAAGATGCTGTGGCTCTGGCTGATCAAGGCATCTGTCACAGTTTCTACCTTCGAGTGATACACTATGATTCGAAGCTCACAAGCATCCGTTGATATTGTACAGAAACAAAGCAAACCCCTCTCACATGCTCAAACGTATATCAAACAGTTGAATTTGTAAATATCTGTCGATTTTTTGCTATGAGAAGTCTGAAACCATAGCAAGTATGTACAATACATTCTACTAAGTATAAACACTCTGAAGAAATTAATCACGCCAAAATACCAAAACCACATCCCCAACCTCCGCATATCGCTCTCCCTGCCAGACTCTAACCTTTTCTAATCAAAGTATAGTGCGGCCGTCGCAGGCTGGGAGTCCGAGCGCAAAGGCTCTTGGCATCCTTGGTACCCACTGTCGTTCTCGGTGTCAGAAGTAGGGGTAGGACCTATGGGTTCTGTCAGTATGCATCTCCTCACAATAAGCAGCAGAAGACAAACCTAGGACCGCCAGCTGGTTATTGTTCGGGATATCAGCGATAGCACCAAAGTTTGGGGCAAGGCCAACGCCGTTCGAATTTTGATAATTGTAGATAGCTATGCTGAGAGGATGCGACTTCTCAGAATCTAGGATTTTAGCCATGTTCTCCTTCGCTCTATCACCCATCTTTTCGATGGCCGCAGAAATCCTTTCACACAGCTGTATAAATCCCGCCAATCCTTTCACAACTGTCCAGCCCAGCTTGTCGACTTCCTCGTCTGTGAGCCCACTATGGCAGATAATCGTCTCGATAGATTTTGGCTCGGGTAGTGGTGACGAGAAATTCGCTGGCTGCACGTTCTTGTGCGCTTCCTGCATGATCGGTGCAGTAACAACTTGACCAGGAGGGAAGTTTTGGACTAAGTAGGTGCCGTTCAAACTTTGGTAGCTAAATATAGCCCTGTTCAATGGACGTAATTCCTTGGAATCCAGGATCCTGGCCATGTTGTTCTTTTCCCTATCATTCATTATTTCGACATCCATAGAATATTTCTCCCACATTTGCACAAACTCTGCCAATCCTTTCACCACTCTCCAACCCAGCTCATTGACTTCCTTGTCGGTGAGCTTACTATCGCGCAAGATAATCTCGAGGGTTTTTGTCTCCGGAAAGGGTGGTGAGATATTCGTTGGCTGAACGCTGTCCCCAACTTCCGGCGGTATCACTGCGATCGATGGAATACTGGCTTGGCTGGGAGCTATAGTGGCATTTGTTCCGCCGGCATAGGTGCTTGGCCGGGATGTTGATCTTTGCACTGCAGGAGAATAACCTGGCGCTACGGTGCTCTGGTGAGACTTAGCCCGATTTCTCGGGACAGTGGTCATCGGGTCTATGGATTCTTGAGCGTTATATGGGTTCAAGTTCTCCCGAAAAGCTGCTGGGTTGAGTATGTTTGCCTGAGAATTCGGCTGAAAATAACCGAAGTTCACCGGTTCTGGGCTGGAGAAGTTCGACGTGCCATTTGCGTGAGTGGTTGAGGGGCTTAGTACAGTTGTATTGAAATCTTCAACGATATCTCCGTTTCTGGTTGAGCCATGATTGGCAGAGCCAAGGTCCCAATTCATGAACTCATCCGAGTTAAAATCCATGGAGTTTGAATCTAGGGGCGTTGATACGAAACTTTCTTGGTCGGTCATTGATGTTCCCTGATGAGGATCGGCTTGGTACACAGGAATAGCGACGTCTCCCTGGCTTCGTAATTGCTGGACCTGGATTACCGGTTGTAGGCGGGAACTCGAGTTCAATTCTACAGTCTTAACTCCCCAAAACGATATGTAACGGACAAGGAAATACTACTTACTTTCAATAATTTTACTCTCGTCCAGGAATGTCTTCATCTGATCCTTGGTATGCGAACCATCGAATTTCCGAAGCACATTTCGAAGCTCAGGATGATCCACATTGCACGATCCTTGAAGATAGGCTTCTGGGTGATCGAGAGTCTGATGCTGAGAGCGAAGGTGTTTCTCCAGGCCGTTTCTATCAGATCCAAAGGAACACATCGGACATCGAAACGGCTTCAAATGAACCCTAATGATGTGATGCCTGTGAAATTGGCGTCAGTCCTGTTGTCAATGCTGTACCCACAGGGCCATACTTCATATTTGCGACATTCGCAAAGAAGTGTCTGATATCTGCTTTTACCCGAACCTTATGCCCATGATTGAGTACCCATCGTCCTTCTCGTTCTGATATCGTTCCTTGGCATACGGGACAGCACTGGTCCATGTGGCTCCTGGCAAGGTGTTGCCTAAAGATAGTTCTCAGATAGTTGATTTGGTAGCAAATAATGGTCAAGACTTACAACAATCCATCTAAGGTATCGAAGCGTTTGTTCTTGCATGATTCATTGGCCACATGGCACTCATGTTTTAGGGTAGATGATGTGGACTGTTTTGAAGCTTTATCGTCGTCTTCGGGCTGTTCCTGGTTTTTATTCGGGCCTTTGCGTCTCTTCGACCCACCTGGATCCGCACTGGAGGGCCTTTTGCGATCCGGGCTAGGGGTTGTAGCTTGGCTGTTGCCACTTCGTGAACCAGCCTTAGAATTTGCGTGGGTTCGTATTCCCGTGAGTGGTTCCGTGATAAAAAGTAAATCAATAGACTCCAGTAATTGAGAAACGCCTTCGTTTCGTTGGGTGCGATTGTTCCCTACAGAGTATTTTATGAGCGCCCATGGGCTGACGTCTCCGAGTAAGCGATCCTGTCTTGCGAACTATCACTCGTGTTTAGCTAGACAACAACAACGAACTATATAAATGCAAATCATTCATACTTACACCATAAGTACCGTAATCCACCCACATACGAATCCTTTCGGCCTGGTCCTCGGCAGGTATCGCGTTCAATTCATCGATCATTCTTTGTCTGGGAGTACGATTTGTGCGATTCGAATTGCTCTGAGAGCTGTAGTCCTTATGTGACCCCAAAGCGCTGATCTAAGAAGCAGCAAACCAAAAGTTAGCACCAAACTTGTAGAGACTTCTTGTGTCTTATACCCGTACACTTCGGTGAAGACTATCCCAGGTGTCTGCGCCACCTCCAGCCAGTATATTCTTTACCAATAATTTGGCTTGCGTTGATATGGAGACATCGAAAAATTGCTGAATGCAATGCTTTTTGTACGAATGCATGAGGCGATCAAACAGCAGACAGTATCGAACGACGGCGAAGACCTGTTGGAAGGCATCATCGATGGCTGGTTGTGTCGGAAGCTGGTGATCGACAACAGAACTGTAAAGTTCGGAAGGGAGTAACTTCGACAGACCAGCGAGCCTCTAGAAGAATACCATATCAGCAAGCCTATATAACAAGGCCCGGAATTTAACCCAGGCAGGTAAACATGAGCAAAAGCAGGCTATTGTTACCTGACCGTTAGCCATTTAGTATACGGAGCCTTGAATTCGGAAATATGAGTATTGGGTGGAATAATTGAATGGCAGAATAATCAAAGGTTGGAAAGGCGAGGATAAAGTTGCGCTGTAAGACTAAGGGGAAGGTAAGATGGGGGTTTTTTGTGAGATGGAAGCTTTGTAGAAGTCCTTGTAGTAGGGATGCGAACCGCATCTGCTGGGAATTCGACATTGTAGTTGGATTTGCGCGGTGCGAAATGGATGGGCGCGATGCAAAACGGATGGGCGCGATGCAAATGCAGATGGGAATTGTGCACACACATATGTACTCGGCGGTACTGGGGTTCTAGAGTAGCACAACATAGAAGTGCATTTTCGAGGTATCTCTTTGCTGTGTGAACCACTAAAAGATACTTGACTAGTGGGGGCCTGAATTGCCCCGCTACCGCACATGGTCCCCCCACCACGGACTCGGCAATCAATTGCAAGTGCATTTCTCCGCATAGATAGACGTATCGGATGGAACAACTTATGATCGAGCACTGAAAGCAGGTGACAAATACGTAGGGGTGTGCGTCAAGAAAATGGCACAAGATACCTTTTTCTTCGCCCCCTCTGTGAAATACTGCAGACTTATCGAGGTTGCGCTCAATTGATTCGCCGAAATCCCGTGCGATGGCACGCAATCGCTCGCAACACAGGGTTTTGGGACATTCCTGGAAATGAGTTCGAATATACATACTGGGTTATAGTAGTTCCGGGCAAATAAATAAGTAGAGGCCTTGATTTCTTGGGTTCTCGCAAGTGATGATATACGTACTGTACTGGTCACAGTGGTTCGGACAATTTTTTTGTGTAGAAAGATTTTTTCAATCCCGAATGAGCAAAAACCGATCAAATCCACAATAAAATACCCCGGACACACCATTCTGACTGCTGACGTCTGAACAGTACAGTATACGGAACTGAAGAGGAAGCCCAGTTTAACTGTTATATCCGAGAAGCACAACCAATTTGCGATGAAGCTTGTATCTTTGTTTCCGTATAATACTACTGGGTTAGTTAGTGCGCTGCTGATATATTGAGGACTTTTCAGTGATGCTCGATATATATGTGGAGTATGTACATCAAATCGTGACTCCTGAATCTTCCGTGAAACCCTTTTTGAACTACAGCAATTATGAACATCTCTACGTCCTTCATGGGCAATCTTGGGACATCTATCTCCTAGAGTGGTAATCTTCGTGTATTTTGTAGCACCCTATATATTTTAGGCGAGTGGGAGCGAGAAAATATGATGTCTCTCCGACCAATCGGTATTTGGTATGCCATCGTATCCTTCAGGGGCAGTAGCTCGACTATGTGGCATGCTACATGGAGATCAACACTCTAGGGACAGGATGATAGAACTTCACGCAAACTACAATATTGATGCTTTAGATGGATGGAGTAGAACACGACCAATATTATAATGCGTCCCTGCCGTTTCTGGCGAAATAGCTTCCGACATTCGGGTTATACACTGCCGGCAACATATGTACAAGTTCTGGATCAGTCCTGGTAATGTTAGTAGCTTCGCTGGACAAAGATTAACTACTAAAGTAGGTACGCCAACAAGAGGTAGACTGGAGGTGCACTTATTGCGCCCACCCGCATTGCTAGGACTCAGAACAACTGCGAAGTAGTTATGCTCATAACTGAATCGACTTCCGACCACCGGGCAATCTGGCTGTACGAGGCGGCCCGGGCCCACCCCACACATAAATATCTCGGGTATTATTATTGGAACTCAGCTGTCGTTAACACGGATGAATGTTCTCCCTCTGATCCTCAGCCGAGGCACTCTGTTATGATATGGTTCTGATTTCTGGTGTAGATCCTCAAAATTCAACCGCTACCAACAATCAGTGTTATTGGCTGTCATGTTTCTAATTCAATTTGTATTTGTTCATCCTGACGGCGTGCGTGTGCCAAGGCCTAAAATGGGCTCGTGCACGAGCCAAACTCCAGACGCGTACCTCAGTTACAAATCCCTTACGCGCCCGACAACCATCCTTCCTTTTCTCATCTCTCTCATCATACACGTCCACAACACATTCGATGCAGCAGTAAAATGGCCACCACCACCACCACTACCACCACCATACTATCTCCCACAACCACGAATACAATGAATACCATAAAGCGGAAGAGCCCTACGACAGAACCGACTAAGAAGACGGTCAAAAAGAGCAAAACAACTACGACCGCGACAACCGACGCGGCGAGGAATTGTCACCACTGTCACCAGGCGCGCGCCGAGTTTGTTTTTTGCACATTGAAACGTACAAAAGGAAAGAAGACGGAACGGTGTGGAAAGGTGTTTTGGTATGTCACTTCCCCACTTCCCTCCACCTCCCTACTTCCCCTCTCTCCCCCCCCTCTTTCTGTCCCCCTTGTTGATAGGTTTTATAGCGATAATTGTCTCAAGCGCCACTACAACACGAGCACAGCCGTGATCCAGGCCGAGGGAAAGGTTAAGGACTTCACCAAGGTTCTCGGTCACGACGCAAGCGAGTCGTACTACTTCAAGTGTCCCGTATGCGAACAAAAGTGCTCGTGCTATCAGCACCGCAAGAAGGTGCAGGATGGAGAGGCAGACCTGCAGGCATTTGCAAAGGAGGCTGGTGTGCCAGTTGCTGAAGTTACGGGGATCATGAATGGTCCCGCTACGGGAGACCAGGGCAAGGTGAAAGGGCCGCCCAAGAAGGAGAAGGAGGTGAAGCCTAAGGAAAATAAGGAGAAAGATGCAAAGCCCAAGGAGAAGAAGGAGAAGGAGTCAAAGCCCAAGGAACCCAAGGAAAAGGAACCCAAGGAAAAGGAACTCAAGGAAAAGAAACCGAAGGAGAAGAAACCCGCAGCCGAAAAGAAGGAGAAGGCCCCTAAGGAGCTGAAACCTAAGGAAAAGAAGCCTGCGATCGATCCCACAATGATGACAACCATCAGGCTTCCGCTTATTACTGGACCTCCCAAGCCGCTGATCAGAAAGCCGAAGCACGTCGATGATCCGAATTTCGAGTTTCTCGCGATATCCCACCCTTTGAATATCATTAATGCAAGACTGTAAGTCCAGTGCTCCTCATGTGGGTGACTAGTCTGACATGATTCTTAGACGCATCCGCGAGTTTGTGCTGCGTTTTGAAAAGAAGTTCAATCTCATCCCCAAATACATGCGCATAATCAACGATCCCAACAGCGAGTGGACAGATCTGACCTACAAGAACCTTATCACCAGGTTGCTCGTTATCATCCAGTCCGATGAAACCCCACCGCTGGGTGCTGATCTCACATACGAGGCCGTTAAGACCATCCAATCAACCTCTGCAGACCTTCCTGAGATATGGACCACCACTAAAGAGCTCCTCGAAACAGAATTGCAGCTTTCCGAGATGGAAGATATCAGCAACAACGAGGCCTACAAGCTCGACATAGTGTGCTGGCTCATCGAGCTCGTCGTCACAACCACCACGATCCGCAGGCTGATCGACGACGGAGTAGCGCAGGAGAAAAAGAACCACCAAAACGCGGTCGAAGAGATCAAGCGACTCCGAGCTGGTTAGCTCCCTCCACACAGTCTACATTATTAACCCTGCTAACTTAATAATAGAATGGGAAGAACAGCGTCAGACCTTCCAAAAGGAACGTCTTTGCCTTGTCGCCGCCGGAAAAGCCGACTTCGACACCCGCTACGCTGCTGCCCAAAACACAAACAAGGAGCTGATCCTTGCAGCTGAGCAGCGCGAGTGGTCCCAGAACCGCAAGCTCACCCCGCGCACGGCCCCGCTCGGCGTCGACACGCTCGGTAACACATACTACCTCTTTCACCAGCGCGACAGACGCGAGGAAGACTGGGGCCAATGGATCGTGGTAGAAAAGTGCAGCGACCTCCCACACCCAACCGGTGTCATCCCACCGCCCCCCAGCATGCCCTCTGATAGCGGCCTGGACCCCGACGCCCCGGAACTCCCCCAGCCAGACGACGAGGACACCATCAGGGAGCGCGTCTGGTACTGTGTCGACCAGCCCGAGGATATTCGCCAGCTTGCTGAGTGGATCAAGTTCAAGGGCGAGACGGCAATCTATTGGCAGGAGATCGCAAAGCAACGTCCCATGACACCCGTGTCGAGTGTGCCCGGGAGCCCGATGAGTCCCAGTCGCAGACTCTTGGAGGCGGTTAGAGTGCCAGCGACAATCAAGAAGAGGGATGAGAGGGTGTTGTCTAGAGACGAGTTTATACCGCTCGTTGAGAAGCTAAAGAAGGTAGCGACGTTTATGGAGATTGTAAGAAAATAGATGATAGAGAAGGATAGAAGTTAGGGGTTGTGCTGGCTGTACTTTTATCTACGGTTGTTTATTTTCCTTTTCGGTTGGTTTGTCGGATCACTTTACTACTACTGCTATGAGTATACACTTGGCTTTGCGTTGCTTTAGTGGTGGGGATTTTGGGTGGGACGACTGTAGTCTTAGTTTCTGTACTTTTGCGCGGGCTTTGCTTTGCTATACACATGCACACTTGTACGTAGGCTCCTTTTTTGTATGTACTGTACTGGTATCGAGGTGTTTCGTTGCGCCTATTATTATTCCAGTATTGTTTTCAGGCTCTCGAGGTCGTTAGGTTTGCGTGATTGCATTTTAGATTAGAAGGAATGGTGAAACAGGGAATGGAAAGTAATACGTCAGGGGAAAACTTGTACTCTGCATAGAAGATTTCGAGACCCGTCGCACTCCTACTCTGCGGCGCGCGCCATGGATAGCAATACATGCTTCTGTGTATGTACTCCCTGTGCTTGGGATCACAAGGTGTTTTGTGGGTGTAGAACACCCATGGATACGCTTCCATCGCAAATGAAGTACGATACAGCTTGGGTACTTTATGGGGGGGTTGATTAAATAGGTAAGCATAACATGAACCTCACATGGGGCTATCATCTTTGACAACCTAGTTTGACATGTTTTCCTCACTCCTAGGCTGTTAGGTATTTTTGGCTATCACAGTTGTTGACCTTGCAGTCCATTGCAAGCCTTACAGGTGTATTGAGTGACAGCCTAATGGCCTTCATGTCAGCCTGTCAGGTTTGTCAGATTGTCAAGAGATGGCCGCTGCGGCAGCCATCGCCGTAGCAGCTATCGCCGCAGCAGACTGCCATTGACAACCACCACTCTCATCACCATCACCATCACCATCACCATCACAATAATCACCACCATATACAGCAACTGCATGCCTCACACCCATGTATACACATAAAAATTATGGGAGCAGTGGGAATATAATCTGGAGATGAAAGTAGATCCTAAAAGTGACAAATCCATCATCCCAATTCCAACACTTGCTGCTATATGCTGCAGTAAAGATGGGAAGCTGGTGAAATCTGCAGCTCTACACTGTAATGAAAAAATTATCATCACAGCAACACCCTCTACTACCAACAGGTTGATGTCAGGTTGTTAAACCTATGAACCTAACCACTGTGCTAGCATTAAACACTACTGCAAGCCTGTCAACTCTACCAACCTTCCCAGACTTTGTGCTGCTGTCAAATCAGACAGGCTTACATTTCAGTGTTGCTAACAGATTAGTTTTCCACATATCTGCCTGCAAATTGAAACAGCACCACATCAACTTAATAATACATGATAGCCTCACTTCAAACCCATGTGAGGCTTATGTATTTATTCGAGCCCCCCGTAGTTGTTGGACCAATCCTGGCGCAGAGGGAAGCGTACGTCGACTTATGGTGCAGCTGCCAAATTGGTGATGCGTATATTGACTTGTCTATTCATCTATTTGACACGTATACAAGAAGTAGAGTGACTGCGGCTCCGCCGCTCAACCCTAACCCAACGCCACGTGATGACCGCACTCGAAATCCGCCCTACAGTAGTGTATTTGGAAGCACCACGTTGTTTTGTTTGTTTCAGGATAACATGGTATCCCTCGGAGCTCTTCTTTCCTCAAGATTGGGTGGCGTGTTCCTTCTGAAGGATCGAGCGCTAGCTTTTTCGGTCTGCTCTCTCCGCGCAGGCCCATCCATCACTCAACCCGCTGTCCCTCTAATCTTGTCAGTGTCATGTTTTCCCTCTCTGCTGAAGCACGGTGAAATATCTATCCCAGTGCAGACTCGCCAACCGTAGGTACTGCATTGTACAACCCGTATCTAAAGCCTCTATGTAGAGTACAAGTACAACAAGTATAGACATCCTCCAAACCCCCCTGTAACGCCTCATGTCATATCAATACACATCCTCTCCGCCCCCTCAAAAACCATACATACATAGCAAGCAAACACCCCAAAGCGCCTATAAAACGAAAGGCAAAAAGGTAGTACAAAAGGAAAACAATACATACCAAAAACACCTCCCCCACTAAACCCTCTCCCCAAATTTCTCCGCCCACTCCTCAAACCTCTTCAATCCCTCCTCACCAACGCTGGGCCGTATCCTCTCAAGACTCTTTTCAAAATCTGCCATTCCAATCCCTCTCACATCCTCCACCCCTATCTCGAGCAACCGCTCACCAAGACTCCGCAACGGCCCCATCGCCGCATCTTTCGCAAGCGCAGTGATATCGCTCCCCGAGAACCCGCCCGTCAGCTCTACGAGCCTTTCCATCTCCTCCTCCCCCAGCGCATGTCGTTGGTGCCCCAGTAAATTCCCCAACTGCTTCTTTCTTGTCTCAGCTTCCGGCAGCGGGATGTATTGACGCCGCGAGAAACGTCGGCGCGCAGCCTCGTCGATGGCCCAGGGGAGGTTTGTAGCTGCGAGAACAAGGACGCGGCCGGGGTCACCGTGAGAGGGTTCCTTGCCAGCAGCGGCACGCGCAAGATCGCTCCATTGGATTAGAAACTCGGTTTTTATCCGGCGGGTGGCTTCGTGTTCGCCCCCGCCTCGTGCAGAAAGGAGCGAGTCGATCTCGTCGACGAAGATTATTGATGGGGCGAGCGCTTTTGCGAGGGCGAAGAGCGCGCGGACTAGTTTTTCGGATTCGCCGAGCTAGGAAGGGGCGTTAGTAGAGAATGAGGAGGGAGGGGGGGGGGACAAACGTATTTGCTTGTAAGACTGCTGGCGGAGATGGAGAAGAAGGTGCTCTTACTTTCAGTCGCGACTGCTCGAGCGAGCATGGTTTTTCCGGTGCCGGGGGGGCCAAAAAGCAACATGCCTTTTGCGGGTTCTCGCAGGCCTGAAAAGAGGTCAGGTCGGAGGAAAGGGTAGACGACTGCCTCTTTTAGGGCAAGCTTTGCGCCTTCGAGACCAGCTACGTCGTCCCAGTGTACCTCATCTCCTTTGACGACGATCTCGTTTGCTACTTGCTCTACTGCTGTGGGGTCAACGCCTCGGCCGATGGACTTTATGGCTTTTGCAACGCGGTCGGCCCATTCTCGGTCTTCGGAGGTAGCGGTGCTGGGACGCGTATCGTCCTCTTGTTCACCCGTTGGCGAATCAAGAGGCGAATCTCTACGGCTGGTGTCTGTGGATGGCGAGGTCGGTGACACGTTTTCCGGACGTCGGTCTTCAGCCCGTGTTCCACTGTCCGACACGGATCTCACCCTCATCTTCCCAGGCCGGTTGTCCTGAAGTTTCTTGAGTCTATCCAGCCTCGGGGGGAGCTTGGGAGGTAAGGGAGGAGGGATATCATCTGATTCATGGTCATAATCCTGATCCGGAGGGTAAAAATCACTCCTCGGAACCGGTTTCCTCTGTGGTGGTGTAAAGCCCGGCCTCGCAACCGGTACTTTGTGTGGTGGAGGTGGCGGCGGTGGAGAGTCGTCAAATGCATCATGCGTAGGGCTTCCCATTGGGAACAGCGAGCTCCTAGGTCTAGTCTTGACCCGCCCCATCTGTGGCCTCTGCCGAACACCTGGTAGTCTCTCCTGTTGCTCCTCACGTCTCTGCTCCTCATGTTTCTGCTCTTCACGTTTCTGCTCCCCCGGCGGCGCCGCAGAGAAACTCGGCCTCCTCTCCCTAACCGGCAACTCAACAGTATTGCTCCTCCCTCCCATCTCCGGCCTCCTCGTAACCGTCTCCATCCCGGGCACAGCAAGACTCTCCCTCATCGCCTCCCCCTCCCTCCTCGAAATCGAGCTCCAAGCCAATGTCGCCGCCTGCGCCGCTGCCTTAGGACCCCCACTCTTCCGCAAAGAATCAAACGACCCGCTCTCCCTACTCTTCTTCGGCGGCCGTAGCGTCGACAAGAACCCCGTCTTCTTATCCGGACTAGGACTCCTCTGTATTGCCTGATTCGCCATCGTCGGCCGCAGCGTAGGCGCAGCCTGTGAGCGTAGCGTCGCACCAGCAGTCGGTGGTCGCTCTGGTAGTATCGCCGGTGATAATAATGGCGGCCCATAGTCTACCCCGCCCGCTTCCTTCCGGCTCTCAATGATCGCTTTCAGTAGCCCGATACGGTCTTCGCACTGCTCCCGTAGGCTCTGGAGACTCTTTAGTAGTGCATGCTCGGTCTGTGTTTTTGGGCGGTATGAGGAGGGGATTGAGGCGGCGTTGAGTTGCGAGAGACATTCCTGCCAGCTGCGGAGAGCTTCGGTAGTATTGGTGAGGGATTCATAGTAGACCTTTGTTGTGTCAGTAAATGCGAGGGGGGGATTCGGGGCGGAACAGACGGCGGTGGAACAGGTGAGGTAGGCTTGGTCGTAGGTTTTTTGAAGGGACGAGAAGGATTTTAGTTTCATCATCGCTATGATGATGATTGTGGCGAGGGTGATGGGGAAACTGCCAGCAGCATTCGTTTTTGGGGTACGGTGGTTATGTTAGTGACAGGAACAGACGAGGAGTTGATCAACCAAAACCAAAGAAAGAAAAAGGTACGAAAAGCAAATGGAGCTGTGGGAGGCGGTGGAAGAGCTTAGCAAAGCCATGGACGGGTGTTGCATGGGAATGATGGCGGAGCAAATCGTCAATTCAGAAACGTGCACATGAGACGGAGGCAAACTATTTTTGATCCGTCCACTCAACCACCCATTTACCATCAACTTGGCGCGCGGATCTCCACATCCATGTCACACAGATCTCAACGTCGGTACATTTCGGTCATCTCCAACCCCAAGAACTTACTTATTTGCACTTCAAAGTCACTTCGCTTGCTCATGCTAAAGGTGCGTATTCAAGTACATTCAATGCGGGTCGGTCAGTGTGATAAATGAGCAAAATTGCATTCTAAATTTCCTGTGGCGCTTTACACGACATCAACAAAGAAACATACGTAACCCTAAATCCCTAGGCGCCCAATCCAATCCAATCCCCCCGCCTACTCCGACAACCCTTAAAACTCCGACGGTCTATTACGGGCTCGCATCGATAGCCTCCTGCTTCCTTGCCTGATCTGCAATGGACGTCAACTGCCCTACGAACGACTGTCCCCAGAATGCACTGCCACCCATTAATCAGCACAAACTCACATTGACGCGCAACGCCGATGGCATACCTCGTATATTTTGTAACATAAGCGTACAGCTTCTCGTGGTTGACCTTTCTCAGATCTGCTGGTAGCGTGATGGCCTCGTTAATTGCGTTCGCGAGCTCTTCGGTATTCCATGGGTTGACGACAATACTACCGTTGAGACTTTGTGCTGCTCCAGTAAATTCGGACAAGATCATCACACCATGACGTTTCTGCTGAGTCGCGATATACTCATACGAGACGAGGTTCATGCCGTCTCTCGTCGAGCTGACAAGGCAGACGTCCGAAATGGCATAGAGTGCAATAAGCTCGTCGAAAGCGACGCTCTTGTGCATGAAGTGTATAGGCATGAATTCCACCGTCCCTAAATCAATTAGAATGGCATGTAGCAGATATATTAGCGGGTTTGCTCACCAAAACGCCCGTTGATGCGTCCAACAAGTTCGTTCACGACTTGTCTGAGGTTCTGGTACTCCTCGACATCTCCTCTGCTAGGCACTGCTACCTGTACAAGCACCACCTTGCCTATCCATTCGGGGTGTTCGTTCAAGAACACTTCCAGAGCATGCAGCTTCTGGGGTACACCCTTGATATAGTCCAAACGATCGACACCAACAATAAGCTTGATGCCTTGGAACCTCTTTTCCAACTGGGCGATTCGTTCCTGTACCGAAGGCTTCTGCAAGCCCTCTGCGAACTTCTCCGGGTCGATACCAATGGGGAAAGCACCAATTGTCCTTAGTTTGCCTTTGTACTCCACACCATTAGGCGTGGTGGTGAGACCTCTGTACAAGCTGGTTAGTTGCCGTCGTGAGAGGATGCGATTGGGGAGTAACACACAATATTCTCGAACAGCAGCTCAAAAAGTGTCTAGCATAGTCGAAAGTATGGAAACCAAGCAAATCACAATGCAAAACGCCTTGCAGTACCTCTTGTCGCACCGGAAGTACCCTATATATCTCGCTGCTGGGGAATGGTGTGTGCAAAAAGTACCCAATTTTGACGTTCTTCACCCTGTCACCGAGCTCTTCTCGCAGCATACCCGGCATAAGCATCAAGTGGTAGTCATGAACCCAAATTATGTCATTGTCTTTCACCGCCTTCGCCACTTCCTTAGCAAAGATGCGATTTGCGTCGCGGTATGCTATCCATGCGTTCTCATCGAAGCTGATTTCCCCAGGGTGGTAGTGGAATAATGGCCAGAGGATAGAATCTATAAATGTGAGTTAATTCGCAACTCTCAAGTTATGTTGGTGTGGTAATGTTACTAGAAAAACCATTGTCTGCCAAATTAAACTGGTTAGCTTCTCTCCAAACAGTCTCATAGGTGAGGGAATAGCCTACAATGTCTATCCGCCATCTCGTCCGGCAGCCATATCGGCACAGCGTTATACTGATCCTTCAACTCTGTCTCGACCTTCTCAATATCGCCCTCGGGGAGCTCGAGACCCGGCCACCCAAACCAACTGAAGGTCGTTGTCTTGGTCATGCCGGACAGGCCGCTGACCAGACCACCCGAGGACATGCTGTACTGGTAGTTTCCGCTGTCCTTCTTTTTGATGGTAATTGGCAAGCGGTTGCTCACCATAATGAGGTTGTGCTCTTGCTTTGGCTTTGTGTCTGTCGTCATGGCTGTTGCTGCGGTTGCTGCTGTAGTCAGTAGAGGTGTTTAGTCGAGTCGTCGGTATATATAGCGGTAGGGTGCTGGGGTGGAAACTTCTAGATTAGGCGTTCTGCAGTACTGGTGCACAGGTTTGCCTTGTATTTGGTTGAAACTGAATGAAAAAAGTCGGTGTGCAATTGGGAGTCTCTCTGATTGAAGATATTTTCGAGGCGTTTGCGTTTTAAAGGAATAAAGCTTGTGAGTCGAGTCCACTATTTTGGTGGAAACGTGTTTGGTGGCGGGATATAGTAAACTAATGGCGGATGAAAGATGAAATGACGTTGGGATGTTGTATGAGAGATGCTAAGCGAGGGGGAGAGGGAAGTTACTCGGATGGAAGAAGGAAAAACGAGAGAAGAGAGATTGAGGAGGAGAAGTGTCGGAAATGGTTAATCCCTCGTAACGTGGTTTCGAGGGCCGGTTGGTGTTGACATGGGATAGTGACGTAGTTGCGGATCATTAGAGCGACTGATGCAGAGTGAATCACTCGGTGAGAATTTCAATCTCAACGACAAAATGGCAACATGCTTACCTGTTCTGTTTGATTCGAGTCGGTGACCACGAAAACACGTCAAAACGATCGGAGAATATATTGCTGGAGATCATTGTTTTAGGTGATAATCCCGAGAGTGCTATGTAGAGTACTTTACCTTTGCGCGGCTCATGCTACGAATCATAGGCTGATCTGCGGTGTCCCGGACACTCGTCCCGACCCACACCAGCATCTCCATTTGCGTTTCACATCCCATACCATAGACGCGCTAAGTCACACGCAACTCCGGTCTCAACTCAATCGCTCATCCACCATGAGGTCCAACGACGACCGCGACGAAAGCCAGGATGCTGTCGTTGCCGGCGCGCTTCGCAAAGCTGTCGCGACCGCCTTTCGCGACGACCGCGACGCGGTCACTCTGCGGTACATCAGGACAGTAGTCGAAAAGGAGCTAGGATTAGGATCGGAATACTTTAAGCTGGATCCGTATTGGAAGGACCGATCAAAAGCGATTGTTATGCAGGAAGTGGTATGTTGTCGTAGCTGCGCGATGCCACTTTGGACTTGTTAATCAGGTGCCCAGGATATACAATCTGCAAACCACCCAGAGCCTTCCACGCAAGACGAGCCCCAATCGTCGCCTCCAGAGAAAAAGAAGCGTGGACGTAAACCCACCGCAAAACCCGCCGTTAAACCTCGTGCAAAGAAGGCTGTCACCTCCGAACCAGCAGACGGCGACGTGGAGGAAGACGAAGAGGAAGAAGATGTAGCTCCCAAAGCCCGCAAGAGGGGAGCTGCGAAACCCTCAGTAGAGAAGAAACCAGCGGTGAAACAGGGGAAGGCGAAGGCGAAGGCGAAGACAGCGGTCGACGATGAAGACGATGTCGAAGATGTCGAAGAAGCCGTTCCCAAGCCCAAGGTCGAGGCCCCAGCTACGGTAGACGACGAGAGCGAGCTGTCAGATATTCCAGATAACTTTGACGAAGTCCCGCCGAAGAAGCGAGCCAGAAAGAGCGATGCGGAACAGATCGGCAGCAACAAAAAGCTCAAATCTAGCCCAAAGAAGGCCAGTCCGAAGGCCAAAAAGGTAGACCTCCTCGAAGGCAAAGGCGAAAAAGATGAGCCTGTGAATGGGGAACCAGGTGCGGGAGGACTGTCTGGCGACGAAAGTGAAATGTCGATTGTTCTCGATGAACCTCCGCCGGCGAAGAAGAAGAGTCGTTCTCGCAGTACTACCACCACTGGGGACGTGACCAAGAAACCCAAAGCGGCCGGAAAGCCCAAGAAGGAGAAAGCCCCAGTATGATCCCACATATTCCTGAGATCAAGTCATCACACTGATACATGAGTGTAGGGCAAGGATCTTTCTCCTGACGAAGAAAAGATCAAGACGTTACAAGGCTGGCTTCTAAAATGCGGCGTATGCAGCCTCTCCTTTGCGGTATGAATATAGCTGACCACCCATCAGGTACGCAAGTTCTGGTCTCGGGAGCTAGCCAAATACGATTCCCCCAAGGAAAAGATCAATCATCTCAAGGGCCTTCTTGAGGAGGTGGGGATGACGGGCCAATACTCGATGGCCAAAGCCAAGAAGATCAAAGAAGACCGCGAACTTGCAGCAGAGGTTGCATGGGTTCAAAAGGGCGCAACGGATTGGGGGAAAGAAAGCGACGAGCAAGTCACCACTAGAGCTGGGAAGGCTACTTCTGCTTCGACTTCGGGAAGGAAACTGGTAAGTTCTACCTAACATGCCGTCGAATAATTGTACAAAGACTGACAGGGTCAGACCCAGAAATCGCGCGGTTTCGAGGGTCTTGACTTTCTGGATGACCAGAGTGATGACGATTCCGACTGATGAATCCTCCTAAAAATGATCCCACCATTATTGTTTCCTAGCTGCTGATGATGGCTGTGTATGATACCGGGTTTACATGGGTTGTTTTTTTCACGACTGTTTGTCTAATTGGCGGTTTGTCAGGGTTTTGCGGCGTTCACTACCAGGCTGGAAGGAATTCATTGGCTTATGTACCTCTCGATAATGGCATCATCTTAACTGTTTTGCCCTTCCAACGTGTTGTGCTATAAAACTGAAACCGGCAATTGAAGTTACGAACAACAATAGATTGTAAAACTGAAATCTGTGGTTAATAATCCGGGGGTAGCGGGGATGACGGGAGAGCTCACAGCAGTCCGACTGTAAGTCCTCTCTTCTTCCTCTGTCCTAGAGGCGGCGAAGAGGTTTCGTAAATTAGGGATCTCAAACTTTGCCTGCAAAGAGGGTTAAAACAAAATGTTTGTGTGAAGAAATGAAACGGTAGAACCGACCATTTGTATGTGTATGTTTAGACGATGTGGTGAGAGTTGAGCTCGAGAACTGCTGGCAATGGCGGAGAGGTCGGCATTAGGCATGCCAAGCCGTATCTCAAATGCTTGTTCAATGGACAGCGATGTCTCACTCAACTCACTTCCACCCCCAGTGCTCCAATCAATCTTATCATTCTCAATACCAGCGCCCTTCTACCCCGCACAACAACTCTGTCCTCCACCTCGCCACTTTCTGTACAATTTCTAAGCTCCACGGAAATTGCTCCCACAGACTACAGTGGATAGAGGGGTCATCTCACCCACATACATACCAACACCTCCACTGCAATGGCCGCCAACAGAATACGCAGCATGTTTCCCACCGCTCCAAGAAAAGGCGAGACGTTCGAGCTACGAAACGGTCTCAATTCGCAATACTCGCATGAGAGGTTGGGCTACTACGGTTGATTTCGGGGATGTGCCCGCTGATACGAGCGAGCCGACAGGAAGGAAGCTATCCGCAGCACAATCGCCTCCATGACGCTGGGGAAAGACGTTTCGGCATTGTTTCCAGATATCATCAAGAACATGGTATACCTCTCGCTGGGAGCATAAAGAAACGTGGAGCTGACGGGAATAGGCCACGAACGACCTGGACCAGAAGAAGCTGGTGTATCTTTACCTAATGTGAGAGCAATCTTGGAGCTGCAAAGGCGGAGAGCTTCTGCTTATGTGGCTCGGCAGGAACTATGCAAAGACACATCCGGACCTGTGTATCCTCGCCGTCAACACCTTTGTGCAAGTTTGTGACCTGGTTGTGTAATGCTTGCGATATGCTTACCCCCTACGATCGACAGGACTCGGAAGACCCTAACCCCCTTATTCGCGCGCTGGCAATTCGAACCATGGGCTGCATTCGGGTAGACAAGATCGTGGATTACATGGAGGCGCCATTGCGCAAGACGCTCCGAGACGAGTCACCCTACGTACGAAAGACGGCTGCGATATGTGTTGCCAAGTTCTTTGATCTAAACCCAAGTGTGTGCATTGAAGGCGGCTTCCTGGAAATTCTGCAGGAGATGATTGGAGATTCAAATCCGATGGTTGTTGCAAACTCAGTACAAGCGCTGGCGGAGATTAATGAATCGGATCCGGAAACGAGGGCTTTGAGGATCACGGCTGCAACGCTGAAAAAGCTGCTCATGGCCCTAAATGAGTGTACGGAGTAGGTGTTCTTGGTCTACGATGCGGATGGAAATGCTGATAGGCGAAGGTGGGGACGAGTGACAATCTTAACTACACTGAGCGAGTATAGTACGAATGATATCAAGGAAAGGGAACATATCTGTGAACGGGTTGTACCTCAGTTTCAGCATGTGAATCCTAGTGTAGTTTTGGCGGCTGTCAAGGTGGTCTTTCTGCACATGCAAGGCATAGCACCAGACATGGAAAAGCAATATCTACGAAAGATGGCACCCCCGTTAGGTGAGTATGTCTTACCCACCAAACAGGAACAGGGGAGCTCATACGCAGCAGTTACGCTTGTCTCCTCGCAACCGGAAGTACAGTATGTCGCCCTGCGAAATATCAACCTTCTTCTTCAAGCACAGCCGGATATCCTGACCAAGGAGATACGTGTTTTCTTCTGCAAATACAACGACCCACCCTATGTCAAGTTAGAGAAGCTTGACATCATGATACGGATAGCAAACGAGAAGAATATTGACCAGCTTTTGATGGAGTTGAAGGAGTATGCGTTGGAGGTGGACATGGACTTTGTCAAACGGGCTGTCAAAGCGATCGGACAGTGTGCCATTAAGATTGACACAGCGGCAGAACGATGCGTGACTGTACTATTGGATTTAATCAATACCAAGGTCAACTACGTAGTTCAGGAGGCGATTGTGGTGGTCAAGGTCTGTTCATTGTGGTACTTCTCTGGATGCCGTTCTAATGGTTCCCTCAGGACATCTTCCGCAAATATCCCGGCTATGAAGGCATCATCCCTAAACTATGCCAAAATATTGACGAAGTAGACGAGCCCAACGCCCGAGGTGCATTAATCTGGATCGTCGGGGAGTACGCAGAAAAGATCAACGACGCTGGCGAGATCCTAAGTTCATTCGTCGAGGGTTTCCAAGATGAATACAGCCAGGTACCTTCCTCCCTCTCCCCCCTCCCATATCCGCCCTGTCACTGACATATACTCATACAGGTGCAACTACAAATCCTCACCGCCGTCGTAAAGCTCTTCCTCAAAACCTTCCAATCCCCGGCAAAGCGCGACGAGTCCCAGAAGCTCCTCCAAACCGTCCTCAAGGAAGCAACCAGCGAATGCGACAACCCTGATATCCGCGACCGCGCATACATCTACTGGCGCCTCCTTTCCATCAACCCCGACAACGCCATCGCCTCGCAGGTGATCCTTGCCGACAAACCACCAATTACAAGCACGATCCCGAACCTCCCGCAGGGCCTGCTCGACCAGCTCCTGGCTGAGCTCAGCACCCTCGCCTCGGTGTACCACAAACCACCGGCTGCATTCATGGAAGTCAGAAGAGGCAAGGGTCTAGGCGGCCTGATGAGGCGCGCCATTGAAGAACAGAGGGAGAATATGGCCGAGAACCCAGTTGCCGCAGCAGTCGCGGGCCAGAATAAAAGTAATATCGAGAACCTACTGGATATTGACTTTGATGGCGCTGCACCGGCTAGTGCGGCGGTGCACACCCCGCCAGTTGGCCTGGAGGAGCTTATGAGCGTGCAAAGTCCAATCGCGACAGCACCACCCGGAGGTGGGTTAGAAGATTTATTTGGTCTCGACGGAGGGAGTGGGAGTGGGAGTGGGCTGAGTGGAGGATTTGAAGGACTAGATATCGGCGGGGGTGCACCAATGTCACAGCAGCAGGAGAAGAAGTCGAATCAGGATATCTTGGGCTTGTTTTAGTAGCGCAGTGGTAATTTTTTTATGCAGTATGGAGTAATAATATAGAGCATTTCAACACTCCAAACCTTTCCTCTTCCATTCCCCTCTCCCCCCCTTAAGCTGCGGACTGTGATCGCGCCTCCCACTCCTCGGGTGTATATAACTTCTGCGACCACGCGTGCACCTGCGCGATCTCGTCTTTCAGCGCAGTGTTGGCTAGTCGGTGTCGCGCTAGTGACGCTTTTTTGGAAAATAGAGGGGAGACGATGACGGTTTCGAACATTTGGCCGCAGCCACCTGGGTGGAGTTAGCGGGGTCGTGGTGATGGACGGAGGTGGGGTACCGGAAACGTCTACGAGCTCAACGTGTGTGGCCTGTAGCTTCTCGCGGATTGCGGACTCGAGCGCGGCGGCTGTGATGCCGGGTGCTGCCATAGTGTCGTGGGTTTCGGCGGGAAGACGGGTAGTAGGTGAAGAGGCGACGGAGGACAGGTGAGGAGGGTGGTGGAGTATGATCTAGGAGGTTAGGGTTATAGTGGGGAAATAGAAGCTCCAGTCTGTGGATATGGGGGGTATGGTAGGTTGGATATTAGAAGAGGCACACTAGACGCGATTGGATTGGGGTTGCGGATCTACTGGTACTTTTGTTATAACGCTCTACGTATTGTACATCTTCTACTACCTTTGGTGGATTTATCTTCACCCCCTCCCTTCACACCCTGCAAATCCTATGCAGCCGTAGCCTCAACCTGCGGTGCTTCGCTCCCCTCAACCTTTGGCGCCTCCTTCACCGGCAACCCCTTCCCCTCAATCCACTTATCCCCCAACCTCTCCTTCTTCCTCTCCACCCCCTTCCACAACCCCTTCCACCGCCCCTTATCCACCACCTCCCCCTGCGTCCTCACCCGAACCCCATAAACCTTCCCCCCCA
>Ga0307512_10000901_pt1 | contig 43758 bp, 42 predicted proteins | sample 14_EM_MG_FD_200267 | JGI IMG/M metagenome (GOLD analysis project Ga0307512, IMG submission 200267) | Populus trichocarpa ectomycorrhiza microbial communities from riparian zone in the Pacific Northwest, United States - 14_EM | ecosystem: Host-associated > Plants > Roots > Unclassified | place... | reverse complement strand
GTTGTGTAAACGGCTTCAGCATAACTGCAGCCCCTGCGAAGAGTGTAACACACGTGTCGTTCTGATGATGCGTATACGTCACCACAAAGTAAAGGAGGTACGTATGCAACGCGACCCGTCGCCTGGGTGACGGGTAGCGTGTAATTCTCTGTCGGAGCGTACGAGGTTCCATCAGAGCGGTCAGAGCCTTCCGGAACACCCGGTGGTTTCAGACGGAAATTAGGGTCGTTGCTGATGTGTTGCCAGAGGTTGACAGTCACCAAGTGTTACTTAGATACAAATGGGATTCAGAAATATATTACTCCAAGCTTCCTTGATTGAAACTAGAATATACACTTTATATTAACATACCGTAGTTGGATGCAAAAAGTAATATTTTTTCAGAATCTAGTTTGGTCTGCATCAGAAGTCCTGTAAACATAGACAGCATAGATCCAATGCAGTATATGGAGTGAGTGAGTACAGTTGGTTTTAAACAGAATAACTGTATAGAAGCTGTCTTTTGTGATTCACTCTCTTTAGGTTCAGCTTTATTGATAGAGCTCATACTACTGAAGCTGTTTTAGGATCTGAAAGTGAAGGTCCAAACATAACTACTTATGAGATATCCAGTTAAGTGAGATTAGAGATATAGCAGGGCTGTACATATAAGGTATAGTGTGCAGAGCCTACCATCCTTCAAAGGATAGTTGTTCACATGAAGCATAACCACCAAGATATTGATGCAGAAGACTTCACATACTAAATAAATATAGATTCACATATTTGCAGAGGGAGTGCAGAATGAGATATCTGGACCTGAAAGTGTAGAGTCAAATCCAGGACAATGCATGTGTACTGCAACAACTAATTGGCAATTATATACAGTTCAAAAGTAAAATATGATTGTAATTAAGCAATATGAAACATTGCAGTGAGACATGAATGTACTCTAGTTGCATCATTGGCCATGAAGTGGATATATGTCAAATCGGTACAGGAATGATAAGTTGATAATGATTTGTTGATTCCGAAATTTGAAAATGTCAACCTTGGTTGGATTACAAATATAAAGTGCAACTGAATATCAATCATGACTCAGGAAATTTATGGCTGTATGAGATTCACCAGAGAGAGGAATCCCCCAGCAATGTATGATGATATAATGCTGGATCTGAATATGACTAGATATTATTTATTTTCTGAGATAATTGGAATATACTCATCTTGAGGTATTATACTAAGACTCAATAAATATATTGGATTTGCATGCACTCATGACAGTAATGAATTAAACAACTTTGATTCATTCAATAAAGATATTTCTTCTTGGAATAAGGTTTGTAATATAGCTTAAGTTTGCCAAAGATGAATTGCTTCAATTTCTGAGGCTGCATTTTCAGTAATAGTTCCAACCTGATCACCTCTCCTTGGATAAGACAATCCTAATGCTTTAAATTATATCTTCTGCACAGCTATATTTTGACTATATATACATGAATACATCTATTATGCACCATATTTTGTCTCAATAAACCATTCATGCAAAAAACATTTCAATTAACATTCCACTACAGGTTTGATGTACCTGCTATATCACTGAGGCTATCATCAAAAGATAGCTTTGTGTCAGATTACTATATGAGTGTCTCTCAATTGACTTGAGCTCCTATATATCACTCATAATTAACTGACAACAAATGAAATCGCACTATAACCAATACCGACTGTAGAAACCATTCCCACAGTAGCATATGATTAACATCAATTCTAACTGTCAGAAATGGTTTACATATACACTGCAGTATCTCATAAGTAATATCATTTCTCAATTTTACATTAGCTGATAACATGGTATTGGTTAAATTTGGAAAGAAACATATCTAGGTATCACAGTTCTGATGGTTTAAGGCAATGGTTCATGGTTTTAGTGTGATATCAAAGTATCTGTCATCTCAATTGGTGAATGTATATGGTCCCCATGAGAGTCGAGAATACAATCAGACTTTAATGGGGTAATGTTCAGTCAACTGATACAATCATGCAGAATCCTTTCTTTGAGAACTCCATAATATAAGCAGAAATCACATATTCAGTGACTCTAGCCACTGGGACATTTGCTTAGTTGCTAGATATGTGGAACTCATTTCTGAACAACCAGAGCAAATACCTAATGCGACTTACTCATAACCCAGAACTTCTAAGTAATTACTACATCATTTGGAGCTATAATATGAGCTGTTGTCACATCTATATTGGATGTAGTTACCAATACCGAGGAAATTGATGAGTCTTGCAATTTGAATTGCATTTTTGGGAGATCATTGTTATCCATTTCCATATACATATAGATACGATCAATATGATCGAAGAAACAGTTGGTTAGCTACCACCTCCAATAAGATACCTGAGAAAAGTAAGAAGTTTGGGTGATAGCAGTTGTGGAGGAGGTATAGAGGGAAAGTGCTTGTGGTTCTTTTGGGATTGTACAAGAGTATTGAACTTCACACTGTATCCTTGACAGGTTCTGGATACAACACTGATTCACTGAGAAGATGTGGCAGAGAAGTATTACTTAGCCATTGGATAATTAGAGAAACCACCCAACTATTCTGTGGCATTTCATTGTGCCATTGTTTGGTATGTTAATTGCAATGATTGACATTTTGTACAACTAATGAGGATTATACCAGCCACGATCAATATACCCACCATCATTTTGCCGCCTACTGCATAGTCTATTTTTTCGCCAGGGGCTCCAGTTTTTTTTGCTTCTCCTCAGTCCATTTCTAATCAATCAGGTGTAGGTTGTCTTGTGCAATTCAAACTGATGGTGTCATATACACCAGTTTCAATTCTGACAACATTACATCAGCAAAATGTATAATAGTCACTGAGAGCCTCCAGGGGTATCTGAGAGGATGTGGAGTGTAAATTTAGAAGCATCAATTGGAAGAAAAAACAAACCCTAGGAGGGCATTCTGGCTGATCTTTGGAGTAACTGGGATCTCTGATGACTGGCAAAGGGATATGATGGGAGGGATTGAGACAGGTGTGGGAACATGTTGAAGCGCGAGAAAGGACATTGGGTGCACCTGGGAGTGTCGCCGAACAAATGTGACAATCACAAACAAAGAGGATGAGATGTCATTGTTCTTGTGGATATTCATTCAGAGGACTGCAGGCGATATCTTAGCCTTTCTTTCTGTACACATGCGATTGATTTCCCTCAAACGCAAATATAATGCATGGATTGATATTCATTAGCACTTCTCAATCGTACTAGCTATCATCTTCCTCAACATTGTATTTTTTGCCTTGCTACATTAAGGAAGCAAAGAATAAGGTGAGTGATTCAATCATAAACTCAGCTACACCGATACAATAACCCGACTATCTGATTCCATGTTATTTGTTGATCATTGTGTCCATTCCATCCACTACTTCTCCCATCATGTCAGGGTCAATGAAAGCAGGAAAATTCAATTCATCAGCTGCACAAAGAATCTGGAGGTGCTCCTTGTATTTGGTGATTATGTGTATCTGGCAACTGGATGAAATTGAATTCCAATGTCATTTGGCTCAATTGGTGATATCAAACAAAGGTCTCATGTGATGTGAGCTAGCTGCAACTGTGGATGGGAGTTAGAAAGGTAATATGATATATTCCGATAATAAGGAGGAGCAACTACCAGGAAAAGATAAGCTCCAGATGGGAAGATCTGTGTGGAAAAGAGAAGTAATCAGAAGGTGTTGGAGGTGTGTGGAATGACAAAGAAGAGCGCCAAGTCTAGGCTGAGAATAGGGTGAGCAACTGTTCCGGACCTTCACTTTGGGTCCGGGTCCGGGTGACCACTGAACAATTGCCAAATTGGCGGTCCTGGTTGTCAATCAACCCGAACCGACAACTCGGGTATGGTTCGATGGTAAACTCGCAACCCATCTGCATTGGGTGGGTTGGCAGCGGGTTACCCAGCGGGTCCATTCATAGATTCATATAAGGTTCTTGTTTTTGGAGTTTGTTAATAGTATCTTATCAAAATCCCGTTTTCAACAACCAATAATATGTTGTTGCATGCTTTGCAGCTTGCAATATCAATTAATTTGGAATTGGTGTTTTACTTTTAATATAGTATATTTTGACCTATCAGGGCGGTCAATCATTCTGTTGTGAACGCGAAGATCCGCGCAATGCCTTGATTGCCAAATATGCAACAACTAAAACTGCTGATGCTTCGTTGACATTCATTTTCAGGATGCGGCAGGGAGCATAACGCTATTGTTTTTGCCAGTAAAGGCTGCCAATATCTGATCAATGGATGTCTGCAACCGATCAGAACATAAATTACCCTAGATGCGAAACTACAAATCGTTGATGCTCTGTTCACGCTGATTCGCAGGATGCGGCAGGGAGCCCGTCACTGAAGATTTTCCCAGTAAAGGCTGCCAATATCTGATAATTGAATCTTGGCAACCAATCAGAACATAAATTACCCAAGATGTGAAGCTGAAAATCGTTGACGCTCCCTTGACGCTCATTCCCAGGATGCGGCAGTGAGCATGTCGCTGTAGTTGTTCCCACTTAAGGCTGTCAATATCTGACAAATGGATGTCGGTAACCAATTGGAACATAAATTACCCAACATATCAAGCTGAAAATTGTTGACACTCCGTTGCCGCTCATTCTCAGGATGACGCAGACGGCATGTCGCTGGTGATGTTCCCAGTAAAGGCTGCCAATATCAGATAAATGGATGTCCGCAACCAATTGGAACATAAATTATCCAAGATGGGTAGCTCAAAATCTTCGACGCTCTGTTGACACTCATTCTCAGAATTGGGCGTTGACCCTGTGGATGTCAGTTTTGCCTATACAAGCTGCCAATACATCGGGTATGCATAACAGCGACCAAATAACTGTTTAATTACCGTATTTACAAAACCACAAATCGCTGACGGTCCATTGACGCTCATTCTAATGTATTGTTCATTCAACATCTGCTGCCATCAATAATAGTTTTCTTCATATTTGAACTTATCGGTGGTCTTTCTGACAGATTGAGACTTGGCCCTGTGTCAAAGCCGAGCGCAGTAACATTTTTGCACTTTTCGCTCTCACACGACTAAAATGTATATATCTTGCCAAAACGTTCATTGCGCCTGCTATGCATCTGTTTATCAACCGATATTCACAAGCTGATGCTCACCATTCGCCTATGATATATCACTAACTAAAACCCTCGGTCAAGATACATAATGAAGCTGGTGAAACATTGACACATTCTGTCCTACTGTTTCTTCACTCCTTAATTCCTCCTCGTTTCTATTGCATTGAACGTGACGAACACCTTCCCAGCCTGTCTCTGTAACCTACCGGTAGGCCGAATCAATCAGGGAACATTTGGTGAGGCAATCATATCCCGCTACTCTGGGTGATCTGGATCCTCAATGCTAATGTCTTGCTTTATATCGGATTCAACGACGGCCACGCAATCGTCTTCACTGTCATTTGGATTATCTAAGTCCCCATTCCAGTTAAGCCAATCTTCAGTGACCGAAATGCTTCCAGGTGCATGATCATCATGACTTTCGACTGGATGACGGTCGATCCTTCAGATATGGTGGACATTTAATATTTGAGTTCGTCCTCCAGGGAGGTTCTTTGCAGATAAAGGTGGTGGCAAAGGAAATCTTTCTGACAATATAAATTCAGCTGCACCATCAAGTTGAAAGTGTGACCATGATGCTTTGACTATCTCTTCCGTGTCTGGAATGTATCCCACTGCAGGCATCTGCCTGTATTGAGCGCGAGATTCCCTCTGGGTTGCACATAGGTTTTGGCTGCCCTGCCACATCTCCAAAAAGTTGTGAACCTTGGCCATTCTGTGCAATTTCCTTTCCTCCGCCTCTTTCCTCATTGTGGAGTCGTTTTCTGTGTTCATCGTATCCAATTCTGGGTCAATGCCTGCCAAAATCCTGTCGTTGGCTTGGGCAAACTGCCTTACAATGACTTTTTTGTGAAGAGTCTTGCCTGTGGTTTTTGACTGCCTCCAGCCGATAACATCTTGGCCTAGGGAAAAACTGGCTGCCACTCCGACACCATGTGGTATGATAGAGAATATGTCACGCGCCTCATCAGTGAGATCGGCGTGCTTTGAGTGCATTTCATCCTGTTGACGCCACCAGTCTGTTATGTCCAGTAACCGAAATGTACTGCTAATCTCCATTGGGTCAGAGTGGGAATCATTGATATTTGGATTAATTTGCCTCCAGTTCTTTTATGCTTGAGGCGGCAAATTCAAAGAGAACGTCGCGGCAGTCAATCAGGGTGCTGTGTGATTGCTTCGTCCGGGTGTTGTCTCAGCCACATTGTTAGGCGTTAAGTATCCTTCATAATCGCTGGACAAATCATACGAATCAAAAGATGATCGACAGTATCCTGAAGCCGTTGCAGAGGGCATGAGATTGCTGCTCGGTAAGCGTTCGTGTTTATCGACTGGCACACGTTGATATTTGGTAAAGTATTCATTCCCCACAAACTTCAAAAAGGCCGCTTGGTATTGGATAGTATTGGAACTCTCGTCCTGAGGATTAATATCCATTCCCTGGTCCCACTTCCTACACGATCGCAACTTCCGGAAAGGATTGAGAGTCTGGGCAGAAATGAGAAGAATACCCATCATTGGAGTGACTTCAGCGTAATATTTGGACAGCTTCTGTCGAGCTAACTTCACCGCAAAGAACAAGTCTTCCTTCCATTAAGTCTTTTTCTTAGCCAAAGCTCACATCACACCATCCATGAGATCGAAAATGTCATTGTACACTGTGATAACATGATGCAATGTGACTGTATCGCTCTTTGACCTCCACATGGTCCAATATCGGAAGGGCCTCAACACTTCGATATCATACTTCACAATGGTCCATTCATCTTGTGTTGTGAAGAGTGGCCTGTATTGACTGAATTGTGAATTTTGAAGCCACTCATGTGTGAATTCCCATGATCGGTGGGCATGCTCGAGCCCCTCCAGTGTGGAGTTTCACAGTGTCTATACTTCCAGAATCGGAAGTACCATGATTTGGACTTTGGCTTATTGACAGTGAATGAACTCGTTTCGACGACCAGGTGTCACCGCAATCAATACAGCAAGCATTTTTTTGTCTCTGAGGGTCAATTTCAGAACTTTCAAAATATCGTGATATACGTACTTTCTCAATTATCTTTCCGAAACCTGGTTTCATGGCCGAAACCTTATTGATTCGAGCGGTGCCCTCTTTTCGAAGCCTTTGACTCTTCCCAATGTCTATACCTTCATTCTCTTCAGATTGCTGATCGCGCTCATGGACTTCCCAAGACTTGGTGCGGCCGTTTACACTGAGACTGCTCATGAATGCACCTAATCCCAGTTGTATGACGTGCGCCATGCACGCTGTGTGGTTCCTCAAAGCTGACCACTCGATTCCTGTCGCCTCGGGTTTTGATTGCAGCTCGCGTGACATCGAGTAATTTGAGGAGGCATTGTCAGTTGTAATTCCAAGCAAACGGCCGTCGGTAAGCTCAGAACGATCGATCACGTCCTTTAAATGTACGGCTATTGTTACTCCAGTATGATGGCCTTTAACCTATCATCCTAAATTAGCTTTCAAAATGGGAAAAGAACAGGCAATCAACCTCATCCAACGCGAGTTGATGTTCATGTAACGCCCAACTTCGATCCAGATTCTAAGCAATGACCAATGTTATAGCTAGTATGTTCGTCGATGTCCATGCGTCCAATGTTTAACCCACTTCATGTCATGACAACAGTTGCTTCTCAATTCCATCCACGGTCGGTGCATATTCCCTTCGGCAAATGTTGTTAAGGGTCATAGCAGATGGCAGCCCTCAGTTATCACATACTGTCTTATATGACCGTCGTAGGTCTAGATTTGATAAACCATTCCATGGAATATGAGCCGAAACAATTCTTCCATGATGCAGCGATTCGATGTCTCTGTGTGAAATTCGGAAGTTTCAAAGTCCTTTGCTGCCAGTTTAGAATATTTTGTCTGTCACTTTGGTCACTATGGATCAACCAGAATGTCAAATATGATCATCCTCTGCAAACTTACTATTGGGATTCCTCGACTTTCTTGCCTCATCAGGAATGCCAAAGGTGTGTCATTGACTGTCGAACTAGGCAGTTAAGTAACCTCTGACTCGGTTAATTCGTTTAACTTTGCGAGGTGAGCTTTTGCCAGCAAGTGTTTCCCCATTGAGCTGGACCCATGTTCTGATGGATGGCGGAGAACTTGATGACAAAGGATACATATGATGCCAGGGCTGCTGGTCTCCACAATTCCACAGTGTAAATAGAATTGCCACGAAGGCACATGTCTAGAATTGTTCCAAGCAATAGGCCACTTCGAGCCTACATTCATTGAAGCCCACCAAGCATCAAAGATGATTTGTATAGTAAGATCGCTCACATCACAAATAAAGACACTTTCATTTTTGGAAGAGATCATAACATCCAGCAATGAGGTGTCCAAAGATTTCGAATCTGACATGGCCTTAGGAATCAGACAGCTGGGCAATCCAACTCGAAAGACTTCCGAAAGTAACAATACAACAAAGCAGACTGTGGATTCTTAAATATTGACTCTACAGCTACAAGTAAAAAATCAGATCTGTAAGACATTGCATGCATATTAGGGAAGTTGTATACAAGGTCAGATTGCAAAGACTGACAAGGTAAAACAAGATTTAGGAACAGCACAATGCAGTTCATTGGTGTGTAGCGTTCTGAGCCTGCACAAGAACTGTTGACGCTCAGTGGGAGCTCAATTGTAGGAGGCGGACACGATATAGTCACTCGCATTTTTGCCAATACAGGCTGCCGATAGATTCATTGCGGGTTATCTGCGTTCCATTGCCGTTTGATTATCCAAGATGCACGATCGAAAATCATTGACTCTCCATTGACCCTCTGTCGACCCTCTGTTGACCCTCTGTTGACCCTCTGTTGACACTCAGTTGACGCTCATTTTTGGACATGGTAACGATCTTGTCTTAAGCATTATTGCCTAGAAAGGCGGCGGATAGTTCGATCATAGCTCAATGTAGTCGCATAGCCCCTCGATGTTCCAAGATCCAAGGACAGAAATTGTTCACACTCCGTTGATGCTCGTTTGTAGGGCATAGTGATGATGTCATCGAAAGCATATTTGCCTTGAAAGGCGGCTGACAGATCGATTGTGGGTTAATGTCGCCGCACAGCCCTTGCATTGTCCAGGATGTCAGGCATGAACTCGTTGACGCTCCGTTGACGCTCATTCTCAGGACATAGTAGCGATGTTGTCGCAACCATTTTCACCTGGAAAGGCGGCCGATAGTTCGACTATGGCATAATGTCGTCACACAGCACTTGCAATTTCCAAGATGCAATGCAAAAAGTCGTTGAGGCTCCGATGACTCTCAATTTTACGAGATAGCAGCGATGTTGTCGGAACCATTTTTGACTTCAATTGCGGGTTATGGTTCGATTATGAGTTAATGTCGCAGCAAAAGCCTCTTGGATTGTCCAGGATGCAATGCCAAAAATCGTTGACGCTCCATTGAAGCTCATTTTTAGGAGGTAGCAGCAATATCTTTCATAGCATTATTGCCCACAAAGGCGGCTGATAGAATCATTATGAGTTAATGTCGTTCCATAGCGCCTAGATTTCCCAACATCCAAGAGAAAACATTGTTGACTCTCCGTTGACGCTCGTGTTTAGAAGGTAGTAGTGATCTAGTCTGTAGCATCATTGCCCATAAAGGCCGCCAATATTATGATTGTGGCTAAATGCCATTGCACAGCCCAGTGATTATCCAACATGCAAGACCAGAAATCTTTGATGCGCCGTTGATGCTCATTTTTATGATGGGGCAGGGAGCGTGTCGCTGGCCATTTTACTCATTGAGACTTCCAAGACTTCTTGTTTGGATGGATGCGACTATGCAGCTGTTTGATTGCTGAATAGGTAGGACTATAAATTGTTGACGCTCTGTTGACGCTCATGTTTGAGCTCACCTTAGAGTCGTAATTCCAGTCATTGGGTGCTCAACAATTGTACATCAAATTCATACAGTCCTTTTTGGCAGCCAGTAGACTGTTTCTATGTATTATCATGTGAATCCAAAATCTTGGAGACATCTCAGTTTCTGAGCCACCACTATACACATCATTTGGATGATGATTGATGTAGGTCCATCGAGTATCAGCGCTTTCGGTCGGCAATATACTCCATGAAAATCCATGCACTAGTTTTAAACATTTATAGCCCAACGTCCTTGCCATTCGGTATCCAGCTCATTCTCCACGATTTCCATGACGTACGAGAAGCAATTTTCAATTTCTGGAACATGTGCAGGAGGTCTGAGCGGAAACTTATGTAGTTGGCTGCATCGATTGATGTAGTCTGACGGCTGTTATTGATCTGGGTTTCGGATGTGCTTTGACCGCTCCTTCTATGACTGGTATGACATCACTGACTTAAACTTTGATATGAAATTTCGGCTGAAAATTTAGGTTTTGCATTATCATTTAACCGTAACCGGCAACAACACATACAGTTCCTTGTTCGTCAATCAACTTGATTTGGAGACTAGCACATTCGCATGGCCTGTACAACCCTTGCACACACACTGACAAATAATCCTATCTCACAATTTGGTCACAGAACATCAGAAAAAGCTGACATGAAACAAAGCAGGTACAAATTGCTTTCACTCAAGATACGTCATCAAAAATACCTATTACGTTATCTACTCCTCCAGTGACGGAAGAGCCGTCACCATGTCTTCGTCCCTACTCGATCCCTGTATGGTAATTAGTGCGGGACGCTATATGGAAGGGGAACAGCTTACAGGTTGAACTGGCTTCACGATCTCCATCTGCGATGAATCACGCACCGCGTTGTGCATATAAGATACTAGGTGATTATGTGCCTAAGGGTTCTCCAAACTGAGCCTCTTTTGACTACTACCCTGTCGAGACGTCGCTTGTGGCATTTGTGATTGTCCAGGGACGATATCATGAACCTGCATAAGCTCTCCAAATGTTGTAGGTGATGGTGTGGCTGCTGTCGTGTCTGTTTGGGGCTTCACAAGTGCCAGTACCTTTGATTCAGTCATACTATACTTCATATCTCGCTCACGGAAGTAGTCGGCCGCGTCCTCCCAGCCCAGTCCCGTTTGTTCGTCAAGCCTGATCTGCTTCTGGCGAAAGCTCCACATGCAGTGCTGTACCGTTTTGGAGATTGTGCCCATCACCCAGCCAGGTTCGTCATCATCGCTCAGCATGCAAAGCGCTGTCTCTTCTTCATCATCATTCTCGTCTTCCCCATCCTCCTCATCTTGAGAACTTGCAAGATCGCTCAGACTGTCTCCAATAGCATTCAACATCTCCTCAAATGTTGTTTCAGGCTCTGTGGTTGTCGATCGTACCGTTTCAACATTTCTCATTTGTTCCTGCTCTTGCATAATTGCTGTCTCTGCATCTTGAACTCACTTGCTTGCCACAGCGGTCTAACTATCCACATAATCCTCGATCGATTTCTCTTTCTCTTCATTGCTCAAAATGTTCGTTTCCCGAAGGTTCTCCGCTGAAAGCTTCTTTTTAGATTGTAAGCTGCGCAATGCTTCCAACACGCGGACCCTTTCTGCCTCGAAGACACTCTTGCCTTTATTGGCTTGATGACATTGTCGGGTGGATTTCTTCGTGAATTTGCTGTATTTGCCTGCCGGAAGAGGCCAAACGTTCTTTTTCGGAGCATTGACCATTCTATCTCGTGTCGACCTTGTTGTTGGGCGAGATGTTGGATGTTGCAAGATATGGACCACATGGAGGCAAGCTGCATCTTCTACATCAAGGTTGGTAGGTTTGATCAATTTAAACAAATTAAAATCAGCGTTTTGAACGTCACTTCATTGGGAATAGTCATACTAATCGTAGATTATGACTTGATGGTTAGCGTGTGATTCATGTAACATCCTGGAGATGTCTTCAGACAAACGTCACTAGACATCCTTTCCGTCAAAGAATGTCGTTTTTATATCTATCCAACATGGGATATCAGCTGTCATTCATCACGATGTATCCCTGTAAACAAACGAACAACATCGGACCGACTTACTTCACATTGCGGGACCTTTGGAATCCCCTGTAGCTATATTCAGTGCATCTATATGCAGTCTGATTCAGCATGAATTGAAGGTGCAAGTTGGCTGTCACTCATTCCATTTTGACATGTAGCTAACCATATAATCTTCAGGACTTCCCTCTTCATTTCGTGATCATCTTCCTCACCATTCCACAACAGCAAGCCATCGCTCCAGAAGAACTTCAACCAGGTGTGATTGGAGCCAAATCGAGCCGAATGACAGGTGCTTCAACCATTGGGCCTCCTGGTGAGACACTGCAGCAACGCAGACACCAGTTAGTCCACCGCGCCGCAGCAATTGTAGCTACCGAAAATGTGACCCTGGATGCACACATTGGAATAGTATGTAAATCTGGAAGCAGCAACAATAAGAAGCCGCATGCGATTGGATGTGAGTCAATGCATATAGATGTTGACGACCGTCAACTAGGAATGTAACGCACAGCTGGGGTATGTTGAGAGCTACGTGACCAATTCATCGTGGCACATAACAGGAAACCTCCATGCTCGACCAAGGCATGTGTCTGCACAGTCTGCGAAATTGAACATCACGATGTTCTCAGTTCTGGGATGTTCGCAGGCAAATTTGGTGATAAATGTCCCCGGGAATGGACGAAATAGGATTTAAAGACCTCAGAGGAGGCTATGGAGTGGTAAATGATTGAGGTTATAGCCGAATCTCACTCTAGAAGCATCAACTAATTTCTTGTAGGTTTTCAACATGTCAGCTACTATGGCTAGACAAGGAGGTTGGGTACAGCTTGAACAGTCCCACATGCATCATACCTTGAATATGGCCAATATGGCTAAAGAAGGGTTTTCGCGTGCCGGGATAGAGGAAAGGCAACAGCTGATCAAGAAACCTGGCGCCGAAGTCCGAGAAGAGATGAGGCGGGGTGTTGTGGTTGCCAGGCATAACAATGTGAAAGCTGCGATAGAAAGACAGCCGGCAATGGTTCGTGAAAATCACACAGACAGCAGTCTTCCTTGCGAATATGGCACAGCAAAGAATCCACAGACACGCTGGAGGCGCAAAGGCACAGGTGCACCTCCACCATGACTGGCGCCACCGAGGCCCGGAACACCACCTGGCCCACCTGATGACAGTGAGAGTGCTCAAAGCTCCGAAACAGAAGGTGTGCCACCCGGATATGTGTATATACATACAGCGCTTCTCAGCGCTCGATCTTTCAATCTTGATCGATATTCCAAGGATCACACCCGCGATAATGATTTCATTCCAGATTTGCAGATTGATGAAGGTCCATCCACAGGTGACTAGACAATCAGCTGTGTGGTAATGCAGCTGACTGCCATTTTGAAGACGACAGCAGCCATTTGACTGAACCTGACAGGGAATACGAGAGTTGACTGAATGGAACGGGCTTATTGAGTATTATCATTATCTACAATTTGCAGACACTTTAAAGTATATTTTAAAGGGTATATTAATATGCATCATTAAAGAACAATGTAGTAATAAAGGAGAACGTACATGTACAGCACAGAACGGCTGCCCCAAGACAATTATTGGTACACTATGCCAAAGTGAATGGTTTCATATTGCGGATACGCCTGTGGCAAAACGAGCGTCAACAAAGTGCCAATGATCATTGGTCCTGCAAGTCGGATAATAAAAACGCGATTTGGTTGTGAATACACATAATGGACGTGTTGCCACCCTTTATAGGCAAATGAGACAGCAACACGCTCCCTGCCCCATCTTTGAACTGAGTGTCAACAGTGGGTCAACGATTTTAGGTCGTATTAGTCTGGTAATTGAGAAATAATTGTGTACTGGTTATACATCATGACAGCATTGACAACCGTAATACCCAAAAATGTAAACAACACGCTCCCTGCCCCATCTTGGAAATGAGTGTCAACGGAGCATCCACGATTGTTTGCCCTGTAAGTTGGGTAATAAAAACACGATTTAGTCGGGAATACATATAATGGACCTGTTGCCACCCTTCAAAGGCAACACAAAATGCAACACACTCCCTGCCCCATCTTGAAAATGAGTGTCAACAGAGTGTCAACGATTTTAAGTCTTGTTAGTCTGGTAATTGAGAAGTAATTTTGTAGTTGTTGGACAGAACAACAGCATTGACAACCTTTATACCCAAATAAGGAGGCGACACGCTGCCTAACCCATCATGAAAATTAGCGTCGATGGAGCGTCAACAATTTTAGGTCTTGTTAGTCTGGTAATTTAGAAATAATTGTGTACTGGTTATACATAATGACAGCATTGACAACCGTAATACCCAAAAATGTAAACAACACACTCCCTGCCCCATCTTGACAATGAGTGTCAAGGGAGCATCCACGATTTTTGGTCCTGTAAGTTGGGTAATGAAAACACGATTTGGTCGGGAATACATATAATGGACCTGTTGCCACCCTTCAAAGGCAACACAAAATGCAACACACTCCCTGCCCCATCTTGAAAATGAGTGTCAACAGAGTGTCAACGATTTTAAGTCTTGTTAGTCTGGTAATTGAGAAGTAATTTTGTAGTTGTTGGACAGAACAACAGCATTGACAACCTTTATACCCAAATAAGGAGGCGACACGCTGCCTGACCCATCTTGATAATTAGCGTCGATGGAGCGTCAACGATTTTTGGTCTTGTAAGTTGGGTAATACAAACGCGATTTGGTAGTGATTTCACATAATGGAAGTGTTGCAATCCTTTATGGGCAAAATAGAAAGCGACACACTCCCCGCCCCATCATGAAAATGTGTGTCAACGGAGTGTCAACAATCTTGGGCCTTCAATCATGGTTTATCAAAGGGCGTTGTGGCGGTTCAAGTCCATGAACTCAGTGTTGGCTGTTTTTGTAGTCTAAAACGCTTGTGAACACTTAGTTGCACCTTTGTAAATGAAAAAAGTTGTTACTGTTGAGGAGGCTATCGCGGGAATATCACTTGCTTATTTGCTCATATAGGCTGCCAACCACTTGTTTATAGATAGGTGTGATTAAGCGCCACTTAGATTACCCAAGATGCAAGACCATCAATTGTTGATGCTCGATTGACGCTCATTTTCAGGAGGGTAGGGAGCATCTCACTACTTATTTTCTATATCAAGGCTGTCAATACATCTGAAAATGACGATGCAGTATAGTGTCAGCAACGGTTCCGTTTTCGGACTGTTTCTACTATAGCGGTTCCAAGAAAACCCGGACGAAGCCGCTTCGGTCCGGGTTCGTGCCAAACGGTTCCTTCAATTAAGTCCTTGACTATTCACCTGATAATTTAGTGTTTGGTACATGAAATCTGGAGCTTCAGATGGCGCATCTTTTGGCAGTCTCCAATTTTTGATATCTTCCGAACTCAGCAAGCGGCTTTGAAATTATCGTCATTTTGGGCTGAAAAACGAAGTTTTTGGGCTATCGCTTGCAGATATTTAAAGATCTCGAAAATCGGAGACCGCCAAAAGATGCGCCGTGCTGAGCTGCATATTTTACATACCAAACACTAAACTCTCTGATCAATATTTGTGGCCTTAAAGTGATGGTTCGCATAAAAAATCATCGATTTTTGATGGGGTAAGGCCGTTGCCACGCAGACCTATAAAACCGGCCGGGTCCAAAACTGGAACCGTTGCTAACACTAATGCAGTACCATAGTCAGTATTTTGCAATTGACAGTAGGAGATTTGAATGTGGCCATAAATCGAAAAACCCGAAACGCAGAACTGGGGATTAGAACCGACATGTCTAGCCAGACCTGGCAAACTCCGTGGGTTGATGTGATGGGGTCCGGGTTTGGCCTGCCAAGAGGCAGCGGGTCTGGTTTCTGGAGGGGTCTAGAACCAAACAAACCCGTTGCTAACACTAACTAAGAATCTCAAATGGGGATTGAGGAGTGCCCATACTACCGGCGGGCGAGTACCTACCTGGAGGGTAAGAAGTGCGGAAACACATAGAGGTGCGCCAATCCATGCCCCAGAGCGCTGATGGTGATCGACGAATGCTATTACCGATCAGGTCAGGTTGAAAGTGGGGGCGGGGGTATGGAGTGCAGGTTGCAATATAAAAGGGATGATTCAGACCAAGGAGTGCTGTTGGCAATTGTGGAGCTCCCACCCCAGGCTGAGGAGTGATGAAATGGGGGTATAGAGCATTGAATGAAATAGAGGAGCACCAATCAAGGCAGAGGGGATTAAGAAGTACCTATCCCAGCAGAGGTGCACTGAAAAGGAGAAATTGACTGCGGAACACAATAGAAGAGCATCAACCCAGGCTGAGGTGTGCTGAATGGGATTAAGGAGTGCCTATCTTAGCGCAGTTGCACCACTGGGGGGAGAGGAATGGAGCAGCCCACTAGTATATGATGGCTGAGTGCAGTAGCATCTGGAGTAACATTTAGCACTGCGGATAAGCCAAATGTACCTCAATATTCTTGTTCAGAAAGCATAACTATCGCCTTCTTTCCACTGGCATATTCAGATAGCGGAAAATGAAGAGCTGCTGCTGCCAGCGCCAAAGTCAGCAGAGCGAGAGGTTAGAAATACTGGGATGTAGTAGTCTGGCACCCCAAGATATTGGCAGTGACTAATGATCGATTGTAAATTAGCTCAAGCACTTCCATTCAGGTGAACCATGATTTGTTATCATCCAAGTCCTTTGAGAGATAAGCATTTGCAAACAGGAGCTCCTTATCCTGGATCAGACGCTCAGTCTCAGAGCCCAAATCCAACCAGTAACAATGGTCTACTGTGTGATGTGCCCCATTCGCGAACTGTCCACTAATTGCACTTATTTTTAGTTTTAACTATGCATACTTTGGGGTGGAGTCAATCTCATAAATCTGATAGAGGAGTATTAACCATAATCCAAGACTTACAGCTTCTCGCATTTGCGGAACAATTTTGAGAGATGGACCACCTGGCAATTGACACACAGATATTGTACTATCAGAAGCACCTGCTAATGCCCACTGATGATGCTGGGCATCAGTGGCCGGTTTCCAAGCATCTTCAATCATCGAGTACTTGTCATCAGATTATATTGGGCAAGGAGTACTCATGAATACTATTGCATCCATGATCCTTTACACTCCCTCAAAAGTAGCCATTTGGCATTGGGGAATGTTCTGATCTCCATTGGCTTTTGGTTGCAGGACATTCTGGGCTCCACTACACTTGGGCAGTGGAAGCGCGCGGGCGAATAGTACATGGTCAGACTCGAATGATTTGTCGAGGAGGATTGAACTTCACTGATTGAGCAGTCGTGGTGCCATTACCTCATGTTGAAATCAGGAATTTGGAAGCGGAGGATGTACAATGACTATAGTGGCATGGCTTAATGTTGGTGGATGTGCAACCATTGTTGTTCATAATGACTTGCCCAAGCACTCCTTGGCTAGATGTTGTACTACAAGTTCATGATCCACATCCTCTTCTTCAATGTCACATGCTAGGGTGGACTCTCTGGTGTCTTCACTTTCATTATTACTGATCTCCTGATTATTATTGTCATCCTGCTTCATTACTGAAATTGGAGACATTAGTCATTTGCAATACGATGCATAAAGCCAGATGATTGGAACGCAAACATTTGAAGGACAATTATGATTAGATGCTTTGTTGAATTGTAGTGCTCTCTCATGGTGTACTTTATGATGGGTCTGTGAATTGCAATTCCTTGGCACCTGGCAGGGTGTGGGTTCGATTTACTGTAATGAAGACAGTTTGTTCGTACATGTGGGAGAGAGTGTATAAGCAGTAAATATATAATTAAGTGCAATAGAATAACAGGAAAAATGTTGGAAGAAGTTGCACATAGTTGTCAAGAATGCAATTTGAGGCAAGTCTTGAAGGGATCAGGTGAAATGACTTCAATGGTGAATATTGTTTTTAAGTACACAATTCCAGCGTTGTGATTTAAGATGTTCTCAGGTGCACCAGGACAGTTGGATTGCTTGTCAGGTGGACCGGAATAGTTGGATTGCTTATGCTGAATGTTAGCATAGTATTCCAGCAACACTCTGCATGCATGCCACAATGTGAGGTTGGCTGAAGACAACATACATCGCATAGAATCTGATGCACCTGAAGAAAACTCACCGCAATTACTAACCCTTGATGCTGGCCAAATGGAGCACTGAGAACCTGGATGAAAGCATGTACCCCTGCATATGACTACACTAAACATAGTAATTATGCGTGAAAGTTCAAGTATTTGAGGTGACCATATTGCATAGAAAGGATAGAGTATTGAAAATCTGCAGAACTGAATATATTAAGGATTTTTAGAACAACGGCTCTGTTGCAACGGTTCATACTGACATTGTTATCGATCATGCAAGAATTTAAATCTTCATATGAGGCATATCCGTCCAAAGAACACACATGTTTCCATGGTAATCTTTTGTGTGAACATTCTTTTGGTAAGTGAGCAGTAGATAGGGCAATATCATAAGCATAACTTCCCTCTCATGCATACATCTACACCTTGTCTGCAGAATATCCTTCACAACAATGTTGTAGTTAATGGTGGAGAGAGAGAATTTGGGACCCAAAAGTGAGACAAAGGAACAAAGAAAGTATGGTAAGGTACAATGAATGAAGCAGCGGTAAATGTATTAATTTGAGGACTCGTCCATGCCACGATTGCAATCCTATGGCTCTTATATACACACCCACATTCTGATGTTACACATAATATCAAGGAAGTTGCAGACCATCAAATCAGATGTTCATAATGAGTTTCACCACCACAATGTTCACTTGAAATAATCATTGTGGTTGAAAGCAATATTCAACAATGCAATGAATGAATAATGAGACGTGTTATCACAAAGAGCAGAGGGATAATGATTGCAGGGCTGCAGTTCCAGCAAATTGCGGTGCACCAAAGTTTACATGGTTATGCATAGATTCAACGGCAGGGGATTGCAGGCTGAACATACTCTGACAGTTAATGGCACTCTTCGAAGCTGTCTTGTCTGAACTTGAACTTTCCAGATTCTATCTCTTCAAACTCCTCACTAGATGGCAATGATCTCACATAATCAATTTCAAGATATTAGTTTTGGAGGCCCAAACCTACATTTCGTTAGAATCCAGTTATTTGTGCATTCAATCCAGTGTGAACTCAGGCCTGATTGAGTAGGTGTGGTACATGGGTAAGCGGAAGTTGTCGGCCATGATGCAGAGTTGCTGAGCAGGTTCTGTCTTTTGAGATTCGTGTACTCAGGCTCCAGCTGTTTAGTCAGAGCCCAAACTTGCAGAAGCTATTTCAGGATTTGGAGGCATCGGTCCACACATACTACTTAGCCAATATCGAGTTAAGTGAGGTTACGAATTGGCCAGGTCTGTGCATTGATAATTTAGTTGTGCAGGGCTATATTCCTCCAACAGAGAGATGACATGGATGTGACAGTTCGAAGAATTTCATCGGTGGCCTTCCATTTCTAACCGAGCATAGATCAATATATCGGTACAGGCCAAGCGGGATGAGCCACCTGCACCTAAACATGAAGTTTCCTGATAAATGATACTATGTGTGCACTTCGTCTACTGATTCAATGGCGAAGAAAACATGATGAGAATGAGGCAAACTAGAATACATACTGCAATGGTGACTGGGATATTTGCGCTTCACCATGAACACCCGAGCCCTGTCACTGCATTTGACTGTCTGGGATGCGAAACTGAGATGTGTATGCGATGGCCGCCAGCGGCCGAATGCAATATGATTACAAACAAACAAACTGAGGGGTGACCGAACTGTGATAATATGGCAGCAAATTCTGCGGCCTTGCCACAAATCTGTAATCCTGTGTGTCATATTCTAACACAAGTACTCAATATCACATAGACTGTCTTTCTTGCTGAATGGGATTGGCAAATATAGTGTGCTAGATCTGTCATGATGATATACCCAGGATTCTCCAGTGGACTGGAACTTTGTTCATAGGCCAGCAAAAGCTGATGCTTTACTATGAATCAGTGAGCTGGTGTCTAAAATTCCAATTCAGATACTCCGTATCTCTTACACTGAGTGTGCTGCCAACTGGGATTGGCAAATATGCAGTGACCAATCGGTCATAATGATATCTATCCAGGACGCTCTGGTGCACCCAAACTTCGTTCAGGTGGCAGCAAAAGCTCTGGCTTTGCCATGAATACGGGAGCCATGTCTTATATTCTTACCCAAGCACTCAGTATCACCTAGACTGTGTTATTGCCAAATGGGATTGGCAAATAGGCAGTGTGGAATCTGTTAGAATGTAACTCCAGACATATGCAAATAATGTTCCAGTGTACAAGAACTTCAATCGGTTGCCTGCAATAGCTGCGTCTTTGCCAACCCTTATCAAGTTGCTGTCCCATATGCTGACACAGCTACTCAATATCGCCTAGACTGACTGTATTGCCAAATCGGAGTGGCCAGTATGCATTGCTCAGTCTGTCGTAATGGGACTCAGGACACATGCCCAGGATTCTCCAGTGCACCTGAAAGTAGTTGAATTATGCTTTTTTCATACTATTGACTTCAAAATTGATACATGGTCTCAGGTTTCTGGTGGACCTCAAATTTACAACCTATGAATAATTCGAAGCCCTTTGCAGCATCATTCCCAAAGTTTGGCTGATGCCATTGATCATGAGGTAGGCCAGCTGAGAACTTGTAAATTAGGTTATCAATTGACTTCATCTCAAATTTGTCATTAATCATGATCAAGAATGCCAATGATATCCCTCTCTAGCCATTGCAGATTTAAGATACAACAATTCCGATATCAGACCTTTGATTCACTTCAAAATGACTGAGAGAAACAATTTATTTATACTGTATAGTATGCTTTACAAATGACCTTTTTCACAATTTGTATCAGTTAAGAAGATAATGTTGATTGAATGTCTAAAGAGGCATACCTTAATGAAGTGTTCTAACAATCTAAGATGATGGTTCTTCAGATCGCGATATGTCTCCATTCTCTGATAGCTGCTTCGACTGGTCCTCAAGAGACTCTAGAATCCAGCATATCTTCAACACAGTAATGTTCAGTCGACTAATCAAGCCATGCAGGTCTCTGAGTTTCTCCACACCAGAGTGTTCAAGGAGATCACCTGCTAGGATATTGTAGCAACTAGAACCCGTTTTTGGTCACCATGATGGTTGTACGGAGCTTTGCCGTAGCTGGACAGCTTGTGCAATCACCTACCGCTGCGCATTCAATACCCAGAACTTCTTAGTTATCTGTGCATGGTTTCCAAATTTCAAATGTAGGCCTGTTTAGCCCACATTGGGTGTACTGAAGAATACAGACGGACTTCATGAATCCTGGAATATGAGCTGCATTTCTGTGCGTTCATCATTGTCCAATTCTGCATACATGTGGATTATATCCACATGATCCACAAAATACTTAGCTAGCCACCACATGAAATGACAAACTTGGCCAGGAAGTGGACACAATAGCATTGCCTTTTGTGGAGAAGGTCCACTGGGGAGTGCATTTTCCTTTCTCTCATGTTCCAGAAGGAGTGCCTCTCTTGATGCATCTTCCTGGTCATGTTCAGGTTACTCCACAGGTTGGTTGACAAATATTGACAGGAATGTCTCTCTCAGGCACCGGAAAATCAGTGAATCGACCCAAGTATCAAGTGGCCACTCATTGTATTAATGCCCAGAAACATTATTGCGATCCTCCAGTGTGTCTTCCAACACTCATGAAAAACATGCTAGCTGCTATGTGTAAACCCTGCATTCTCCTGAAGCACACTGTGAAGTTGATGTCTCCACCAGGGTATTCAGTTTGGCTTGCTCTTTCTCAGTCCACTGGTAATCAATGAGGAGGACATTCTCCTTCGGTATCTGAATGCGAGGTTTTCAATTGGCTGGTGTCAATTCTGACCACCTCCTAAGTGTCCATGGTGTGCAATCAGTATCATCCAGGGCCCCACGTCGTGTTCAACTGCTTAATCTTCAGTCCGGATAGCATATATGAAACTCTTTGCTGCAGCACACAATGCCTCTGCACCATGCCTTTTCATTAGAGGATCATCCTCTGGATCTTCAGGCGCAGCTGAAAACAGTGACATCATCCAATAACAACAGTCACAGAGTCAATGGAATCCCCCTGTAGCTGTGACTTGAAGTTTCAATCCAATTCTCCCGTTCATTGCAATTTGCCATCAGGCACTGTTTTTAGTCATTTACTGATCGGACTCATCGAAAATCCCATCGCTCCATGACCACTATGATAGTCGGCCATTGCTTGGTGGTCAAAATGGCATGGTTGCGCATGGTGTGTCCAGGGCTGTTTACCAGTCATTCTATATAGTTGGCTCACCACATGTCTTAGATTTACAGCGATGATCTCCCCTAATCATCTACAAGTCTATATATATAATCACTCGAGTTCACATTTACAACTGTATCCGTATCCCGCCAGACCCTGGCATATGCATCCTTACAGTATTATGGCTTCACCAGTAAACAGATATGTTTCGCTTATGGGATTTGTGAGTATACCCCTATTTATGAAGCAGAATATGAAGAAAAGAATTCGAAAATGCACCAGATCGCAAGTCCAGATACCTACTGATTATACGAGCAATGAGTTTTAACATGTTCATCCCGTTATGAGGTGAGTGTCCAAGAGCAGAGATGACTTCGGAGATGCACTCAGAAGCGAGACACATTACATATTCATATTGTCGACAATTGCTACAAGTCAAACGACAACTACTACACCAATTGGCCAAGAGGAATCCCATACTATGTATTACAACGAGCACAATCACAATCGACTGAAGTCAATCAAGTAGCACCAAGCGATGTAGAGAGAATGATTCACGAGAACAAGTATATCACCACCAAATGCATACAAATGACTAGATCCCAACAAGACGTCCGCAGACAACAATAACTGAGTCAACACAGTTTCATTACACAATCATGTGCACTTGCATTCGCATTTCCCTTAGTCTACCTCTCACAGTCAATGTGTGCCTATGCAGGAGAGGCGTTCTGTAAACAAAATCTGGTTACACAGATCAACTACATGATGAAAGCACACACAGGGGAGATGCTGTCAGGCAAAGCTCACTTGCATTGACAATGCAGATAGCGAGATCGGATGCTCGATGGCCATCTACAATTCCGGTAAATACCAACTGCAGTCACCACGTCATTCCGGCGACCAAATACAATTCTCTTATTCCTATCACCAATACCTTTGATGGTACGAATGCTGATGGTTGACCTGCAGACCTGGACAGCCAACACTAATGTTGAACACCCTGAATGTCGTAAACATTGCACCCAACACCTAGCAGCAATTTGGCGGTACTACCAGTCGTGAACAACTGTCAAGTATCCAGGAAGCAAGTGAATTTGCAATTGAGCTTGCAGTACTATGTTGACTGCCAGCCTTTCGCTCTGTTGAGATAGTAATCTGGTGTCCTGCTGAATAACACTGGGGGCCCACTGATACCGAGACAAGTAACATGATCTCAAGGCAATTATTACCACCTATTTTAGAGTGAGGCAATGTTATAGACCACATGTGGATGGGTGAGGTAGATGAATACAATCGAAATTTTGACCGGGAGTGTTTCCAGCTATTGCTAGCAACAGTTTCGGGTTGCCCGGCCGAGGTCTGGGTTGGAGCAGGAACCGTGGCCCAGGTTTGGGACTGGAACCGCCAAGGAATGTCACCACCCAATAACGAGCGGTTCCAAACCCCAACCGCACCTACAACTGCGGTTTTTTGGCCTGATTTGCATACAGTGGAGCCTCATTTTCGCGAACTCAGATGTTTGGCTCCAATTAAGTACTTGAGTTCTGATCGTATCACAATATGATATATACATAAAAGATGCAATTTTGCATGCACTTTGAGCTCCTTCTCTCAAAGTTGCAATCCAATCAATATTCGTTGAGTCGCTGTGGAACATCACTGAAAATTGGGCATTTTTTGCCCTGACTCAACGAATATTGATCCGATTGCAAATTGGAAAATAGGAGGTGACAGTGCATGCAAGATTGCATCCTTTATGTATATATCATAGTGGGATATGATCAGAACTGAAATACTTATCGGAGCCAAAGATCAAAGTTTGCGACATTGTGGAACCAGCCAAATCACCTCGGGTTCAGTGTGGTTTGGTCCTTTGATGGGGTAAAAGCTGTTGCAATGGTTCAAGTTCGGTTCCAACCTGGACCCGGAAGCAAACCGCGGATTTGGAACCAATGCTAACACTAGTTAAGCTTGGAACTAGTTGTTGATAACTATCTGCAGAGTTTGGACAGCAACTGACTTCTGATCCTCTAAACCAAGCGAGGATGTAGTTCATGATTGTCCAGTTGTCAACGAACGGGCATCGTCCTGGAGCGGGCATTATCAACAATGTGTGGAGCTCGCAATAGCCTTCATTTCAGAAACCAACTGAGATTAGGATTGCTTGAGCTGTAGTAAAGTGGACCCATTGAAGCGGTATATTGACCTGCAGAAGTGGTAACCCTCGTAGGCGAGATGAGCCAGGAAGGCTCAGTGGCAGTTGTTGTGGCAGAAGAGCATCCACACGGGTTTATTCAATAACTACTGTTGGCTCACTGAGGCACGAAGGTGGTGACTGGATGACGGGGTTTGATCTATTCGCTGGTGAACCACTACTGACCATGCATCCCGGTTTTAACTCTTCATCGCCTCCATCTTCAGTTATTTTCTGGGGCAATCCAGACGATACGGTAAAAGCGGTGATACAGATGTGTGTGATCTGATGTTGAGACATATCATGAATTGCCAACGGGCTTGAGAGATCGAATGTCACAATCTTCAACGGAGTATGTTTCATCATACAACTTTGTCATCAAGTATTGGTTCGGAAACTGGAACCTGGTGGATGGACCCTCTAGACTGCCCGATTTTGTCATCGGATCTGAGAGACCTACTGCATGACATTACGTTGCTTAGCAGCCATTACACCTTACGATGACTCCAGGTTATCAAGAGCCCAGGCTACAAACAAACTGGACACCAACGTAGCCAAGAAAATCATTGATATCCCAATGATCGACTACCCTGACTTGTCAGAACAGTTGACCGGTGGGTGCAAAGGACAGGCATAGGGATTGGACAGTCGTCTCAGGGGCACAGATCTACAAAGGGAGAATATATAACAAGAGCGAGTATGACTACCTAAACAGCTTACAAAGCTGCATGAATAATCACTGATGGGCTGCACCTGCGCAGTTTTGCACAAGGAATTGGGAGAGCTTGAGTGCTAGCACACTTGAATGTACAGTGAGTATGACCAGTTAGTGGAATGCTTCAAAGTCAGATACACTAATTCAGTGGCTAAAGGCTATGGCGACAGTGATGGTGTTGATGAGCAGCGAGCGGAAGCAGTTCTGATCGAGAAAGTCAATGACTATGATATGGCTACAGAATCATTCCCAAAGGAGATCATCAATGACCACCGAGCATACAGTGTAGTCTGCTGAACATCCGCACAAGAATCAGTTGTGATAACAACCTAGAGTTGATCACTGTAATATCACACCAACGGATACTCTACTGAAGAAGCCTATGAAGATAGTCTACAGATGACAAGGAATTCCAATCCGATTATGTGTCGTGTTACGGAGATTATGATTGCAATCCCGGATCAGGAAAAGTCTACCAAAGTTCAAGAGTTTACCAAGCCACAATGACAATCAATAACCTCCATGAGTCGAAGTTGTCGAAGGAGCAACGAATTTTCCGAAACAGGGAAATTGCCACATCGGATCAGTCAAGTCCTACCTGCATGTCAATAGCCCACCTGGAGGCAGTCTACTGAGATATGCACCGACAAGTCTATGAAGAAGTCAACCGAGAAGTGTATCAACAGTTGACAGAGATGCTACTGAAACAGCTGATGGGGAGCACACCAATGAAGTCAACCAGATGGTCCCCGCTGCGGATGGTCAAAGATGATTTTCTAGTGAAACAGCATCTACATGTCAATGCCGAGTACCGATGACTCACAGCCACAAGATATACTCCACAGAGCATTTGGAAGCACTGCACAGAGCTCAGACAGTGCTACAACACTTGAAATTGGTTAGTTTAACCATCATAAAGATGCCTGCATGTTAGATATCTAAGAATAACACTCAATTGATGTACACAATTGACAGCTACAACCAATGCCCGCATTGGAAGCTCCCATTGATGCCAATTCATGAGCAGTACCTCATTACCACGGTGACAAACTCGGACAATGACCTACACTAAAACATATGAGCTACAATTACGGAAGGTCAGAGGAGTATGGGTTCAGTGTGGAAGTGGTGATATGGAGGACAGGATCACTTCTGGATGTTTCCTTGTTTCATTCCTCAATGCTTCTCTTCGTTGGATCTTGGCCCAATACAAATGGCGTTGGCATGGGTTCTTGCTACCTGGCAATGCAGTTGGAGTTTCCCTGGGCGCCGGATCCGCAGAGATGTTGGCATTGAGCTATACACATCGGGTGGGGGACATTTCGGTTCGTACATTTGCGTATGTAGGATAATTGTTTTGATGATTGTTTCCCTTTCCTTCTTTGCTTTTATACTGGCTTAGGCATCCCAGGAGGTCTGCACATAAAGTGTGGGATAATGTAACAGCACAGCTCCACATGACGTGTCCAGGGCCGGGTAGCAGTCACTCTAGATAGTCCGCTCACCACTGGCCTTAGATCTCCAGTGATAATGTTACCTATATATCTGCAAATGTACATATATAATTACTCGAGTCCACAGTTGCAGCCGTATCCTGATACCGTGGGATGCTGGCATATGCATCCTTACAATTGTATTGGTCTAGACATTAAGATATCACATCAAACAAGATGGATATTCCAGCAGTGTTTCAGCTCATCAATACTGGTGTTCCAACCCTCACGGATGGGTTTCGCAGATATCCCAGGCATCAAGTTCCCCAGTGTGAACTCAGTTCGATATGTCATCTTGCTGAGGACGCTCTTGAATGTCTCTGCCACTCCAGGCATTGTGACCATCAGGATTGACTCAAGTGATGAAGTTAGAGCTGGAGGCTCCTGAGGTGGAGTTGTCTTGATCACTGAAATACGGTGGGGCACTAAATCAGTCTCTGCAATGAATACCACTCCTGTTTATAACCAATAATCCCAGGATAGTCATTCTGCACCATATTCACCCATTCTTGAACAGTATTCCCCCACTTAATTCACAGCGGCAACCGCATAACAACTGTCTCAGTCAGCAAATTGCATATCCTAGCTGCTATGATTCAGGTAAATGTCTTGCCAAGATTCATTTCCTCTGCCACCAGCACTCCTCGCATATCTGAATCCCAAACTCATCTCGTCAGAATGATTCATATTGCCCCAACCTGCTGTGCCAGACACTTGGTTCTGAACAGGCCTTGAATGCAGTACTTGTGGCCAGCGACTCCGTCAGCTCTTGCTTCACAACTGGGAGGGGCATTCTGCGGCCAGATTTCCTCAACAAGATCTTCGTGTTCAAATTTGTTGTTGATTTTGGTAAGAACATGATTCAATACTGAAATGCGATTATCTGGATGAAGGACTTTTTCACAATCCTCCACTTGCCCCAGAACCTCACTTGAACTGTTGGCTGTTTTCTATTTGTCTGCAATAATCGCTTTCAGTTGCTGCAATGTAAGCTGGGCAGATGGGATTATACTCTAGTGCTCCTGAAATTCATCGTAATGTTAGGTACTTCACCAACAAGCAACCATTGGAAGAATTATTTATGGATGGAATAGAATCAAATCTATTCTTTCAATCACAACTTACATTAATACAAATATCATTCTCTTGCGCTCCATCTTCCTCTTCCTCCTCTCTTCCACCTTCTTCAAAACCTTCCAATGTCTATGTCTAATGATTAGCAGTTGGGCACATCTAGCCATACGTGGCTAGCAGGGATCAACTTTGCTGGTCCAATTACATGCTCCACAATCTCCTTACCTGTTGCTCGCTTCATTTCTGCCAAAAATATTTTCACATTGTGTCCAAGATTCAACTTGAAAGCATTAGAAAGACAAGAGTTGTACAAAATCTGTCCATATATGGGGTGATTCATTATTTGGCCACTGCTTTGAAATTGCATATACTCTAAACCCAATTCTTCCTCAGACAAGATGCACTTGATCATCGATGTTGAGTATTCCACTCTGTTGGACCTCTCTTTCTGTCGATGAAATCAATCAGCTCCACCGAGTGCATGAAATACTGCCACCAGTCTTGGAGTAGTTTGCGGGATATAATATTTTCGCGGTGATTGAACGCCCAGTGTGTCACAACCAAGAAGGTGGAATTTGACATCTGTGGCGAATTGCGTCTCATCTTTTGGCCTGTGTAATCTCCCAACTCTGTTGCTGGGTACTTGTTACCTTGGCTTCCCTTTTGTCTTTCCGTCCTGAATTCACTTGCAAATGTCATGAATGTATCTCAATCCACTACTGGTGAATCTATTCAGAATATTTAAATGTATTCATTCACTGCCAGTTCTTGAATGTCACCAAATAATCTGCAACCACTGCTTTCCAGAGCAGGGGTCCATCTCAATACAGATTGAAACAGTTCTGCCCCTGGATAATGGACCGATGCTATTATTCCAGAAAGCCAGCCACTCATACCATCATCCACTTCTTGACTGCACTGTAGTTGGCCTGCCCCATCCATTTGGCAAATTGCTTGAAGGAGAATGTAGTTTGTTTCAGGCGGATGGAGGGTTTGCCACCTGGATGGCCCAAGTCCAATGAATTAATGCTCCCATCGTTGGCACCATATTTGTGGTAGGTGAGCCTCAGCAATGGGAGTGAGTTCGAGATCCCTGTGACCTCCGTTTCATGGGGTTCTGCTTGAGGCCGGAATCTGTTCACGGGAATGATGATGGGGGGTCTCCCTGGTGTGCTGGTAGGTGGTTCAAGTGGAGGAGTAGAGCGGGAAGATGTTGGCCAATTCAATGGATCGTTTCCTGGCAGTCCAGTAGGCAACTTGGGTGTACCAGAAGATACGGGCCATTGTTCTGAGTGCTGTGGAGGGGGGAACGCTTGAGCCCCACCATAACCACCTTGGTGAAGGTCATATCTTTGCCACTGTGGCCGATACATTTGAAATCCTTGGCTTGCCATGTTGGTGGGTTGCGAACTGTGTGTCATCTCGCATGGAGAATGGTAATCCAACTGCAGAGCGCCAGGAGATTGCTCATCAGCACAATGAATTTTTCTCTCTGGGAGCCTCTGGCAGTATTTGGGAGTTGTCCGACCAGAATCCCAGGGTGGTCAAATCCCATAGTTGCCTGGACTGATGTGGTAGCCTTCAGGTACACCTGGGAGCTCCTAGGAGCGTTGGTGACAATCCTGGGAGCACTGATAATAAGCCTGGGAGCACCTGGGAGCACCAGTGACATGCCTGGGAGCATGTTGAATCACAGTAGAGCAGTCTGGGAAAAACAACAACTAGTTTGGGAACGCTGCCAGTGCATCTCGACATCATAGCTACTACTTATCGTTCAATGATGTTTAAAACTCATGTAATCACTTTGTATTCCCATCTATGTATCTATGTATCTATATAGCTTCCCATCTGCACATGGTATATCTGGACTGGCTGCAGTCGGTGCTTAAGGGCAATTCGAAGTGTGGCTGATGATGACAATGGTGTGAACTGAGAGATACAGTTGGAGGCCATTATGGTGGAAACTTAGAGATGCACTTGGAGGCTGTGATGGTGTGAGTTAGGAGATGAACTTGGAGGAAGAGATTGAGGGACTCAGAGTTACACTTGGAGGCTGTAATCAAGTAACTCAGAGATGCACTCGGAGGTCCAGACCGAGCAACTGGGAGATGCACTTGCAGTGAGTAATCGAACAGGTCTGGAGATGCACTTGGAGGCCGAGCTTGAGTAACCCAGCGATGCACTTGGAGGCCATAATTGAGCAAGTACAGAGCTGCACTTGGAGGGCGAAATGGAGTTACTCAGAGATGCATTTGGAGGCAGTAATCCACTGAGTTTGGAGATGCACCTGGAGGCAATTATCATGCGAATGTGGAGGCCGTAAACCAGCCAGTTTGGAGATGCGATCGGAGACCTTCATGTTCTGAACTTGAAGGCCGTAATCGAGCGAGTTTGGAGATGCACTTGGAGGCCACAAATGAGCAAGATTGGAGATGGTCGACAGGAGGTGCATTGGGTGCTGAGATTCTATTCTTCAATTACTTAACTCACACACGTGTGAATGTGATGAGGCGATTTTGCCTTCGAGCTCTCATGGAGAGCTGGTTGGAGGCGGTAGATATGGTAGGGTGGTATGCGAGAAGTTGAAGCTACTTTGATGTGTCAAGTCATAATTGTGCGAATGAAGAGAAGACAGTCAACTATGGGTGGATGTGGTACTTGGGGAATGCTGTAATTGGTGTGTGCTGTACTCGGTACGTGCTGTACTCGGTATGTGCTGTACTTGGTATGTGCTGTACTTGGTATGTGCGGTACTCGGTATGTGCTGTACTCGGTATGTGCTGTACTCGGTATGTGCTGTACTCGGTCTGTGCTGTACTTGGTATCTGCTGTACTCAGTGTATGCTGTACTTGGTCTATGCTGTACTTGGTGTATGCTGTACTCAGTGTATGCTGTACTTGGTCTATGCTGTACTTGGTGTATGCTGTACTGGGTGTATGCTGTACTGGGTATATGCTGTACCCAGCGTCAATTCTTGATCATGGCATGGTTAGATAGACAGGGAGGACTCAGCAGTGTGTTCCGCAATGAGGTCGGGAAAAGCTTTGGAGATACTGTAACCAAGATTTGTTATGGCCGTTAGTGTGGTGCTAGTATATGTTATTGATATTATTACCTGTGCCACGCCACATTCTGGATATATTACCATGAGTTACAGGATTTAATGGTACATTTTTCTTCATTTTTGCCATTCGCAAGATATTATGGCATCTTGTGTGTGAGAGTCCCAACTTATGCAGATGATAATTGGTACTGATTTGGATACTGTCAAGTTTGTGTTCACATACAATAACGATAAGTCACAACTACATGTTATATCAGAGCAATCATGGCATTAATCAAGATATATGCTACCTCTTTGGGGTAGAATTGGTTCAGCTAAATATATGCACAAGGCTAGACTCCTCTACCACTAACGCAATAGCTTTCGCCACTCCAGCCAATGAATCTCAAATGCCAACTCTATAACATGGCCGAAGGTCACTGTTTAAATTGCAAAGAATGTTGGGGGTGAGAGTAGCAGACACTTGACACATATTCATCAGCTAATAGCAATGTGGACATAACGAAAATAACTTGGTTTGACTTGTGTATCTGCAGTATGTGACCTTCCTGAGATCATCAATATCTTTCTCATGAGATTGGTACTGCAACAACTGCCAGCTATTCACCACAGCTCCACAGCGACAAGTGTGGCTCTGATCTGGTCTCTGACAATTGTGGTATGATTAATGTGGCTCTGACATAGTCCCTGATAATCCTGGCTATGACAGTGTGTTCTGACATAGTCTCTGACAATCCCAGCTCTGATATATGTGGCCCTGACAAGTGTGGCCCAGACAAGTGTGGCTCTGACAAGTGCCGCTTTGACATGGTCCCCGACAAGGTCTCTGACAATCCTGGCTCTGATAAACATTGCTCTGACAAGTGTGCTCTGACATGATCCGAAAATCCTAGCTGCGATGAATGAATTCCTGCTCTGTTGGGCTGTGGAGGAGCTTTAGTTGAACCTACTTCTCCTTCAGAGCCTCTGGGATTGATTCTTAGATCTACTGAATCTTTCATTTTGTGGATTGATGAGTATATTGTAGGTGTAAGTAAGTCAGCTGTGACAAGTGTGGCTCTGGCAAGTGTGGCTTTGAAAAGCGTGACTCTGACAAGTGCAGCTCTGACATGGTCTCTGACAAGGTCTCTGACAAGGTCCCTGACAATTCCGGCTCTGATAAACATGCCTCAGACAAGTGCACTCTGACATGATCTGACAATCCCGGCTGCAATCAATGTGACTGACAAGTGTGACAATGACATGGACTCTGGCACTGATTGGCTCTGACAAGGTGCCAAAGGCGACACTGGATACCAGGCATCACTATTGAGATCAACATATCCAATCAATGTAGTATATCATGGTATATGATTCCAAAGATGTGCACTGGTTGAGTAGGTATTGCTTATCTTTGCTGCTAAGATCAAGTTGCACTGGTGTAGAAACTGCAGAAACACCAACAATGCATCCGACTCTTTGTGGCACAACTCGGCACGGTATCATTCCATAGTTTCTGTTTTGCACCGCAGATGATGGATACTCCGAATCCGCTATGCATATTCGGTCGTGATATACTGCCCACCATATCACGCTCCCATTAGCATTGGCTTCCCATCCATTCATTCTATCACTAAAATGAAAATCGTATAACAGTTTGGCAGGGTAATGTTCTTTTTGATGAACACAAACATTGTTTGAGGCTGGTCAACCTTCTTGAATCAAAATATTGTCGAATCGATTGCTTTGTCCATGCCACTTCTCCACACACCTTGCCTTTTGAACTTCAACTGTATCTGGATTATTGTGATGCTGTATAGTGACTGTGACACCGTTCACTCAGTATATCTTTTGACAGAAAATCCATGATGCATGAGACCCAGAGGTCCATAGGCCTAGACTGGTGTGCATATTCATTTGCAATATTGAAAAATAGGAAGTCAGAGCATCAATAAGCTCTGATATGCTGATACCCTCTGGAAATGTCATAGTTGCAATCATGTTGCTTTGCTCATTACTCTGTTGACGCTACATATCAAACTATGTGATAATTTGTCGGATGCCAGATAATCCCCCACAACAAGCTTTCTGCATTTATCTTCCATCAGCGAGAGGGGATATGATGTCATGATATGCAGTACAATACTGACCCCCAAATCGATAAGAAATAGGCGCGTTTCCAATCGTTACATCTATGGAATATAGTTGACCTTGTTCGAAGAATGGTAGCCATCATTGAAGTGGTTATTGGGAGTGGCTTCAGGTATTGCGGTTTCAATGTTACAGGTAGAACCCATTTCCCTGATACATTCGATATACTGGAGAAGCGAATCAATTTTCGGTAAATTGCCCTTACTGTGGCTTGTGCGGTATGGTAGGAAGATGGGGATATTGATGCTTATGCCACTGAGCCCAGCCTGAAGGTATTTGAGCACGGTGTCGGTGTGGGAGTGGTCGCTGGCAATCAACATGATGTCAGCGACAGATTTAATAAACTGTACATGGATCGGATGCCCTTTACGAAGAGTGGCAAGCGCTGCAAGCCAGACTTTCACCATGTCTTTGCACTTGGCACTGGTCCATTGTTTCATGCAGGAAAGTTTGTCTCCAAACTGGGGTATGATAGAGCAGGGAGGATTAATGGAAAATAGTTCATCGATCAAGTCCAAAGCCTTCTCCTCATCATAAATATTATTCAGAAAACCAACAATCCATTCCCAGGTGTGATCTTGAAATAAGCCATTTAGTAGCTCGTACAGCAGGTTAACATTGATGCAACAGCATATATTATGACCTGCATGGGCATCGGCAAAATTTGGACAGTTGGTCAACTTCCACTGCCCCACCACCTCAGCAGCCATTGTTGGCACACAAAGATATCATTGGGCACGATGGCCCCTCGACCTGTAGGCGAAGCCGGGCATGTCATCTGGGCATATCTCGCATCAAGGGCACCTCTATTTTTCGCCATAGTTATCGTGCGCAGCTCGTGGTTGTCAGCAAGGGATGATGCAATCCAGGGATATGTGTGACAAGTGCAACCATGTGCAAACAGAACCACTACTCCACTCTTCGCCGGCTCCTCTAGAGTGCACAATATTATTGCAATAGATTCATGGTTGCCAAACCTATTGGTATGGGTTTTTGCTCCGTTTGGACAGTTCTGTAAAATCTCACTGAGTATTAATTGGTGTGTCTTAACCGATCATATCTTCATCTTAGAGTGGTTGCCAATACTGAGATAATCTGACCAAGCTGTTTTGTTGCCACTTAGCCTGGAGATGATAGTTTTGTCACTGCTGAGTTTAATGGGGACAACTGTTGATCCATCTGGCAAAGATTCTGGCGATGTGTTAGCAATGAGTGATGAGGTTCTGATATCTAGACAAATCCGGTCAACACTGGAGCTGACACTCTTGACAAGCGACCGTCTCTGACATGATGAAATTGACATGGTATCTCCGACACGCTCTCTGACACTCTCTCTTTGACCAACTGACTCTGACCCTCTCTGACACACTCACTGATGTGCTCTGTGACACGTTCTCTCTGACACGTTCTCTCTGACATGTTATTTCTGACATGTTCTCTCTGACATGATCTCTCTGACACCATCTCCCTGACACGCACTCTCTGACATGCTCTCGCTGACATGATGTCTCTTACATTATCTCTCTGACATGGTCTCCCTGACATGGTCTCTCTGACACTCTAACTCACTTAAACACAATGAAAATCTGACAACAAACAGTCTCTCTGACAATACCAGGATATTTGCCTGTGTTTTCCACCACCACTATGCAGTCCACATCCCAGTGGATATACATTTGCCACTGCCATCCATTTGTTCGACCGGCGCAAACGAAAGATGATTCTTTCATGAGGGATGTCCTAGGACAAATCGTACTGCTGCAATAGAATTCCGATACCAGAACAGAGTACCTTTTCCTTCAATATCAACAAAACTCTCCTCCCATCTGCATGAACGTCCTTCCATTTCTTCCATGTCCGCAATGAGTTGAGCGAGCTGGTCATGGTTTTTGGCATTGAGGTCAGGTATAACCAGTCTTTGTTTCAGGATGTTGTTGAGTTTCATGTTACCTATGTTGGTCTCCACAATAGAATAACAAAGTTGCCATTGTTGGGGTGTAGCAAACAGAGCAAGGGGGTCCCAGTCATCAATCTCAAAAAAATGAACTCATACTGGGTCATGGATTGGGGCTCCTGCATTGAGGAATATCTCTGTCTCAGGTAGATGGCTGAGTGTATCGTCATCACATTGGGGAATCTCATCTTCTAGTTCTTAGTCTTGCCCATCTGACGGGGAAAAATTGCTCGAATTTGGGTGAAGTCACGCATGTGTTGAACAGCGGTGATGAGTGAGACCACTGTGTTGGGAAATGACCCTGCCACATAAAGTGCAAATAAAGGACGCCATTGTTGAAGGTGAAAAGTTTGCAATTGAGTTCCCCCTGGAGATTGATTGTGCAGAGGCTCCTATCACATGTCCCAACGCTGTCTATTAAGCATACCCTAAACAGACTTGGATGCCAGCGTAGCCTTGTGATATTGTTGTACCACACACTATCTTTAGGCTTGGAGTATACTATCTTTAGCCCCCTTTGTTTCCTTGTGTGGAATTCTAGTAAGTTCCGCTTCTAATCACCATTTTTGGCTTCCTAAAATGGAACAGTGTGAGTGGATGTTTTGGCTGCACACCGATCAGCATCTTTTCACCACAACCCTGCACTTCCTCCTGAACCTCATTGTGTTTGGCCTTCCAAACAATCACCAACATTTTTTCATCTGCCTATTCTGACCTATCTCAACTGACTAGCATGTGCATCTTCAGAATCTCCTCACTTCAATCGGTGGCGCATTCTCAACCAGATCGAATTGCACATTCGCATAGCTGAAACAATGTGGGTTGGAGTGGCCATCCCATGGAGCAGGGGTCAGAGCGCATCTAGTAGTAGTTGGTATATACCACATACAATTCTCACCTATTAACTCAGATCAACCAACATTAACTTGACGACCATCATATCCACTCAGTAACCCTAATATACACTCAGCGACTCTGATATCTGCCCAGCAACCATTATTCTGGCAACATGACGAGGCACCCGCAGATGGCCGACCAGCGTTTCAAACTGGACCAAAAAAATCTGTAGCTCTTTGCTACCGAAGACAACCAAGGACATAGATGCTGTGAGTAGCCAGTCTGCATTAACTGAAGGCCTTTCAGTAGTCCAGGGATGGAAAACAAAATATGACAAATCTACTGTCGCATCGTACACCGATTTCATATTGTACACTGCGTTGTGATGTGTAGTAATGAAGTGTGACCAGGTTTGCAAATCTGCCTCTGACATTGAGTCTCTGACATTGAGTCTCTCACATCGGGTCGCTGACATCAAGTCTCTGACTTCTAGTCTCTGACATTGAGGCTTTGACATCAACTGTCATTGACTGACAAATAGGAGTTTACTGACATTTGCATGATCATTGCTAATAACTCTCGAGATCTCCTGGGACTTACACTGGGTCCAAAGCTCAATACTGTTGATGTCCATACAATGCAAACACTCATCTCATGCTTCCCAAGAAGAGTCACCTGAAGGGCCACCACCACACCCAAGAATGCCACATGAAGCCACACCAGAAAGTCAAAGACTGCAATGAGCACCACTGCAATGCCCAAAATTGCATCAAGCCTCGCTCCAGAGATCACATCAGATCCTTCATTACACCATATCCTTGTCCATCCTACTACAATGATCATTAAATGCACTTCCGATGTTTGTGTTGGGTCTGCTACTGCCATATTTTGCAGCTCACACTCAATGGGACCTAGGGGAGATTAGGCAGCATGGGGTAGGAGTACGACCTATAGCGGCACTGCACGATCGGCGATCTCGTGCAGGATACAATCTCATCCTGTTTCCTCTGGTTCGGGGGATGCTCACTCACCTGTGTTCAACCCATTTCAGATCAACAGCTCTGGCAGTGCCCTCCAGCAATTCTTTTTCAGATGGAATGATGCACACGATCACTCACCACTTTCACTTGTTGATCTCAGCAGCAGGAGCCCAACACCCAGTGGAACCAGCTGACCTGCTCAATCTGTTGTGGGAGGCACCTCACCGGGAAATCAATACCAAAAAGCCAGGGATGACCAACTTGATCTTTTCATCACATGGATGGAAGATGATCACCTGGTAGGTATTGTGGAAGAGTTGATATGGCCTCAAGTTCCGAGAGACGTCACAAAGAATCCTAATGCACCCCAGTGTTATGACCAACATGTTTCCTGGATAACTTGGCAATATGATCTAGCAACCTACTTGTGGGTTGTTGACTCCTGTTTGGCGAGCACAACATCCACCCAGGGTGATATTTCATTGTCCTGCTTTGCACTGATTGACAGTCCATTAGACAAATTGAGCTGTGACAAATGTCTGACCTTCACCGAAATTGAAGGCCATTTGATGGTGAAATTCATTACCATCAACAAGAAGCATATGGTGGGTGACACCGACAATGAAATCGAATATATCAAGACCAACCCAGTCAACCTGGAAGGAACATCAACCATCAGGGTGAAACAGGAGGATGAATGTAGTGAGCCCTTAGATATTGACGTACTAGACAATTCCAGTAATGAAATCAGTGCTGATGAATTGGATAATATGGCAGCGGAGGAGGAAGGGGAAGGGAAGGAAGAGCTACCAGCGATTCTGGAGGACCAGGAGGAGTCCAATCTGGGGATCATGCCGATTATAAAGAATGCACTACAGAGTCATTGCCCCAGCTGTACAGTCAAACACGAGGGGCAAGATTTCGACATTCAAAATGTGGAAGAATTAGATCAGGTAGATGCTGACTTCAACAATATTGCCCTAACAGAACTGGAGGAAGCCAATGACCCCAATGTGCAAGCACAGAAGGAGGACCAGACAGATAATGTCGATGTGGACTGGTGAGTCACTGTCTTTGTCAGAGTCATTGCTGTCAGAGCCATAGAGCTGCTGTCAGAGTTCAGCCACTGTCAGAGCTGTTGTCAGAGCTCAGCCGCTGTCAGAGCTGCTGTCAGAGTTGCTGTCAGAGCTCAGCTGCTGTCAGAGCTGTTGTCAGAGCTGTTGTCATAGCTTAGTCCGCTGTCAGAGCAGCTGTCAGAATGTTGATTGAAGCTGATTTCTACTCGCCGGTTAGTGGAGCTGATGGATAACCTGGAATTTCAGAGAGAAAACTTGGAGGAGTCATTGGCAGTGTTACGCATCACCACACAGATCAGAAATTTCAAGCCGCTCCACATACCCATGCAGTTACAACCGCACCAATTCATCGCAGTGAATTGGATGGCAGAGTAGGAGAATAGCTGGGCGAAGGGTAGTGTATTGGCTGATGACTGCGGTACTGGCAAGGTTAGACCCTACTGTGCCCTTGAGATAGAATGTTTGCCACACTAACAATCATCAGACTCTGACAGCACTAGCTTCAATATGTCACCAGGTTAATGTCAATTAACAAAAAGTCCAGAATCCACCTCATGGATTGGACAAATGGGAGATCGACATGAAACAACCACAAATCAAAGGTAGAATGGGGCAAGACGTTCAGAAGGGAGCCACAAAAGCTGCGGAGGGAGGTCCACCTCCCAACATCAATTCTATGTTATGACTGGAATACATACCACTATAGTGACATCAAGCTGAGGTTGAAATAACGTAAATCACCGGGATGTGAGACATCCACTAGAAGCGAGATGGCCGGGTAAGCGTCCAGCGAATGGAATGTACCCCGCATTTAAACTCTTTCCCGTTCAGTAATTCCCGCCCACCATGCGCAAAGTGACAGAGCAATGCAATATACTGAAGTTAACTCTCGAGCAACGATATGACGCTGCTCTTAAAGGCTTAGACACTGGGGTCTTTAGTTCTATTCAGAAAGCAGCAGAAGCTTATGGCCTTCCCAAGTCAAGTCTGGGATACTGGAAGAACGGTCGCCAGACACGAGAAATTACCCACCAAGAGCAATAAACCTTCACTCCCACTGCAGAGAAAGCGATTGTGAAGTGGATTCTATAGCTAGATGACTATGGATTTTCACCTCGAATAGATTACCTTATGGGAATGGTAAAGCATTTGGCGAAACTTGATTTTCAGAGACAAGTTCCAGTTCCCAACTTCGCTGAGGGAATGAATTTCGCTCAGCACAATCTTTTAAGAAAGAACTGGATCACTCGCTTTTTGAATCGACATCCTATACTTGCTGCACAATTTGCAAGCAGAATTGATCGTCAACGTGCTTATGCCAGCAACCCCCGTACTATTCAGACCCATTTCCAAAAGCTTGGCAAGATTATGCGAACTCAGTGATTTTCAGATAAAGCAATCACCAATGTTGATGAAAAGGGATTTGTTATGGGAATATCACCACACACTAAGGTAGTTACACGACGAGGGAAGATAAATCCACGAATTCAACAAGATGGCACGCGGAAATTCATTACAGCTTTGGAAGCAGTATCTGCAGATGGATTTGTATTTCCTCCATACCTTATAGGCAAAGGGAGTGTACACATTTTCGATTGGTATAAGAATGTTGTAGAAGAAGATCACAATTCTCGCTGGGCTGTATCACCAAAAAGTTGGACAGATAGTAAAATTGGGTATGATTGGCTTACTAATGTATATGATCCCATTTCCAAGGCCTGTTGTCCAGGAGAATCACATTTGTTGATTTTGGATGGTTATGTTTCACACATCAACTACAAGTTCCTTACGTTCTGCGAAGCCAATCACATTGTGGTATTTTGCTTGCCTCCTCATTCAACACATCTACTACAACCACTGGATGTTGGACTTTTTGCACCTCTGCAGCTAGCATACTGAAAAGCCATTGAAGATTACTTTCTCACAACTACCATTTGTATCAACAGAGATATATTCTTTCCACTCTACAAAGAAGCATGTCAGCAGGCCTATATATTTTGAAACATTACTGCAGCATTCAAACAGTGCGGAATTGTACCATTCAACCCGCGCTCAGTACTAAGCGAACTTCCAAATTCAACAGCTCTTAGTCGTGCAACCTCAAATTCGAAAAACCATGAAGACAGTTCTCCCCTTGGGTATACTCCCTACACAAAGTGTGAGCTTCGCCAACAAACCTCCCGAGCTCCAATGGTTGCCAACACTGCTACTACTGGCCAGATCTGCAATCTCATATTGAGATTCTCTCATACAGCAGAGTACATGTCGGTGCAGGCTGATATTGCAAATACAGAAGCTCAGCGTGTTCGGGAAGCAGTAAAAAAGTTACGCCCATCAATGAATGACCTCTGGAAGCTTGGAAAAGGAATTGTTGCCGGGGTTATGACCGGGGAAAATATCTTAAAGCAAATCCAAGTTCAGGAGAAAATCGATAAAGAGAAAGCAGCCAAAAAGCAGTTTCCCACCCGGAAGTCTGCTCAGAGGGCTGTAGTTGTTACCCCAGTAAGGCCTCGAATATGGTTCCAATTGGAATTAAAACAACCAGGTTGCTACGCTCCACTACAAGCACTATACCCCGTCCCAACTACTATCTGCCTCCGCTTGCAGAAGTGATTGAAGATGACTCAGATGCGGAGTCCTTTACTACCGCTTTCTCAGCAGACTGTTCTGAAGATGGATACCGCCCTGATCATACCACTTCACACCCGGAACAAAATGCGATCTCCTCCCCTCCGGTCACTCTACCGACCATGAGACTTCGCTCAAGGATGTCATAGTGTGCGAGTAAGTCACTCCCATAGCTGCTCAGATGACTCCCAGACTAATCTACAATCACCAGTTATATCTGCTGTTGTTTGGGATATGGTTTTGTATATACAGTAATGGTTGAGAGGAGGTAATAAACGGAAATTTGATGGCGCAATCTGTGCACGGACGGTGTCTCGCTTCTAGTGGATGTCTCGCTTCCCGGTGATATACGTTAGCCATAAACTGATGGTGTCAGAATGGGAAGCTGCAGTGACTGAGTTCACTAAGTTAACTGCACATCTCCATTATGGTACGTCTTGCTGGGGGAGGGCATCCCATCGAGCCACTCTTCATGGTAAACCATGGAGAATAGTTGTGATCTCACTCATTGATACATTCTACTGGTTGCTCAACCAGGAGGAAGCCGGCGGTTTGAGAATTTGCGGCCCTGGCATATTTCATCGCGTCAGCTTGGATGAGGCACACAGGTCAAGAACAAGCGTGACCCCAATTGGCAAGTTTAGGAAGGCTAATGGCAAGTTGGTTAAAATGGACTCCCACAATTACAACATGCATATGGCGTCCTGTATACTCAGTCTGGATCATCAACACAGATGGATGTCAATGGCAACCCCATTGGTAAATGGCATCGAAGATTGGCATTGGATCCCGAGATGTCTGGAGTGTTCATCCTCGTTGGTCCTTCAGCTGCCACAAGAAACAATTGACTATACACTCAACATTGATAATGATTGGGTCGCGGACGGGAGAAATGTGTCAATTCCTCAACCAGGTGCAGGGTTCACCCCAGTTGCAGATCCATACAAGAAAGGCCTAAAAGTCAGATCACCTGTTCACTGCACAATCGTGGCTTGGGATGCTTATATACTGCCTCTAATTGGTGAATTGGTGAAATTAGGAAGGGCCACGCAAATATCTGGTATTGTATTCAGACAGCACCGCTCCGAGGAAACTATTCGGATGCAAGCTGTGGCAGTTTTATGCACACTCATGGTACAGCGACCAATGCTGAGCTATATCCTGTTCAAAATCCCAAAGCCCATCATCAACATCCCTCCAATGCATGTAACCACCAAACTTGTTACATTTGCAAAGTCCTCTGGAGCTGGACAGTTCTAAACTATTTTGGTAGATGGTAGCCATAAGGGGCTTCGAAAGTGAATCACCAGGGTCGCCTCTGTGCAGGCTACAATGATGGGCAAGACGAAGCCGTTTGGCCCTCATTGGGAGTTTATTCACCGTATCTCCACAGCGCTTATTCTTGGCCCTGCCCTGATGGATCTGATGACATCTCCGTTGAAACAATGATGGTCTTTACCTTGTGGGGTTGCTGACACAGGCAGACCGAAACTGCTCATGCTGAGGACAGTTATTTCCTACCTTGCAAAGGCTTTCCCAGGGAAGACAGACCGAATTCCTCCCCCTGGGAAGGTGAAGGGTTCACCATATGATCAGATCAAGGCTGTGTTGCTGTTTGGGGCTCAATAGTTGGCTTGGCTCCCTCACTATATCCGGAACACCTTGACAGCAAAAGACAATTGAGAGAAGGTGATTCTGTGGGTATATTGGCCACTTACGCAATGGCTCGTCAAACAGGTTAGCACTCCTTTACAATTTCACTCTCTGCCACTCATACCAACTCTGACATGTAACTCTGACACACATCAACTCTGACATTTAACTCTGGCATCAACTCTTCGTATGAAAATAATACTAACTGTGTGCAGTACTGCTGCCTCTTAGGCTACAATTGTTTTGCTATCCATAGCTCAATGAGAGCCACTGCATGTGCCTCTGTGATAAAGTCATTTATCAACCCTGCACAGGTGAGGGTCCTTGTCTTGCACCATCTGATAAGCAATGAGAGCTTGAACATACATTAAAATTGCTGAAATTCCGTCATGGTAGAACAGGGTATAAATTATTGAAAGGATCATCAGGCATAGTCGAGTGTCCGGCGGATTGGTCAACAGCAAACACAACACACAACTCGATGAACAAACCTCTTCACAATTGATTGCTTCATTGAATATACCCAGCGGATGAAGCAATCACCAATGCTATATGTGCTGAGGGTTCTCCAGAACCCTGCCAGTGAGGACATTAATCTCAATGGTGTTCAAGTATATGGTACCTTGATTTGAAAGATTTCCCCGCTGGCACTCTGGACTGCTGAGATTGGTCAATATAATAATGAAATAATAGATGTTAGCTAATTTGAGATCTTTCTATACTTTCCACTTTTGGGTCTGCGCTTTTTTTCCTTCTGGGTTGGTTCTTGGGGTTGGGATCTCACTTTCAGGATGACAGTTAGGGTCTTTGATTGGGTTTCCGGATTTGCCCTGCTGGGTTTGGGTTGCTTTTGGGGTATCTGAAAGTGGAATTTTGAAACCTTTCAAGCTGTATAGATGACTAGTACTGACACATGGAGTAGTTTAGTCCCTGACTTTGACTGCTGACCAGCCTGAGTGCAACTCTAATGGCAGCCACTCTGACAGCAGCCACTCTGACAGCAGCCACTCTGACAGCAGCCACTCTGACGGCAGCCACTCTGACGGCAGCCACTCTGACGGCAGCCACTCTGACAACTGCCGCTCTGACAGAAGGCCTCTGATAACAACTCTGACAACAATCTGACAACTGCTCGGACAGTGACTCTCCACAGAGTTTGCCATGACCATGCTTGGTGGACCAAAACTCTTCATCATTCAATGATGCGAAATCTCTATTACTTCATCAGCAAAAAACATTTCCATCTGGGCGGACTGGCTGCGTCAGAGTGGACGCGCTCCGTCAGAGCCGTCAGAGCCGTCAGAGACACCCCGGTGGCGGATTACTCCGCGCCCGGCGTCAATACCACGCGTTGAGTTGCATATTGCCCTCCGATCGCCGTTTCGCTGTTTCTTCTCACTCTGTCGGTCTCCTATTTTAAACAAACACTCTGGCGTTGTGGCCAACTGTGACCATACGTCGGAATGGGTTCATTGTGTACACGCTTGCATCGGGATTGCAATGCATAAGGATCCACGCAATTGCA
>Ga0307512_10000900_pt1 | contig 43793 bp, 55 predicted proteins | sample 14_EM_MG_FD_200267 | JGI IMG/M metagenome (GOLD analysis project Ga0307512, IMG submission 200267) | Populus trichocarpa ectomycorrhiza microbial communities from riparian zone in the Pacific Northwest, United States - 14_EM | ecosystem: Host-associated > Plants > Roots > Unclassified | place... | reverse complement strand
CGGATAACACAAAAAATATCTGGGGCATGAAAACAGTATCTCTATCTGGCACCCTCCAAATAGAGATCACATGCAGAATGCAATCTACCCGAAAAAGTTCCCGAACGGGCCCTAACAGGAAATACTCATGATCATGATAGGAGTACTCTACTGACACTTCGTTGAGGCTTCTCAGAAGATGAGGCACTTGCAGCGTCGATTGGTGCCCGTGAGAACAGAGCACTCAATTTCCATTTCCTTACATTTCTTCTCACGGCTCACGTCGACCAATTGTAAGGATTCGCAATTTGAAGGCGTGCTTGCAAATTTAGTTGGCCCACTTGGCCATAACTCCCTGTGATTGACGGTACATTACATGTTGTACGACGCTCACCCAGTGGTTTACTCTGTAACCGACTTTGCAACTGCCGAACCTACCAAGAAATCTACACAATGGGACAAAGACGCGATCCAAAGGAATCATCCTCACTACAAGGGTGCCGCTCAAGCACCCAAGAAGGACGATCTCAATTAGAAGGCCGCTGCTAGCCCCGGTGCTATCTCCGAGGCTAAACAAAGCGGCGATTAGACTGCACCGCTTGGCAAACGAGCCGCGAGGAGGGCCGCCGCCGCCCAGAAGGCGTTCGCTCAGGCTGGCTCCACGACGCAGCCGAAGATAGGAGACCCATCCGCTGCTCCACCTGTGGCCAAGCCGTCTCCGTTCTCTTCGAGCAAGGGAAAGTCCAGGTGAGGCAGCAAGTATCTGCCCAAACCACCGTCCACGTCACCAGGTCAAGCCACATCCACGGGCCCTTCATCTCCGAGTCCTCCCACAGACTCTGGCACCTCCATCGCACCCGTACCTGCACCTTCCCTTGCGTATTCGAGCTCTGACGGTTCTGGAAGACGGTTGCGACCCGTGTTTGGACTCGCATCGAGGCAGTTTGAGGCAACCCTGACTGGCGTTGGCATACGAAAGGCACCAACGGGCGAGAGCGCGCACCCGAAAAGGAGAAACAGAAGGACAAGAGAAGGAAAGGGAGCCCGCGAAGGATGGCCCCTCTGCCCAAACAGGGGGGACGGGAGTAGGAGGAAGGAGGGTGACGACGAGAGCGGGGTGGGCCAGCTACAGCTCCGCAGGCTGGCGTCTTATCTGCTCCTACAATCCCCCAACGCGAGGCCAAGTAGGCCCCACCACGAGTCGCAGCAAGTTCCGCCAATAGACGCTATGTCGGGCACTCTGGTGTCTGCCGACGCTAACCCGTCCATTTCCGCGACTCGCGGACATGGGAGACGAGGCAGAGGAAGGGGCAGAAGCAGAAGCAGAGAAAGAGCACCGCCGCCTATAGATTCGTGAAGCAAGTGCGCCGCCTTAATAAAAGTGCGATTAAAACTACCCCATTCTCCAGGCGAGGATGGTGCCCATAAATTTCGCAAAGGGGTGTCACTCCTGCCCGTCCGTCATAGGCGATTCATTATTCGTCTCAGTCATGCTATCCCTGGCTTCCCCGTCAAGATTCCCGCTTGAAAGGCGGTTCTGTCAGGCGCCAGGTGTGCGTCGCTGCTGCTGTGGCACGCTGGCGGTCCTCCCAGTGGGGACCGGGCTCAGATCTTTGCGAGCTAGTCCTCTTGCGGAGGAGGGTTACAAACGAGAAGTTACTGTATAGGGCTAAAATACGACAAAATAGGATGGGTTTTTAGGTACTTTGCTGACGGATTGTACAAGTAAATGTCAAATGTTTCCCTCACTCTGCGAATGCCCCGACAACAAGCGTGCAATCCCCCTGTCACCGTTCGCCGACGCAACTTGGTAGGGGGTATGACCGTCGTTGTTCTGGAGGTGGACATTTGCGCCATGCTCGAGTAGTAGGCTTATGGCTTTGACGTTGCCGTATCGTGATGCCACATGTAGCGGAGTCGAGTGGTCATTATCCAATGCGTCAACGTCCGCGCCATGCTCAAGTAAGAGCTTCAATGTATCAACAAAATGAGGCCCAGCGTCATACTTGGATTTGACCAATACTTGGTGCAGTGGTGTACGTCCATCTTCGTTCTGCGCATTAATATTTGCACCACGTTCGAGCAGCAGCTGTGCGACCTTGACGTTTTTTTTGTATGATGCCCTATGTAGCAGAGTCGAGTGGTTGTTATCAACTGTGTCGACATCTGCACCGCGGTCTAGGAAGAACCGTATGGTATCAACATCATGATCACTCGGCGATATGTTGCTCCACATGACCACTAGTAGGTCTTGCGGTGTCTGATCCTTCTTGTTCCGCAAATGGATATTCGCACCTTGTTCGAGAAGCAGGCGTGCAACCTCGGCATTGCCACATTGTAATGCAACATGCAGTGGGGTTGAGTCTTCGTTATCCCGTGCGTCAACGACGGCACCATGCTCGAGCAGTACGCGTGCGGCCCCAGCGTCGCCATCTTGTGATATAAAATGCAGCGGAGTCGAATGGTTGTTATCCACTGCGTGAACGTCCGCACCATGCTCGAGTAGTAGCCATACAACTTTGATACCGCTAGACGGCGATGCCACATGGAGCGGAGTCATGTGGTTGTGATCCCGTGCGACAACGTCCGCGCCATGCCCTAGTAAGAACTCTATGGCACTAAAGTATCGATCACTTGAGCTGTCGCCCAGATCCTCTACTGCTCCATGTAATGGTGTTCGACCATTCTTGTCCCGCACATTGATGTCTGCACCATGGTCGAGCAGCAGCTGTGCGACCTTGAAGCCTCCCCAGTATGATGCCAGATGTAGCGGGGTCGAATGCTTGGTATTAGCCTGGGCGTCTACGCCAATACCATGCTCCAGTAAATACTGCGCCACATCGAAATATATATCATCGAATGGGACGCCGAGTCCTGCAGAACGTGTTAGGTGTAGTGCAGTTTGGCCGCTCGAATCTCGCGCATTGAGGTTCGCGTCCCGCTCAATGAGTATGCGCGTAACCTCGAGCAGTCCACGGTTCGCTGCCATGTGCAGTGGAGTCCGGTCATCAATGCCCCGAACATCCACGTCTACGCAGTGCTCGAGTAGCAGCAGTGCAATATCTGCATGGCCATTATGCAACGATGCGTGCAATGGAATGCCGTAGTGGCCCCTAACGTTGAGATCCTCTGGTCGCTTTGAAATAAGGTGATTCACCATGGCACGGAATCCAAATCCCGCAACATGGTACAGCGGAGGTGCTTGTGGTCGTTCCAAGGGCCGCTGGAAATCACCTTCGCCCACCCACAACCATGCGCCAAAATGGGGCTTGTCTGCGTCGAGGAGGTCGTCGATCCCGTCCCGTACGTGTGCAAAAACGTTCCCAAACTCAGCATGGTCCCCAAAGTATTCAGACGCATACCGAGCTAGAGGAAATTCTTCGAGGCTGTCTTCGTCGATGTGGGAGTCCAAACGAAGTAGGACACTGAGACAAGCTTGCGCCATGATCGTATGCGATGGCTCGAGAAGGATATGATGATAATGGGAGGCATCAATTGTCGAAGTGGCAAGCCGATCCGAAGTCAAGAATTCTTTGACCGAGAAATGTGAGAATTGAACCACTCGGGAATCACGGTCCCGGACAACAGCGATCAAACTGCAACATGCCGACAGCACAGCTTGCTCTTGGTCTTCCCACCGTAGGTCTTCATTTAGCTTCGGAATCGTTCCCGTGGCGCCAAAGTCAACTGCGAGGACTTCTGCAAGCTCCTCCACATGAAGAGGGCGGAAAGCAACGGTGAGGCACTGGAGGAGCCGATGAGCATGCATCCGGTTCGATTTTGGGATCTCCTGCAGTATCCGCTCGTATGTCTCGTCTAATGTTTCGGGTAATTCGTTGAGAATCGGTCGCACACTTGGCGGAAGACAGGGTCGTAATGTTTCCAGTTGGCAAAACACCCAACGAAACCTGACAGAGAATGTGAGAAGGCATTCCTAACCACAAGATTTCGTCCTTACATGCCATCAGCCTTCTCTGTGAGCGTCTCAACCACCAACTTTTTGTCCTCGTCTCGCCATCTCCTCATGTTTCTGTCTGAGTAAACCACCGACCTCACGTAATCTTCGATATCTTTCTTTTGCCCGCTTTGCTCATGAAGCGATATACAATTAGTTGTCAAAGGTTCGAGGGACGCCCGAATATCAACCTCAGGACGACTGGTTATGCATAGATGCAAATTCGGAAGATTCAACTTGACGAGCTTCTCAAGGAGCTCCAGCACCTTTTCGCGTGGCGGCGGAAGCTTGGTCGTGTTGGGACACTCGTCCAGAGCATCAATGATGAGATAGATTGGGACGCGTCCTGATGCCTTGAGCATGTTTTCGAGGCATTGTATGAGTGTGCGGTCACTGGGTTGTTGCGAGCCAGCTTGGTGGGATGAATGATAGCCAAAGAGAATGTCGCAAAACAATGTGGATTGATGGCTGAGTTGAACGAGGAAAGAAGAAAGTAGGCCGTGGACATCTTGCTTTCCTTTGTCCTTGAAATCGAAGAAAAAGAAGGCTAAATGAGTGGGTCCTGCGTCGCAGACGGACTTGATATCCTGAATAATCGACGAGCTGTTGGGTTGTCAATAATGAAGGCCATAATGAGTCTGGGACGGAAGACACGAACCTGAGAACACTCTTGCCGGAACCGGCTATGGAGGTGGGAGTCTGTTAGCAACAGCGAAGCCGGTGAAGTAGAGAGACGTACGTTTTCCGTAGAGCCACAACAATGATCCAGAGGCTTTCCAATCTGCGAAGGTATTGCCTTGAATGAACCACAGGGCAGTACCTTCGTGGTGAGCATCGCTCGCAGTGTTGAAATTTATAGAGGGATCTGGGGGAGAGAGCCAATTTCGAAGGTCTTGTCGAATCTGGTTCCCTGTGAGAATGATTGGGTCATTTCAGTCAACAAAGTGATGCCAAGCAATCACTAACGCATTTGATCGTCTGCAACTTGCTTTTGGCTGTCTGCAGCTTGTCTTATTTCTTCTCTTATTTTCTCACCACCTAGTCGGTTAGAATTGAGTGACATGCGTAGGCTGGTTGAGAGTAAGTTGCACACCGTCGATGACGAGATCTATCTTGTCGTCCACGTCCCTCACTCTATCGTCGACCTCATGAGTGGCCCTTAGACCCTGTGCAGCCGCCATCCCAACTTCATCTCGCGTAAGTCGATCCAATCGATTCAACGCGTCCTCGATGTCGGTCCTCCCAACGAGCTTCTTCACGTACTTCCCTAAGCAACCGTAAGTCAACATGGTCAATTCACAACGCCAGTTATCAACTCACTTGCTTTGCTTTGTTTAATTTCCTTTGTCACGATCGAAAGAATGGAAAGCACTTCGACCATGATTTTGACTATTATGTCTGTCATCCCCGCCGTCGGTGGCACTTGGACATATGTCTCCAATCGCCTGAAGAAGTTTTCTATACGCTCGAAGACCGTAGCGAGCACGTCCTGACTATCGGAAACGGCCTTAGCTGCCTGGGAGAGTTTGACGTCACGATAAGCCCCGGAATAGATTGTATGTGAAAAGAGAAAAGCTCACTGAGAGAAGGACGCCGATTCCAGTGAAGATCACTGCAGCTGGTTGGGATACCTGTATGCCAATCAAATATCAGATCCGGAACAACTTTAACCCTGAGCTCCTTGGGAACTTGCCAGGCCAACACCGCCTCCAATGACTCCAGAAAACGTGCACAAGACATTGATGGTGGGATTCAGCCACTTGGTCAGCTTGTCATCGGCACCACGAGATTGGTCGAACCCGGGAATTTGTTGATAAAGTACTTTGAGGACGGCATCTGGAGAATGACAGTTCTGGAGTTTGTCGAGTAGTGGATGGGAGCGGAGATCTTTCTTTGTCTTCTTCTTGTAAGCTTCGATGGCATTGTCGAAGATGGATTGATAGTTCGAGGATGAGGTGGTCGCAGTGGGGGTCTGGGACATGTTGCTTGGGATTGATAGGAAGCGTCTTCGGGAAGGCGGATGGGGACGAGAATGGCTGTACTGACTGATGGGACGGATACGGAAACACGTTGCAGGGTGACCTGGTCTGTGCGTATTCTGATATGGGTCGATAGACGCTCAACATGTCCTTCAGAGCGACTGGCTGATGAGTTGTTTTGACGGTATTTATTATTTGGGCGTATCTGAGAGTCCGATGCGGCGAAAAGAGTGTGTCTCAATAACAGGTCTAATCTCTCATCGAATGAACAGCAAACATAATGGAATCTGGACTGTAAGTGCTACTCAGCGACAACCGTGAATAAGTGCCAAAGGCGACAGTAAGGAGACTGGCAGTTGTAGTTGTATGATGATAGAGGAACAGTCTGATGTTATCATTGTCCGTTCTGCATCCTTCCGAGCATACTAAACGAAACTAGCATATTCCTGGTCATTCTTGTTGAATTGAATTCTTTCCTTTGATAAAGTCAAGTTACGACCTTCACTGCAGGTTACGAGACTGCGAGACCTGGTGTAGGTCTTACGGTCGCGATGGCAAAACGACTGTAGAATCACCAGCTCCGAAACCACCAGTAGTTACCAGTGAAGTCTGTGTGTAGGGCACTGGTACCCAGTGGGATTCTTGAACAGGTATTCCTGATGATAGTCCTCGGCATCGTACCAAGGCCCCGCTGCCTCTATTGTTGTGACAATCTTCTGGTCCTTGGGAGTGAAATGCTTCTCCTGCACCTCCTGCGTCACACGACGAGCAATCGTCTCTTGCTCTGGTGTATGGAAGAAAATGGCAGAGCGGTATTCTACATACGTGAAGCATACATCAGCAATGGACACAGGAGGTGGTTGTGGAACGCACGGGTGCCAAGATCCACGCCTTGGGAGTTGAGGGTTGTGGGGTCATGTGTGCGATAGAAATACTCTGTAAATGACGCAAAGTCAGAGAAACAGTGGCGATTCAAATGAACAAAGATGAGCCAACGAACCAACGAGTTCATCATATGTGACCTTGGTTGGATCAAACTCGATGCGGAGTGCCTCGGCATGATTGGTGTTTCCGGAGCAGACCTGATGATAGGTCGGGTTTGCGACATGGGGATCTCCACCGGTGTATCCAACGGAGGTTTTGAGGATACCTTTATTCTCGTTGATGGGCCAGTGCTTTAGGAAGATGTGCTCGACGCCCCAAAAGCAGCCGGCGGCAAAAGTGGCAACTTGAGAAGGGGAAACAGAGGTAGACATGTCTGAAATATTCTGAGGTATGTATCGTTTACGAGATATGAGGGAAAGAGGGAAGAACGAGGAGAGACGAGATAAGGGAGACATGGTTGGTGAGCCTGTGCACGGGTCACGGGTGAACGGAGGTCAGGCAAGGTCATATGATCACTTTTGTGTCACCCGCGACCTCGCTCGGTTTACACTGCCCAACAACTGTTACACCCACCCAACATGCCAAAGTCAATGGCATCCTCCGATCCTCTCTCTTCCCCTTCGCCCTCTCCACCACCACTACCTCCGCCACCCCCAGCCAGATCCAGGCTGTCCTCCGGTAACAAGTCGGCCGCTCAACAACTTGACACAAGTTCAGAACTTTCCGAATTGACTGACGAAGACGTTGATGCCGACAAGGCTACCCCTCCTTCCGAAGAAGACGAAGACGACCCCGACGACCCAAAAGGTGACACTCCGTCCACTCGTCCCGCACAAAAAGCTTCCCGACGACCACCGTCCGAGCACAAGTGGGAATGGTCTTATAGAAGAAAGCGTCGCAAGAATGCCGAACAAGACGGTGATATAGATGACGAACCGGAGGATGAGGAAGGCGAAGAGGAGGAAGAGGAGGAAGAAGAAGAGGAAGAAGAGCCAACTCTACAACCCCACCCCATGGAAGAGGAAGAGGATGAGGAAGAACAGCAAGCCGTTCGACGTCCTCTCAACGCTGTCCGCGCACCCCGGTCCCGCGATATCCTCGAAGACGACGTCGAGGAAGAAGAAGAGAGAGACGATGAAGATGACGAAGAAGAAGACGAAGAAGACGTCACCCCTCGTCGTCGCCGGCGTGTCGCACGCGCCGAATCTCTCAGCGACAGTGGTGCGGAAGATGACGGAGAATCGGAAACCGGTCAGGACCCCGACGATGATATCCTTCCACCACCAGCTGCCCCCGCCACCACCGCCAAAGAGGCCACACCCGATCTCACAGAAGACGAGGACGACCCGGCCGTCCAGGCACCCGAAGTCGACGATGTTGAAAGTGAGAACGACACCGCCTCGGATGATGAGGACCCAGAGGCTGCCATGGACGTCGATGAAGATGTAACTGAACCTCCAGCTCCTACCCTCAATGGTGCGACCAATCCCGTACCTGCAACTCCCACAACTGCCCCTCCTGCCCTCCCGGTGGTAGCATCGATAATGGGTGCCACTGTTGTAGACGACGCGCCCTCCCAGAGTCCCTCTCCTTCCCCTTCCCCACCCCCCGAAGACGCGCCCGATGTCGATATTCCGGAGCCCGAAGACGTCGAGGCGGAGGATCCCGATGTGGGGGATGAGGCGGGCGACGCGGGGACGGAACCAGATCTACAACACGAACATCGCGCCGAAGCCCTTGACACGCTTGCGACCATCGAACTCAAGTTTGCCCTTTTGCGTGAGCGCGTCTACGTCGAGAAGATGGAGGCGCTCGCGTGGGAGGAGGCGCTCGTCGAGAATGGTACGTGGCCATGTGTCCCTACGCTTACATGTACTGATCTCTCCCTCTATTCATCTAGGAACACACCCGGAATTGTTGCATTTGCACTCAGAGCTGTCCAGGAGACGCGATAAGCGCATGGAACTCGCCGCCCGTCGTAGGAGTTACGAAGTTGCGAATATCCTCAAGAGGAGACGCGCCGAGGAGAACGCCGTGTGGAGCTGGTGGATGGTGCGTTCCCTCTCCTACAGGATAGTTTGTGGTGTGCTGATGCCCAGCATAGCTTGCACGCGACGACCTGCAAACCACCATGGTTGCAGAGACGAATAGAAAGCGCCGAAAGCTAGAGCGGGATCGTCGCGCTGCAGAAAGGCCACAACCGGGTACGTTCATATAACTCAGCCTTTTTGGCATTTACGCTAACGTTCAAGAAGCGGTCCGTGTTCCCCACTTCCCGCATGAGGTTCCCGTTCCGCCAACGCTTTATGATACTATCAACAAGACCTCACATAATCCATCGTCCTTCCGCCGACGCGGCAAGGATCTACCGGCGCCGCTGCGTGCATACCCTACCCTTCCTTCGCTGTCTTCGAGCGAAGTCACGCAGGACCTCGACTACCTCTTCAATCACAGATGGCCGCCGGAGCCTCCACCGGCGCGATACGATTCCTTCGCGCCACCAGCGCCTCCTGGGATAGGGGTACTCGACATGTCCCCGTACGGCGGCGGGCGTCCCCCAGCACCAGCGCCTCCGCCCAGGCGACGATATCCGCCCGGCCCTTCGGGCCTGCAGCACGAACTGGATCATGGCACGGGACCGTTCAGTCGCCCGCTGACGCCGCATGGTGCCAAGGTTAATGGCTGGATGCCAAGCTCAGGCCCCTCACGTCATGGCGATCCCGCTTTCGAGCGGGATGAACGCGACAGAGAGGAGATCGAGCGGGAGATGGAATACACGTTGTACAAGCAGCAGCAGCAGCAGCAGCAACAGCAACAACTTCAGCAGCAGCAAATGCATTATATAATCCAACAACCACAGCAGCAGCAGCAGCAGCAACAACATGCCCCTCCACCTCGCTCGCTACCACCTCCCCGGTCTGATCCGCACGTCGGTCCTGGACAAGGTCCTCCGCTGCCGCCTCCGCAGGCTCACCATTCATCATCGGGCGGGCACCATCACCACCATGTGCACTACCACCACGTGCACCATCACCATCACAACTCCAGCTCTGCACCGCCACCCTCTCTGCCCCAGCCCCCGATTTCGCCTCTACACTCCTACGACGGCCCACGCCGCGCTCCATCGCGTGACATGGAGCCACCGCGTGGGTCCGCACCGGAAGTAATTAATCTCACCTCGGGTCCTGGCACACCGCTCCCGTCTCGGCAATGGGAGCGCGAACGTGAACGCGAACCGCCGTCACCGCGTCATCGCGACCGCGAAAGGGACAGGGATCGAGATCGAGATCGGGAACGAGAACAGCGAGACAGGGACCGTGGCAGGCCAGCTTCCGGCCCGCCCCCCGCCGGCCCTCACGAACGGATCATGACGCCCTTCAGCGCTCCTCTGCCGCCAGGCCCTACAGCACCACGTCCATCCCGCGGGTCGTTCAGCGAATCCGTTCAACAGCCACCACCACCACCGCCACCGCACACGCCTCAGCAAGGCGGAGGCACCCCACAAGGCTCGCCCGTGCGCTCTCGCGCTCTACCGGGGCGCATGGTCTCTCCTGGTCCCGGTCCCGGTCACCCCTCATCTGCTCCGCCTCCGCCTCCTGCTCTGCCTCCTCCACAACCGTCCCAAATGTCCCCGCCGTCTCAACCGACGACGTCACACCCTATGCTCGCGCACCCGATACAAGGCCAAAGCACGATGTCCCCGCCGAGGGCACCCCGACTGCCCCCGCCACCCGCGAGCCCGAGCGCGAAACCTATGGACGGCGAACGCGAGCGGGATCGCGATCGTGATCGGGAACGTGAGCGTGAGCGTTTGCCGCCTTTGCCCTCGCTGCCTCCTCCCCCGCCTCCCCCGCCACAACCGCCGCAGGCTGCTGTACCCGGACCCACGATGCCACCGGCACATGTGCATGCTCCTCATCGACTACCGTTGGCGCCCCCACCACCCCCACCGCTGCCGCCATTGTCGTCACCTCCGCAAGGACAGGGACCAGGATCGTCGCAGCCACCTCCGAGCGTCCCTGTCGTCGCTGGTGAAAGTGGCGCATGAGCGCTCGGCGGATCACTTGAACCGGAGGTTCAGCTTGTGTTCGGCCGAATCTACCCTTACTTTACTCTTACTACTCGTATCTGTTTTTTTTATTATTTTTCTTTTCTAGCCTTTTTTTTTTCCCTGGTCGCTTTTTTTTTCCCCTTTTGCAGGCTGCTTGTAGTTGCTGTATAGCGTTGATGAAGGATGCGGCCACGGCAGTGGGCATGCATGCATGTGTTTATGTGCGTGACGTGAAACGGCTATCCTACGGGCTTTAGACCGCTTGTAATTATTCCCCCGTAGCCTTATCCACGTGCAACAAAATAAGGAAAATATTTACAGTGTAGCGTTGCCATGGTCGTAAGAGGCTAGGAAGAATCTCACCGTCATTATCCCCGGGAAGGATGAAAATGGCTTTTATCATGCGCTGTTCAGTTCAAATCCCCTTTGAGCGGCCAATCGGGATTCTGAGTGGGGATTCGTGACGAAAAAATAAATAAATAGGATGGCAAGCCCCAAACACCAAACGCCAACGAATTTTGCTTATGTTGAATTGATGAGGGTGACCATACAGTACCACATAAATCGAGCCGCGCAACCGTCGAGTAGCCATTTCTGAGGCTAGAGGACATCATACATGTACATGTCTGATATCGCCATAAAGGACCGGTCAAGAATCATCCAATGGATACGGTCCTTCAAGTTCTTTGCGAGACAAGGTAAGGGGCGTGATGTCATGGTTTGATGGGACGAAGGAATCTCACGTCGCGAAACGCAAAGTCTGAGTATGAAATCAACGCTTCGCGAGACCCTCTGCAGCTCCGAGTCGGGAGCAAGGATTGATCACAAGAGTGTATGTTCTCGAAGTGCTACGTGGGGTTCTGTACCCCGAGGCGCGCACAAATCGATTTAAAAAAAAAAAAAGATCGCAAGAGTCCCGGCCAATACTGAAATCTGCTTGGTAATCACCAAGATTTTCAACATCAGTCTTGGTTGGGGGGGGGTTACTACGGTATTGCGGATCAGTGTACCGCAGGAAGGAGAAAGAACGAGCCAATGGAACGCATCGTCTGCGTGGTGGTTACGGATCGCTTTCGCCCATTAACAGGGGATATGATGAAGCTACTAATGGGGTATCCGAGGGCGGTGTCAGCTGGCGTCGACGGAGATGGTGGGAACAAACCGTATATCAAAACGCTCTTCTGAACGATTAGCGATTGTCTTGACGCAGGAGGTAATGGAATCAACGAATCGAAGGAAAAAGGGGCCTAGATAGCTGGGTAGGATAGCGGGGTCCTAGCGACGACAGGCAGTCCGGCGTCCGAGTCGTGAACTAAACGCGGGCCCGAAGTATTCCTGGATGACCGACGAAGGTTCGTGACTGTCGGGGACTTGGAAGATGCGGTATCGCGCTTTCAAGTTTTGTATCCGTGAGCTCAGGGCGGTACATTGCTCCCGACCACGAGGGTATTTGCAGCCTTCAACCACGGCAACAACATCGACGACGCAGGATAAGGGGAATTACTGTAATCACATCAAGCCCCATGTTGAAATGTCCTCCAGCCAAGCTGAATCTAATTACAGTACTTGGGCAATGCTTGTCAGGGCATTTCCAAGTCATTTGTGGCGAGGGGAAAAAATTGTAAATACTTGGATATCTAAGCGCCACGATAAGCATCATTCTCCATTTGGCGAAACTGCGTACCTAGAGACTAGAGTTGTAGAAGGTGAGCCAATTATGTGGGTAACGGGCGCGCACGCTCTCGGGATTGACATGGGCAGAGCAACTGAGTCCGAGTAGGCCGAGAAGCTACATCAATTTGCGTTCGGCGGCGGGAGCATTACTGCGGAACGCGTGCAGTCCAATGAACGACGAATGAAACGCTGTCCCTTTCTACCCTAGGTTAGGATTATTAAACTACAACACGGATCCGACGCTATTCCAAAATCACCTAAAGTCCTCGGAGATGAATACCAATTCCGACAGATTTGGGGGAGCTCCTCATTTGGTATCTGGGTTGGGTAGAACGGTGAGATAACCTACTCGAAGGCAAGTGTCTGGATTTTTCATGGGCCTTCATTCGCGCGCCGTGTTAGTGGAGACCCTGATGTCTGGAAGCGCTGAAATATAGTCCAACTCGTGGTTCACGGACACGGAATGCCGACAATAAACACGAACACCTCTGATCGAAATGAGAGGCGTATAGTATGGTTGTTAGTCCTTATGCCTCATGTACGCCTGACCTTCAGCATCCAAATCTTATGAACTTGAGCACATCTATCATCGCGTGAATGAAAATGGGAGCCTGTAAAATTGGACGCGAGGATATTAGCCCCCCAAATTACGCGCGCTCCCATGAGGTACCATGAGTCTCGTGGAGACATATTACGTGCAGGCAAAGTTCACCATTAAGGCGCAATGTATCCATACGAGCTTTCGGATGGAACAACCGCGGCGTGGTCTAGGTTGAGGGACGCGAATACTTGGGCGTTCAAATTTCTATCAGAGATTCTTAAGGCCCTTATAGACCGCCGGTGATTGCGGGGAGCGAATAACGGCCGGAGCAAATCGTAAACCAAGTCGCGACCATCGATAGACTATGTGGGCGCACTTGGAGACACGAGAGGTGCATTCAGGACGCGAAATATCATCCCTGGCGAAGGACATCTTTCTGTTTTTAGCAAAGATTAACCCCCAAAGTGCACATTTGGGGAAGCTCAGACGAGTTGAGTAATGTTCCTGGCGTTTAATATCTCAGGCAAATGAGCGCACCTACATGAGAGGGGCAGGCTGACATGACTTGGTATCACAGGTACCATACACCAGGCATAATAACCAGATGCTCCATCCACACCTGACACCGCCGCCCTGACTAGAAGATAGTATGCTGAAGGTTATACTGTCCGGAAGGAAGCAGTAGAAGCACAAAACTCGAGATCCGAGACGGACCGTCCCCTATTCGCAAACGCCTGGAATCCCACCTCAGGACAACATCTAAGATGGGAGGGAAAGGCAGTGTGAAGGTTATCAAGTTGATTCTAAATCACAGGAAGGCACATAGCTTGGAATGAACCGCCGTATGATCCGTCAATGGTCGAGAAGAATATAGATTTGGTCCTCGAACAATAGCAAGCTTCCGAGTCCGGCCCCCATCCAAAGCCCGGAACTAAATGGTTTCGTAGGTTCGAGCGGCCTAGCAAAGGCTAGAATGCTGACCATCGAGCGGCCCAGCTCTATCTGTCCACCAGATGACCTTGATCCATGAACCCTGGAGGATAAGAGAAAGCTGGCACCTCATCGATGATTATAATTCTGACTTGCTCTGCCCTCCTTTTACGAAGGGCATTCATCAGGCAAGGCGGTCGTTTTCGAGACAGAATCACCTGGCAGCTTCTAGCTGTGGATGTTATGTAAATTTGCCTTGATCATCTGCGACGAGTTCAACAGTTGGTTCTTCACTGCAAAATCCACGAAATGAGGACAGAACGTTGATATCTAAAAATATAAGTCACTATAACATACGCGAAAATAGCTAGGGGGAACTATGTCAGAGTCCGACCGCATGCTAGGACTAGAATAGCAGGTCGCAAGAACCAACGCAGGGTCAAGAAGATTGTCATCAGTGGCAAAAAAAAGGGTGAGAAAAGGTGGCCTGAATTTGCTGCTCAACCACGAACATGTGCGCCTTGATTTAAAGAACAAACTTTGTTTCTAGAGGAGTTATTCTAAGAAGTGAGGATGATCAAGTTGCTTCGACTGAACGCGGATACTGAATGTACTGTAGTGGATGTTCGGGTGCGATGCATGATGCGTTAATTGAAATTGAATCCGATAACTTTAATTCAATATTAAATGTGGCTGCATTACGAACTCAGCTCCGAGCCAACACTGTCACGGTAACGCCAATCAATCCCTTACCGTCAATCAATCCCTTACCAATTACTTGGGATTCAAACCGGTGACTGTGTTGGTACACAATTCCGTCCATGTGTCTGGGCGCGAGCTGCCTTACATGGCTTTGCCCCATCTGTCTATTCCGAGTCCGGAGAACCCAAATCACCTATCCCGTGGGTTGGGCAGTATCTCCTCTATGAAGACTTCTTCTGGCTGTGTCAGTTCTTGGCGAACCAATTGAATGCCCACCGAAATTGGGGTTTATTTTACGCTTCATCTCGTCCTTTTGCTTGGATATGACTAACCGACTCACAACGACGGTTGACTCCCGCCCTGTTAATGGTCTTCGGGGAAGACTACGTTGACTACACATCTAGCAATTACTCGAGCATTTATGAGTACTTGTGCTCTCGTGGAAAAGAGCGAGAGCTTTGCAAATGGCAATGCCAGATGCCAGATGCCAGCAACCTCTGGTCCTAATTTTCTCACTGAGAAGATCACTTCTCAGCGTCCAAAGGTGTGCTGTAGATGTCTTAACAGTACCCAGGAACCTAGGTCTCGACTCATATAAATGACACTTTGATGCCCAACCCGTCTTCATATCTCCCCCCCCCTCCCACCTTACCTACCACTTCCCTGGTTTTCTACCTGCAACACCTTCCGAGGTCCCGAGGTTCCTCAGGCAACATTTATCACCTGAAATCTCTCTAGATCCCTGTATAATTATGCCCTCGTCTGCCCCAACCGCCCGCCGTCTGACGGCCCCGAATGGTGAGAGATGCTGTTATTTTGCACTCGAATACCCACTTCTTCTCTCTAGAGCAAGAAAGGACACGGGTCATTGAAGTCCTTGAGATGGCCATGATTAACGGTACGCTTCGTATGAATTTCCTACGCTTCTCTCAACTTCCCTGGCCCTTATGCTAACCTAACACTAGACAATGCGGTTCTATGCGTAACCGGCGCGTCCAAAACTAGCGAGAAGATACTATATGAGATATGCATGAACGCATGCCTCGGGGATGGAGAATTGTGGGTTGCCGGGTTCGATAATGAGATCCACGCCGTGTCCTTCTGGATCCGACCTGGAGCGGACTTTCATATAGGGTAAGGGCCGTGCGTCGAGCACTCCAACCTATGCTAACCCACTGTAAAGGTTGTCTGGTGATTATGTCCGCGACTTAGGAGATGACTTAAAAGAGTGGATGACTCACCACGTTGGTCCCTTCGCATTCCCCCCTCTTCATGCTCTTAGCACCTTTCCTAGTTCACTCCGAAATACAACGAACTTTACCAGAGCTCGTATCCGAACGGTCACCAAGCGCGAGCTGAGGCATGGCACCTTCTTCTTATCGGTGTACAGCCGGCCTTTCAGCGCAGAGGTCTTGGGAGGCTTCTTGTAGACACCCTCCGAGAAGTGGTGAGGTTTTCAGAGATCGCCCTTTGGAATTTGTTTTCACTCCAGGGCCCATACAGGCTGATCGCGAGTCGCAATCTATAATGGCGGACGTGCAGACATCCTCAGCGGTATGTCCATATGAAATAATGATCCAGAATAACCCTCGAGATCATTGTCAGGTCTGCTTTTTTAATAAGTTAGGCTTCAAGCATACGGGTGTAAAAAATTTCATGAGTAGGGATGCCGGTTTTCCCGTATGGAATATGCTGCGCTTGCCGTCTCAGGCCGTTCCAAACACTGGGTGATTATCTACAACTCGCCTGCAATCGCCGCATCAGAGACGTTCCTCCTTCTTGTACGCCAAGCTTGTCGCTAAACCATGATTGACATGTCACCGTAATTGAATTAGTATGCCTTACTCGGCAATACACGTACATAACTCCCACACTGGTTCCCTTTCGTGAACCCAATCACAGACCACTAATTGAAACCAGGGGTTAAGTTCCCGGTGAACCAACGATGCTACGATAACATTCCAGGTTCCGCACCAGTCTTCAGGTGATTGGAGAGCCGTTTCAACACAGTGGGCTTCAGCGCCTGAGGGCGATAGAGACTCGGTCATCCTGTGATCGCTGTGGCGTATGGCGCCCATTCCCAGAGCAAGGAATGATTGAAATACATCACCGGGGCGTTCGCAAACGGCGAATCGGTACGGTATCTGGGAGTTATCCCGTCTGCGTACGGCTCATCCTCAAACAATTTAAAAACAAAAGTTGACAAGCACAGATACCATGTTTTGTTCTCTTTGAGGTCATACGATACTACTGAAACGTACAACTGCTGCTGTTGGCCGAGAGAACTATCAATTTCCCAAGTATCTAGGTCGCCTTTCCTGGGTTAGATATCTAATTAGGTTGCAATTTCACCATCTTTGGAATGTCCAATCAGAAGAGTTGCGCCACCTGAGACAAAACAAAGACAAAGAGCCGCTTCAACTTACCAATTACCAAAGTCCAGGTCAAAGGGATCGTTTGGCAACCGCAGCTCTCTGAGCTCCGAAGGCCTTATTTGGTCTTGACATTGTAACGATCCCACCGTCAGCGCTCAGGCCTCAGGAAGCGTATCCTTAAGCATACCTGTCTCTCACTGCTACTCCTCACCGTACGAAGTTGCCGACTTTTCCGTTGTCACTTGTCAGGCTCATCTTTACAGTCGCTATCCGGCCGGGGCTCGAAACGTGCTGATGCCAGTGGGATTCGCGTGGAGGGTGGTGGACGTTTTGTCATCGTAATTCCTCGAGTTTGAGGAGTCGTCTGGCATCATCCTCCACATTGGCGCATACAGGTCACGTGTGTATCTCCATCTCCAGAGTCTTCTTGGCTTTGAGGTTAATTTGATGGCTGACGCGATCAACCTGGTCTTGGCCCATCGCTTGACATTTGGCCGTCTGGAACGGCACAGGGTGTTTACAACGATAGGAATGATCGCCACTTATCGGGATTTTTAGTCACCCTGAGCTGTGCTGCCCCTGGGCATCTCAAGTTAACAGGGCTCAGCAAACACTCCTTTCTTTTGAAGTCCGTTCCGCCTTGTGATGAGGTAAGTCCATCGGAGTGTATTGATGAGTACTAGAGATATACACATATCGTACATCTATTGCATTGCGAAATGAGTGAAACCATAGAAAAACAGCGCGAAGGGCTATTGGTGATGACGCATCGAGAAGAACATGCAACTGGAAGGAGAAAAGCTGTGTTGTGTAAGCCGCGTCCTCTTGATACTAAATTGGCCCAGGGAATTCAAAACGTCTTGCAGCGATGCCCACCGTGCTGAAAAAACGAAGCGCGAAAGACAAGTGCCAACATTAGGTCTTCCCTAATGTCGGTGCTGATGTCGACGATGCGATGGCAGCAATCTGCGCGCCACTATTCGAGGTGCCAACAACGCGAATGGGCACTGCCGGGGGCTTCCTACGTTTGGGCGGGGGTGGCGGAGACCGGCGCTGCACCTTCTTTGTCCCGCCCGTAGTCGAAGTCCCGCTCGCCACGCTTCCCGCAGGGCTTTGCGGAACGCGCGTGCCAGAGTTGCGCACGGACTTGGGTACCAGTGGCGATGGCGGAGGCGGGGGTGTGGCTGGTGCTCCGACGGGTGACATCGGTGAAGCTGATTCATAAGTTCCAAGCGAGTTGTGACGGACAGGTGCGTTGGCCTCACGCGAACCCGGAGCAAGTGGCTGTTGGCGTCGGTCAGCAGACCGTTTGTCCAAGAGAGTCTCGGAACCTGTGCGATCGCGGATCTGGGGACTGTGGTAGTGCGTGACCGAAGTGTTAGGCTGTGGCGTAATTGCAAGGGATAGGGAGCTGTCATTTGTGGGCTTGCAGAGGGATTCGAGGGCGCGTGAGGCCTGCTTTGGGTTTGTTGTTGCCAAGCCCCGCAAATTCTCCGCGCTCCGACTGCCTTTTACTGATCGACGGCGCGAGAGGGATGGGTCGGCGGCCGACGATGCCGGAATGCTTAGCGCTTTCGGTGTGAGCGATTGAGCGGCCATACGATCACTATTTGGACTTGCAGTGCGCTGCACCCTAGATTCTGCGGCGACCCGCCCTACGTTGTTAGGCGTACGATGCCCTACACACCACTCTCCGCTGAGACATCGTTCGACAAGGCGTTTCGTCGTCGAGCTGACTTCACGAATCTCTTCGTTTTCCGTCAGTGACTCGAGCGCACGAACGATTTGTGATCGCTTATATGGTAGAGAGCGCAATTGGGTTTTGGTGAGAAGGGGATGTAGTACACGAAGGAATGTGTGCCGAAGCTGTAAACATCACGTTCAGGGCTTGGCACATTCTCCCAGAATTCGACATACCGATTCGGACTCTTCATCCAGGTCGACGATTTCCCGGAGAAAGACGTCAACAAGTACACAGAGATCATTTGTGTAGAAGTATTCTGATAGCCCCTTGGTGGTAAAGAGTATATACAACATTTTCAAGACAAGTAATTGCATGACGAGGTCCTCAGGGGTCCTACCTGAAAACTCAGGTTAGGTAAGTTCAAACAAAACATACATAGAAAAACTGCCTACTAGCACGGTTCAACATGAAGATTAGGTTCTCGCCGAAGGTTTGACTGGTTCCGTGCCGCCGAATAAGCACATGTAATACGCGATTTTGGGAATGTGTGGCGTTCGTAGGTGGATTCGGGGGGTTAGTAGTATACTCTGCGACCATAAATTGCTCGTTAAGCGCAATCTGGAGCTACCCTTAGACGCCAAAATCACTGGAGGGAACAGAACACGCACAATAAGCTTGATAACAGAGTAATTGAATGTCTCATCATGCATGTTACGAGTTTGCTCGACAAGGTCGAATAGCTTGTCCAAAAAATGGTCATCGAACACCTCTGCAAGGGGTAGGTGAGGACGCGTAAATGGTGTCAGTGTGATGACTAACTAAGGTCCGCAATTGACAACTTGGACGACCGACAAACTTCGTATAGGAGCCGTACGGCTAGCGAACGCAGCTTCGCCTCGATGGGGATGGCCAAACCCTTCCAGCCTGTGCTTGGGCCTGAGGTGGACGTTAAGCCGGAAAACGTGTCCTCGACATCGGGGTCCATGTCGACGAGAACGTGATCCATGAGCAAGGGAATCAACGATTGCCATCGCTTGTGTGAGCGGAGGAAGCTTGGGTTGCGTCGGCCATAGTAGAGTAAAATGCTGTACAGCATGAACTGAGCGTGAGGATCTGTGTTCTGATCGACTTGACATTAGTTCATTAAACGCGCAGGAGTGATGCAGAATGCAGCTAACCACCGCCGCTTCGTCGGTCAAGATCTCGCACATGCGTTCCGAGTGAAACGCAAAGAGCTCAGAATCGAAGATGAACTCGCATGCATGCTCAAGTTGTAAAGGGCTCTGTAAATATTGTTCTGCCAAGTGCCAAGGATAAGCACAACACAGTGGGCATGGGTAGACCACGCACCGTGATACGAGGCGCAAAAAGCCATCGAGCGCTTTAGCGTAGCATCGAGGAGGGATAATGGAGCATTTTCAGGGATTTTGAGAATATCTTCGAGCTCTGAAATGAGCGTCAGCAAGAGCTGTGCCGATGAACGTACCGCCACAAACCCACCTGACCAGAACTGTTGGGCATTCTCGATGAGGTAGACGATACCAAAGGCGTCCATCTCGAAGACGTTGGGCCGAAACCCCTGTTCTGACAATGGCGCAACAGAGGCGGACAGCGGGCTGTACTAGTGCTGTACTCTTCGTGTCGAACCGCACTTGTGGTGCACAGGTCACTGTGGGGGATAAAATGCTATGACCATCGATTCTCACGCTCCACGCGCATCGGGTGCAATTCGTAAACGCTCGTGACTCTTGGGCTTCTTGGCACACCTTGTCTACTGTACAGTGCCTCTCAAGACCATGAACTCGTGGCAAGGGTAAGTCCAAATCGATGACCGCTCCGCAGCGGTGCCCATATATATTACACGTGTTTACGCCACGTTACAGTAGCAATGATCCCAAACTAAGCGAAGTGAAGAGGGCGCAATACGATCAACTCAAATTGAACACTTCCATTGACGACGTGTGGCTCGCTACAGCACAGAGTACAGTATAGTACAGTACTGCCAGTACAGCACTAAGGAATAAGTCCCTGACCTGTGATATACTGCATGTGCTTTTTCCCAGGTGCGCGTCATCGCCGAATGCTGTGCCCGCCAGCTCATTCCACATTCCTCGACTCGGACGTGGCTGCTAGGCAGTGGTTGGGTGATGACGAGTTGCCCAATGGGAACTCAGTTTGCTACAAGTTTGCTGTATATGGGTCTCAGGTCCTCGTCGCCATGCAGCATTCCCATTCTTCTCGATTCGTAGAATTCATCAGCAGGCGTCCAAATCAAGCTACTACAGTATGCTTTCATGATGTGTTTTGCATGTTCATTCGTACCGCGGTCCCACACGGGTCATTCAAGGGGAATCAACGAAATTTGGGACATAGGCCCTGCTCATTTCAAAGAGACGCGAGATACTGTACCTTAACTTGAAGGTCAGGCGATTCTGACGCTTCTCTGATGACCCTCAGTCACACTAGTACAGTAGCTATGCCGCCTGTGCGATTCACCAGCAGACCAATATTCGTATAGTCTGATGGCATCAATCGTACTTCGAACGCCGTAATACCCGCAGATCCTCATTTCAAACAGCCAAAACAGGTGAATTGAGGTCATGTTATTCAATTGCACGTCGGCCGTGGCAGGGGTTCCAGTAATAAATGAGATAACAGACATTGAACCTATATCCTGCGAACAATCCAGTCGAGCCTCTTTGGAGGAAGGCCGCCTTTCAACCTCACTCCCACATCGTGATCAAAGTCTCTTACAAGTGCTTCTACTTTCACCGTCCCCTTGGGGAACACGACGCCATTCCACAACGCTTCCCAAGACGATGGAGAGTGACAAAACTGTCGGGGATGCGACACACTTGTTTCAAATTCGATAAAGCCAGCCTCCGTGGAGCCAGTCGACCAGCCGAAAATGCTTGCGCCACTAACAGGAGCAAGGAGACTGCCCAAGACCAGCGCGAGCGCCCGTTGTTTTTCTTCGGAGAACAGGTGGAACAGCGCGGACGCATGGATCACGGTGACGTGTCCGCGCAGCTGATTCAGCGAACTCAGATTCGCGAGATCAGGGGCGTCACTTGAGGGCGGCCCAGGTGCGATCTGCGTTTTGTCCAAGAGGTCTGCTTGGATGAATGTGGCGGGGAATGTGGCTGCTGAGGATCGAAATAGTTTATGGCCCAAGTCCCAGAACTCTGTGCGGAATTTCAATCAAAACGCAGTAGTTGAGGCGGTTCGGGGCCGAGGCATACCCGGCACGATATCCGTTGCGACGATTCGGTTCGCAGGCCAGCCGTCCCATGATGCCCGGCGCGCGTCGGCTCCGACTGCGATCATGAGTTTTAATATTCTCACACCGTTAGCAGGGCAAATAAGGCGTACAGCAACACCCAGCGTCCAACAAAATTCCTCCATTGCTGAGCCCGCCAGCGAGCGCATCCGCGTACCCAGGAAGACGAGCAATCGGGGCCCTTCGAAGCGATATTTGTTTATTCTGGGCATGTGTGACCTATTGCCTTGACTCACTTTGTGAACGTATACGAGCTAATCGTACCGTACGGAAACACCTGCAGGAGAAATTGATGACATTTTCAAACTTCTATCACCCTAATTTGCCTACCTCAAATGCCTCCCAGGCTATCCTTTGTATATGACTGCGGAGCTCTTCTGTATCTTCAATATTAGTTGCAGCTTTGAGGAACGCCTCTTCGTCAAAGTCGAGCACAAGCAACGATGGGTCAGGTGGGACTGGATCTGCCATGAAAATCTTTATCCGGGGTTGGGGGTCGAACAGCTAGCCGGTCATATATACACGATATCATGCCGAGGAATGTAAGCAGAAGCAGAAGGGAGCCGAAGAGCGGTGGTTCTATTCTTCGACGGACCTAAATTTGCTGCAGTCTGGGTCGTTCTCAGCAAGTTTGTAAATCGGATTCATACCGAACGCTGGGGAATTACAGAAATAACTGCTCAGCTGGGACATTCTCCGATGCTGCTGCCGCCTACTATGGGTTGTTTTCTGCGGCTACAGTGGGGGAGAGGTGGCGTGAAGTCACAAGGCATGGATCTCGATTGGCCGAGCTCACCGATCGGGCGCGAGTTTCTGGTACATGCTCACTGATTGCCACAATAGACCAACTTGCAATCTAGCTCAGTCACCGCAGGCCAATGCGGCAACTTGACACCTAACCATTATCCTTATCCGGGCACAATAACCGGTGATTCGATGACCGCCAGTGGCGGCAGTGTCTGGTGGAGGAATGGAGAGACGATCATGGAGGAAGGGAAACCGCAATATTAGGGGTCAAGACTTTGGTGCACAGACAAAACCACATTGTCGATATGTATAGAAGGAATTACACAAAGGAGATGTCCAGGATGAAAGAGTAGACAAACATGAGGTGCAGTGCCGCGCCCCGCATGGACCACGTCGACCACGACGAAGTGGCAGAGTCACGGTTGTGGCAGGAGGGCGCTATGCCCCTGTTCGTGGGCAGTGTAGGTAGCTGCCATAAATACGTACACACTAGTCTAAGCGCCGCAGGTCTCCCTGCTTCTTTACTCGCTACGTCGACCTTTACAACACCATGGGGAACGCACAAAGCCAAAACCCGTTGCCCAACCCCATCCAAAAGATACCTCGCAAGATCGCGGGCAAGTTCCAAGCCGTTCCCTCGCTGAGAGACCGTCCCAAGGACTCAGGCTATCAATCTGGTTCTGCCAGCTCATCCGGAACGGCACAGAAAGGGGCGCGGCCAACTGACCAAACGAGCGCGACAGTTGCCAGCGCCGGCAGCGAACGAGGCAGCACGCCACGGCCGGAAACGGCGCCGGCCACTGCGGAGCGGCATAGCGACGCCCCGGCGCCGCCGACCGAAGCGGTGTGTCCGCAATAATGCTATTTATAGAAATCCACTGACTCCTGATATCTTGCGCCTCTGCGCGTTTCTTCGTCCCCCTTTCAGTCTCCTAAAGGCCCTTCAGAAATGCCAAGTTCTCCTGTTACTGTTCCTTGTCAAGTAAATTTGTCCTCTGATCGTAGGAACCCTAATTCTGAAATCAGACGTTATTAGTACCGCACAGGCAAGACACTCGGTAGTGGGACGTATGCTATCGTGAAGGAAGCCGTCCACATCAAAACGGGGAAGTATTATGCTTGCAAAGTGATCAACAAGAAGCTCATGGAGGGTCGGGAGTTCATGGTTCGTCCACGTCCTTATCGATCACTGTCGCCACATGCGATGTTTGGTAAGGCGTAATCTCTAACACCGACATAGGTCCGGAATGAGATCGCAGTCCTGAAGCGTGTGTCTAGCGGCCATCCGAACATCGTCACGCTCTATGATTATTTCGAGGTGAATCTTCTACGTCGGGTTCCTTTGAACGTGCTCCTGACCTACAAACCAGACATCCAACAACCTCTATCTTTGCTTTGATCTGTGCAGTGGCGGAGAACTTTTCGACAGAATATGCGCCAAGGGTAACTACAATGAACCGTACGTAGAACCATCTTTTGTCGCTGCAGTCTATTGACGCGCTCATAGTGACGCTGCCGGCCTCGTACGCACCATCATGAAGGCCGTCCAGTACATCCACGATAGTGGCATAGTTCATCGGGATCTCAAGCCCGAGAACTTGCTCTTTCGAACGATTGCTGAGGATGCGGATGTTATGATTGCCGACTTTGGGTTGAGCCGTGTTATGGAGGAGGAGAAGTTCCATCTCCTCACAGAGATCTGTGGGACTCCCGGTTACATGGCTCCGGAAATTTTCAAGAAGAGTAGGTGGTGTGCCAGATTCATGATGTGCTACGATAGCTGATTTATAACTGTCGGGCAGCGGGTCATGGGAAGCCAGTGGACATATGGGCAATGGGTGTCATTACCTACTTCCTGCTCGCTGGTTACACGCCATTCGATCGTGAGAATCAGCAACTGGAAATGCAGGCCATCATCGCTGGCGATTACAAGTTCGAGCCAGGCACGTTCTTTTACCACCCCCCTGAGCCGTATCTGACACCGAAAGAACAGAGGAGTACTGGGCAAATGTATCTGGAACTGCGAAAGACTTTGTTTCGGCATGTCTGACCGTAGATCCCACGAAGCGCCCGACTGCCACAGATATGTTAAAGCACCGGTGGCTTGCAGATGAGAAGCCCCATTTTGTGCCGGACCCAGGAAGCCCAACTGGTGGCCCCACAAATCTGCTTCCGCACATCCAGAAACGTTTAGACGCAAGGACGCGCTGTGAGTCTCCGATGCATCCTACCTGTCACTAGATCACCCCACTCATGCGATTCCAATGTGCAGTCCGCCGCGCCGTCTGGGGTATTACTGCGATGAAACGCATGTCTACGCTTGCGGCACAGGCTAACACGCCAGCAGGCGAACTCCAGGCAAATCTCGCCCAATACAAGGAAGAATCAGAGAAAGAGGACATAAATGAGGTACGTAACGTTATTGTTCGGTCAGTTGACCCCTTTCTGAGCACTATCTGGCAGGGCCACGAGGTGTTACATCATCACGACCAAGAGTCAGAGGGGGGCGAAGGAAAAGGTGACTCAGGCCTGGAGTCAGCAGTGCAGAATCTGACCGTGACCAGTGCCTAAGTCAGCGGTGGACCCACAGTAACTGCACATCGATACGTCGCTTCCACTGATACAGTGGGTGGTTGTCAGTTCCCTGGGCTCTGAAGCATCTCTAGTTGTATACCTGCTCCTGTTTTTGCATAGTTTGTTGGTGACTGACTCTAGCCATGAGTGCATGGGAAATTGGTTTTTCTTGGGACTTCTCACAGAAGTTTTTTTTTTTTCCGGCGCAACGGTGACGGTCTGCCCCTCACAAGGTGATACGTAATCGATTGATCACCAGCATATGCGTCAATCATCGAATCGACGTAGATTCCTCGACATTGCCAAATAGCATTCGTATTTTTGTATATAGCCACGCTCAGTATTAGCTCTCGTGATGTTCTAGCCCAAGTTCTGCTGGTTGGAGCTTCTTAGCTTGGAAATTCACTTCAAGAGAGGAACATGCATGGCTACCGTGACGTGAGTCAGCAGCCGGGCACAGGTAACTTAAGCGCAATCGGTTCCCATTGACTGAGTTCGCCAGGCTGCCAGTCCTCTACTGTATATTCTCTGAGGGTGGAAGAAGTTTTCCATAGCCCGCGCATGGGTTTCCATCGCAGAAAAAAATTCTCAGACCGTCACTGCTAGGTTATACGTAGGTCGCGGCCCTGGCAGGATGCCCAGGGCCATGCAGCCAATCCCCGAGATTGTCGGTTCCCACCTCGTCCTCTTGGCATTTTCTTACACGACTGGCTGACGCACAAGAAGCCCGAAATGATGGTTGATGGTGTAAACTCGCGGGGCAAAGTGCCAGACTGTCTGTGAATCAGCGCCCATGGTTGTGTATGTAATCAGAACGGACAAAAGTTGGTCGTTTGTATTGCCTAAAAAAGGATAGAGAACGCTGGCACTGGCACTGATCGGGTTTTCCTTCCGGTGGCGGTGCTGCTCATCCACTCTCCTCCCACTCTGCTCCGGTCCCTTGAGATTGCACCGTTCACGCATGCTTTTATAAGCTCGGTCAAAACGCGTTACTACCCCTCCGTTATACTATGTCAGCATGGCAGTTACCTACGCCTCCCTCCGTAGTGCTCGCATCTGCGCCGTTATAAACTACGTCCCGTGCACGTTGTTTCTCCTGCTTCATCCCCCACACTACTCCCCCTAGGACACCCGTAATGGCGGGATTATTCCACGACACTTTTTTCGCCGTCGTCGTCCGCTCAGTCCTCGGAACGACGTATTTTCCCCACATCGACGAAATCACGCCTCCTAGTGTCTATCAGAGAGCGATTCAAAAGAAGCCCTCTGCCAGTGAGACTACTCTGGGACAGGCGACCACTTTCGGCCAAACGACTACACTTGGACAGATAACCACCCTATCACCAATAGAAGATCATGACGACCCAATGAACGGTCGTGCGCGCGGCTTCGGCTCATACGATGAACAGGAGGCGCGTGCGACGACTAACACGGAGCCCCTACCCTCCACTCTCACCCTCGTGACACCGGAAGAGTTCGCAAAGGCTTCAAAAGAGGAAGGGGCTGATTCCATGCTGGTAACTTGGTATGGTCCCACTGATCCAGAGGTATGTCGAGGTTGTCATCCGCTCCGCACACCACATTGATTTTTTCGTGAAGAACCCAATGAACTGGTCGCAGTTCAAGAAAACCTGGGTCATGGCTCAAGTCTGTCTTTTGACTTTCTCCGTCTACTTCGGCTCTGCAATCTACACTGCTGGAATCGTAGACGTCGCGAGGGAATTTAATGTCAGTACCGTCGCTTCAACTCTTGGGGTCACATTTTTCCTGCTCGGCGCCGGAATTGGTTAGTCGTTCCGACATTCCAGGTCATTTCACTCTTTACTGATTTGCAATTTGCCCGGTAGGGCCCATGCTTTGGTCGCCAATGAGTGAGATGCCTTACATCGGCCGCATGCCCATCTATTGGGTCACACTGTTCTTTTTCGTTGTCCTCCTAGTTCCCACGGCCCTGGCGACAAGCTTCGGCATGCTCATGGCATTCCGCTTCATCACGGGTTTTGTCGGCTCACCTTCCCTTGCAACTGGAGGTGCATCCGCGGCGGACATATATAGTCCCAAAAAGCGGGTATATGGGATCACAGTCTGGAGCGCTTTCGCCGCACTTGCCCCCGTGACGGGTCCCATTGTCGGTAACTTTGCCGTGAATGCAAAGGACTGGAGATGGACGATGTGGGAACTACTCTGGTTGGCCGGTTTCACACTCGTTTTCCTTTTCTTCTTCTTCCCCGAGACCTCTTCCTCCAACATCCTTTATCGCCGCGCCAAACGTCTTCGCCAAGCAACCGGTGACCAACGACTCAAATCGATGTCGGAAATCGAGGCTGAAAGCCTGACCGGACGTGACATCGCCCTTGATATACTGGTTCGACCGTTCACGCTTAATTTCCAGGAGCCCATCGTCCTGCTACTCAACCTCTACTCCGCACTCATCTATGCGACATTCTACCTCTGGTTCGAGTCATTCCCCATCGTGTTCCTTGGAATCTACCGTTGGGAGCCACAGCTACTTGGCCTCGCATTCATCGGCATAATGTGTGGGGTCTTTATCATCCTGCCACCGTACATGTATTATATCTATCGCGTCGAGGAGAAGATGTACGACGAAAACGGCAAGATCAAACCTGAGAAACGGATGCCCATCGCAATGTTTGCCTCAATTCTCGCCCCGACCTCTTTACTCTGGTTCGGCTGGTCCGCCCGTACCAGCGTCCACTGGGTTGTGCCGATTATGGGCTCGAGTCTCTACCCCATGTCAGTGATCTTACTCTTGGTGAGTGCCATTTTTGGATTTCGGGCGTTGATGATGAGGCATCGCTGCTGACGCGGGCGCTCCGTAGAACGTCGTGCTGAATTACCTCGCCGATGCTTACCCAAGATATGCCGCGAGCGTGCTCGCAGGGAATGACCTCATGCGGTCTGGATTTGCCGCGGCTTTCCCTCTGTTCGGGGCGGCGATGTACAACAACCTTGGCATCGGGTGGGCGAGTACCCTCCTTGCGCTACTTTCGTGCGCATTCATTCCTATCCCGATTTTACTGTTCTTTTATGGGGAGCGCATACGGCTTGCGAGCAAGCGTGCGCAGCATCACTAAGAGGTGGCGTGTATCAGAGAGCGATGGGTTGGGTTTTCAATGTCCTCTTTACGGTCTTTCTTTTTCGTTTTTTTTTGCGATTCAACTAACGTGCGCATCTGGGTACATAACCCTATGTAGCACCTCGATGTAATTACAGTCTCTTCCGTCAAATTGACATGTACGCATTGTCTCCTGGAACAGTATGACGAGTTTACGACAATGCACAGTTACATTTCTAGTTACAATAAACGTATTTATACTCGACGGTAATAATAGGAAACATATTCCCACGTGTCACGTGTTGGCTGCAAGTGCTGTGATGAGCTGTGTTGAGGCCACCTCCACCTCGACCCTTCATCTCTAGCTTTGATACTTTCCTTCATTACGTTTTTTTTGATCCTCTAGACCCCATCTTTTTGCCTATCTTCCCTGTTTCCCCTGGAAATATGAGCCCAAAAGAACATATGAATCCCGAAGATGGGCCACAAACGCCAGACGAGATCGACGATGTCCCGGAAGACGACGTAAGGGGCATCCAGAATCACGAACAAGACGAGGAACATGAGGGCACTGAAACGAACTCTATGACAATGGAAGAAAGGCAAGCAAAGTTGCGGCAGCTCAGAGCAAAAATGGTGAGTGGTGTCTCTTCCCCCTAGTACAACCATTTCCGTTCCTCACTGCGGTTACAGCGGTCGTCTGCACTCGCGAACCGTGCCTCTGTGATCGAAGAATCCGCAAGGTCCAAAAATACCGTCCGCGATCTCGCGCGGCTCGAGAAGCAACGTAGGCTTGCTGAGACGCTCCGGCTGAAGGCGGATGCGGAGGAGCGAGGCGAGGACGTCGAAAGGCAGAAGAACTGGGAGTGGACGATCGAGGAGAACGAAGATTGGGAGAAGAAGCTCGCGAGGAAGGCGCGGAAGGCAGACTTTGAGTTCCATGGTACGTTTTCGCCGTCATCTTCACTGGTTTCGTCGACCCTTCTGTTCATGGCCTCTTCTAGATGATTCACACGCTGCACGGCGGAAATACAAGAAGGATGTCGATAAGCTTAAGCCCGACTTGGAGGCCTACAATAAACAAAAGGAGGTCGCGATGGGACTTGCGCCGGGGACGCTTTCACAAAATGGATCCTCTGCGTTCGCTTTAACAAGCTTCGATCCAACACAGGCCTCGAGCTCACAGGTGACCCTTTTGATCTCTCCACCGCTTTTAACAAACACTGAATCTGGGTTCCAAGATGGTTCCGACCGCTCACCAGCAGCAGGTGGCAGCGGAAGGCCTCTACCGCGACGCGAATAGCCTGCTCTATGCGGACAACAAGCCTTCTGACGAAGCAATTGATCGCGTTATCGGCAAGATTAATGACGAGTACGTTGTGGGATCGTATGTGCGCCCCCGCCCCATTCGTTGATCACCTACTTTACTAGCATCGACAAGCGGCGTAAGTTCTCCAGAAAGCGTCCAAATGAGGATACTGGAGACATCACATATATCAATGAGAAGAACCGCATCTTCAACAAGAAGGTAGAGCTGTCTTTGGGCTTTGCTCGAGTCGGTCTGATACCTTTTTCCCAGATTGCACGTTACTTCGACAAATATACCGCGGAAATCCGCGCGAGCTTTGAGCGCGGGACTGCGCTATGAGGCTCCCTACTTTGCCAGGCTTGATCGAGTCAGCTGTATCGTTGTATATCTGTCACCGTAGACTGTACGAATCTTAGCATAATCTTCTACTCTACACTGCGACAATTGTTTCGTCACAACCACGGAACTGCGATAAGTTATATTCGCCAGCATTTGGCAGTGCCCTTATCTACATACATTTCACGTCCCACTACCAGACTCAGAAGATACACTGTCAAGAAAATGTTCTTCTCAGTAGCGAATTGCTACGTTTCATCGCCCATTTCAGAAACATGTCTATTCACCACACTAGGTTGTTGAAGGGTGGATCCATGTGCTAACAAGCGGCCTACGGTAGTCTGAGACGCCTTTCCAGTAATACAACAAAATAGACCACAGTATCTACCGTAATGGATACAGCTTATATGTGCTCGTCATAAGCGATGTATGCCGATGGATAAGCTGGAGGTGTATTGCGATATCTGTTGATGGTGCAAAATCACGTCGCCAGCAAAAGAAAGGCAAGTCAAGAACCTGTCAAATCAGAGTTTTAGTCAGAGAGAATTCAAGGCGCATCGGATATGAAGGAGTGCAGGTGGAAGGAAATCAGGATTGCAGAATAAGGTCATCAGATGGAAAAGAATCCATTAGACTGTTGAGCTTGATCTTTTTGTGAATGGTGTTCATCATCGAGAAGGAGACCTCGACAGGGTAGGACTGCTTCGAGGGGTAGACATTTGAAAAGGGACTCACCTACGCCTTCCGCCTTTCTTTTGAACCCTGTATTCGACCGCACCACCGATTTCTGGAGATACTGAAGGAACCTCGATTTTCGACTGCAGAGTATCCGAGACCAAAAAAAAAAAAAACAGGTATTTAGGCGACGAATTCCCATTTATTAATGTGGTCTCATGGGTCACGTGGCTGACAACGTGTTATTTTTTGTTACTTTCCACATATTACCGCTTGACTGAAACTACCGCAGGATAGGGTCCTGTGCCATCAAGACACAATTCTGACCAGTTTCCGGCATGCATGGCGCCCTTGGGCAGGGTGGTATGCAGTATACTGACTAAAAATCACCAGCACTTCACCAGCCTTCTCCGCCTGCAAATGAATTGTCTTGTAGCCTCCGTGCTGGGACAAGAAACACAAATTCAAAAAAAAAAAAAAATTGTGAATGTGGAACGGTTCCACATTCACATTGGAACCAGGTGGATAATCTCCGCTCCTGGCACTCAACAACTTAGCCACAACGACCGAAACCTGGATGAACCATGGTAGGGGTTTCATAGGTCTCGCAGTATCGTAACTTGCAGAGAAGGTTGAGAATTGCGTTACTTGACTTGACCAAAGAAAAGGGCCAAATCCTACAAGAATATGACCTGAGGCCTGATGGATTGTCTTGTTTCTTGAATTGATCTTCGGACAGGAATATGCTAGTGACGTGTACTTGGTCAAAGGACGCAAAACAGACAAATGATAACTTCAGGCTTTTGTTCCTCCATCATCATACAACTACCATTCTCCCTACTGTACTGTCACCTTTGGCATTTACTCACGTTTAGCACTGAGAAGCACCTACAATGGATTCCATTATGTTTCTGGGTGCAAGTCACATCCATTCAATCTAAGATCTTCGAATGAGATACACACTCTTCGCCCGTTGGACTCTCAGACGCACCAAAATACAATAAAAATAACTCTAAAAATATAACTTGACAAATACAGTAGATCCAAGTCACTCTGAAGATTTAGGGCCTGTCCGGGAACTTTTTCAGGTAGATTGCATTCTGCATGTGATCTCTATTTAAAGGGTCTGAGATAGAGATACTGTTTTCATGCCCCAGATATTTTTTGTGTTATCTAAATGCACTGTTTTCACAAACCAAATAGTGTCACAGACTGCCCCTTCTTACCTAATCAATTCCTTCCTTTTTTGTATCTGACTCTGGACCGTCTTCTCTGTCGCTTACCTAACTTACCTATGGATTGATCTTGCGTTTTCTAGAGACTTCCATATGATTCTATGAGCTTCCATCCCCTTCTCTGACCTTCCATTGCCTTCCACAATATTCCAGTAGCTTCTATGACTGCATGTATATATACTGTACCCTCTAGCATAGAATGAGTTCTCTAAGCTCGTTCTATTTGTGCAATACAGGTTATTGTCACTTCCTTGAACGCATGCAGCTTCTCTCTGAAAGAACCCCTCTGCGATAGTCAACTTAGTCACTATTCGCCTTCTCATCTCTAAACGTCTTCAAGGTCACATGTTGTACCTTGCTTGATTCCAAGTCACGTCTTGACTTGTGTAATCTTCACTTGCTCCCAGACAAGTCACGTGACGTATCACGTGATCTCTTTTTGACTCTCCAACAAGTCATGTGATGTCTCACATGACTGATCCCGACTCCCGACTCCTGACACCTGCCTTTCCTCTTTGGATCACCAACACGATTACTGAGTTAGGACAACTTCCTAACTGAGACATTGGGTCGACTTCCTATTTGGGAAATACCCCTGTCAGAAACTCCAGAACTCAAATGACTGAAAGACACAGTGACCTGACCGTGACATTAGAACAAGCTTCCCTTTCCAAAAATGACTTCGACTCCCAGAGACGTGAAAGGAAAAGGCCGATCCAAGGATTGGCGCATTCACTATTTACCCAAAACCGACAATACCTCCCCTGAAGCTTTGAGTAACCTCAAATGCCCATTCGATACAATCCCCGAACCAAAGGACAGTGTACCTGCTGAATTCACTGAAAACGTACAACATCTCCTAAGCAGTCAAGACACCGGAGCACCCTACACAGGCTATTATGCTAGGCTCAACAATGCATTAGTATCTGTTAGCAATGTATATGGCATATGGTTTGAAGTACATGTCCGAGGAAACAAGTTTGAATGTTTTTGACTGGCTCAAAACAAACTCAGACTCAAGAATCACCCACTTCCAGGAATTAACTTCATTTTACTCGAACAAAGTGGAGAACCCTCTTGACCACCATCTCGCACTGAAGGACCATCCAAACCCAGAGATACTATGCCATTTGCAGAAGCTATAACAGCCGCAACAAAGGCAGTTCAAGAAGAACAACAAAAGAGACCCCCAACTCCATTTGACGATCCTTCCAGTGATGAAGATGATGACGAAGACTACAGGCCAAAGTACAAAGATGTCTTTGGATCTTTTGGAATGCGTTCATCCCAAACAGCACATAACAAACCTCCTCGCTGACCTTGCGGCACTGGAGATGACCCCTTTTCCCTCAAAAATCTTCCTCAAGAAGACAAAGAAGAAAAGTCACACTGACTTGAGGGTATCCACCCAGAGAAATTCAATGGAGATCACTCCCAAACCACTAGATTTCTAGCTGCTTTCAATCAGTTCATGCTTATGAACTATAGGGCTGACATTGCCAAAGACCCCATTATGCACAGCATCTACTTCCTGTCACTCCTTGAAGGACCCAAGTGTGAAGGATAGGTTGATGCAGCTGATCGATGGCTATGACACGTTGTAGAAGATCCAAGCATGATTCCACACTGATCCAATGCCTGGAAAGAACTTGAGAAATGATTCAAGGAGGCCTTCTCTGACTATGCAGAACGCGAAAGAGCCTAAGATGAACTAAAGAAACTTAAGATGAAGAACGACAATCTTGACAAATACCTTGCTGCTTTCGAAACCCACTCGCTACACGCTGACATAGACATGAACAACCACACAAATCTTTGAACTTTTGCCCTAGGACTTCCACAATCACTTGCTGATGCATGTATTAAAATGGAAAATCCCGAAACCTACAAACAATGGAGGGCTACAGTCCAATGTCAACAGAAGATCTATTTGAAAACGAAATCGCTTCATTCCAAGTACAGGACTTTTAATACCACTTGTACTCAGGGACAAGGACAAAGGCAAAACTCTGGATGGGTTTGGCGTCGCCCTGGAGGCAACAACCCTGGATCCAACAACCAGAACTGGCGCGGACCAGGAAATCGCGCACCACCTTGACCACGCCTTTCTCCTCAAGATGATAACACAATGGACACATCTGCCATTATCTGCAAAGCTACAAACGACAAAGAACACAAGGAATACCAAAAGACTGGCTGATGCTTTGAATGTGGAAAGCAAGGCCATCTCATTCGCGATTGTCCAAATAAGAAGACACATGCTTGTACAACTCACACTGTTCAAATCGAAGATAATGACAAATCGGTTGTCTCTGAAACCCCTTCCCCATCCACGTCTCTCGCTGCATGAGTAGCACACTTGTCTGAAGAAGATTGCTGCGCCTTCATGGATGAAATGTGCTCTCTAGGAGAAGAGATGGATTTTCAGGCCACCTGAGTATTACGGCTCTTGCTTGGGCAGTTCTCAATAATTCTGGTTCTATGTACATAGCTCGAAAACATGCAATTCAAGTCCCCTTTCAGCTACAAACCAGAAGAAAACAAGTCGATCGAAAAGCACTTTTAGACAGTGGCGCAACTGAATGCTTTATTCACCCTTGCGCCATCAAACAACTTAAGTTAACTACACGAATGTTAGCAAAAGCAAGAAAGGTTCAAAATGTAGATGGAACCTCCAACAAAGCTGGACAAATCCTAGAAGCGGTAGATCTAACAGTCAACAATAATGGAGAACAAGCCCTCCATGCTTTCTATGTCGCAGATATTGGACAAGATGATTTCATCCTTGGCTATCCCTTTCTTGAAGCCTCAAATCCAGATGTAGACTGGTGCAATGGGCACATAGATGGCTTTACCACAATCTCTACAGCTAAAGCCAATAACTGGAGACCTATTCTTAAAGGCACAAGGCAAACAGAAACTACACCTGTCTGGGTACGATCTATCCCTGGATGGGAAGAAGGTGATGAAGTTTGGCTCCAAACAAGAATCGCCAAAACTACAGTCGCCTCACAACTAGTGCAAGATGCTGCTGATAAAAAGAAATGCACCTGGCAAGAAATTGTTCCAGAACGGTACCACTGTCATGGAAAAGTCTTCTCTGAAGAAGCATTGGAATGATTCCCTGCCTGTCAACCTTGGGACCATGCTATTGAATTAAAAGAAGATGCCCCTATGTCAATCAACTGCAGAGTTTACCCTTTGTCTCCAAAAGAAAAAGAAGAACAACGCGAATTCCTGTCTCAAAATCTATGTCTACAAAGAATTCATTGTTCTAAATCCCCTTATGCCAGTGGATTCTTCCTGATTTGAAAGAAAGATGGCAAATTTCGTCCAGTTCAAGACTATCGAAACTTGAACAAATGGACAATCCCCAACAAATACCCTTTGCCATTAATCTCCAAACTTATTTACGATCTTGCAGAAAAACGCCTATTCTCCAAGTTTGACATTTGATGGGGTTACAACAACATTCGCATTAAAGAAGGCGATGAATACAAAGCCACCTTCAAAACTAGCAAAGGACTCTTTGAACCGACGGTCATGTTCTTTGGACTAACTAATTCCCCTGCCACTTTTCAAACAATGATGGATGACATCTTTCAAGATGAAGTCACTCAAGGATGGCTCTGAATCTACATGGAAAACATGATTATCGCAACAGAAGACAACAAAGTACTTCACGAACTCTGCATCAACCATATTCTGGATAAACTCAAGAAATTTGATCTCTTCCTCAAACCAGAAAAGTGCAAATTTCACCAATGCAAAGTCAAATACCTTGGAGTACTTATTGGTAATAGAACTGTCAAAATGGACCCAGTGAAAGTTCAAGGAATTGCTGACTGGCCAACCCCACAAACCGTTAAAGACGTATGAAGTTTCCTAGGATTCTGCAACTTTTACAGAGTGTTCATCAAGAACTTCTCTGATATTGCCCATCCTTTGAATGATCTCACATGCAAAAACGAACAATTCATCTGGACAGATGAATGCAATAATGCCTTCCTGGAACTCAAATGCATCTGCAGCAATTACCCAGTACTTCGCACCCCAGACTGGACCAAACAATTCATTATGGAAACTGACGCATCTGGCTACGCACTAGGAGTAGTTATTGCCCAAGAATTTGAGGATGGTATTCACCCCATTGCATTCCACTCCAGAAGTCTTCTTCCTACAGAAAAGAACTATGATGCACACAACAAAGAACTCGCTGGCATAATCTTTGGATTCAAATGTGGCTGACCACTATTTCTTGGGGCTACGCATGCAGTTCGCATCCGCACTGACCATAAAAACCTACAGTACTTCCATGACCCACACAAAATTACTGGACGACAAGCCAGATGGATATAATTTCTACAAGACTTTGATTACACTCTGGAACACATTCCTGGATCAACAAACACTGTTGCTGATTTGTTGTTGCAAAGAAAAGACCTTAACAAGGGGGTGGACACTACTGAACCACATGTTCTTCTTCCCGATCACCTCTTCACACCAACAAAAACTACACATGCTAACAAAATTTTCCTTGAAGATGACCCAGATCTAAGATGAGACATCCTTCAAACCCTTCACAACTCTTCTGCAGCTGGACATCCGGGTATCTCTAACACTTGGGAACTTGTTCGCGAACAATATGAAGGACCCAGACTCAGAGAATTCATAGAACAATACATCAAAGGATGTGCATGCTGCCAAGAATCCAAGTCTAACATACATCGATCAAAAGCACCCCTACAACATTTTGATACACCTGTTGAAGAAGGCCCCTTTCAATACATATCGATGGACTTGATCATGGATCTTCCCAAGTCACAAGGCTTTGATTCCATTCTCACAATTGTCAATCAAGGCTGTTCCAAAGCAGCTAAATTCATTCCATGCACAAAAACGATCAATGGGACAGGTGTAGCACTCGAGTATCTGAAACATCTTGTACCTTGGTTCGGACTTCCCAAAAGAATCATCTTGGACCGCGATCCCCGATTCACTTCTACATTTGCAAAGGAAATGTGTAAAGCACTTGGAATTCAACAAAATCTCTCTACAGCTTTTCACCCTTGCACTGATGGACAAACAGAACGTATGAACACTTGGATCAAACAATACTTACAACCCTGGACCTCTGGAAAACCTTCTGCCTGGAGTCAATTACTACCTGTTGCTGAATTTGCTCACAACTCTTGGAAACATGATGTCGCTTGGTGATCACCTCATGAACTTCTGATTGGAATCAAACCACAGGTGATTCTGAAACATCTAGAATCTTCGACCCCTGCTGTGGAAACACGTTTACACCTCCTGGATGAAGCAAGACAATCAGCCCAAAAACTTCTCCAACACATACAAAACTGCAAGGACAACAAGAAACTAACGGAGATTAAAGAAGGAGACCAAGTTTGGCTTGAAGGTCGCAATCTCACTATTGCTGGCAATCACAAACTTTCCCCAAAGCGATATGGACCCTTCAAAGTTTCACAAAAAATCATGTTATGTTCTTGGCCTTGTACAATATTCTTTTTCTTTTTCGTCACATGATTCCCTCTTGTCACCTGGTTCCCTTCTTGTCACCTGACTCCCTGACTCCTTCTTGGGCACCAATGTGCCAGATTCCTATTGTTCTCCTTTCTTGTCACTATCCAAGAGTCCATTGTTTGTCTGAATAGGGAACCTTATTGTTCCCTTCCTATTGTTCTCCTTTCTCCATTGTTCTCCAGACCCATTGTCCACTTACTTAGGGAACCCTATTGTTCCCTTCCTATTGTTCACTGTATTAAGCCGCTTAGTCATAGTAGCTGCCCTCATGTATATAAGCTGGCTTATATCTAGAGTTGGGCCTTAAGCCTGACTTGGTTTAATACCACTGTCTTGTAGCTTCCACTGTGATCTTCGAACTTCTCTTCTCTTTCTTGAATCACTTCAAAGTCTCTTTGAAGTGCTTCCCCTTATCCTCTTGCTCATCCCCCAGACCCTGGCTTAAGTGCCACTTCATTTTATTACCACCAAGTCTCTATTAAGGGTAGCAGCCCCTTATAGCTACAAGTCCTGCCACCACTATTTTGTGCATGTCACACCTTTAAGCGTCATCGCTTATAACACAAGTCAGGCTTTCCTTGGACCCTTGTAAAACAGGGTCACTTGCATATTCACCATGGCGGGTGTTGGACTCATTGGAGAGTTATCCAACGCAAAGAAAACAGTCCATAGAAGACAAACAGACGACCTTCCCACACATGTCAAAAGACATGCATACTTCGAAGAACACCCTCCCATCGAAGGAAGGAACAACCCACAAACAGGCTATTATGTTGATAAGCCAAGACAAGGAAAAACCTCTGTAGAATTCATCACAGAGGGAGACAGCGACTTCTGGGTAGAACTCAGACAGAATAATGATGGGACCTTCTACACCAATTGGAAAGCCAAAGTACCAATAGACAATAACTACCTTGGTTGGTGGAGCCCTAACAACCCACAACACCCAGACTACCTTGGTCCAGAACTACAGACAACAGCTACAGAACAACTCAAGTACTTCAACCCCCAAGAAGAAATCCTTGCCAGAGGAATCCACCACGTTGCCACACTCCAAGGATCTACGCTGTTCTCCCCCCAAGAACCTATCCTCCTACAAATTGAGCGAACCGCTTCTCAAGGTACTAGCATCCCAGTCAATACCCCCCCAGCAGCAGCAGTACTACCACCTATTCCCCAAAAACCAATCATGACAGAACAACCTGCAGAAGTTAATGTGGCTACAGGAGCAGCCACAAACACCCCCAACATAAACATTATTGCTAACAACGCCAATGGAGCACTCAAAGGGAACCCTCCCTTCATCTTCAACAGAGATCGACAGCTTAGCAAGAAATTCTTGCTTGCCTTCCAACTCTGGAGAATGATTAACAAAGGGAACGACACAATGAAACAACCCTATTCTTGCATCATAGCAGCACTCTCCTACATGGATGGACTGAAAGTAGATTCCTGGAAAGAGGAACAACTGATCCACCTCAATGACGAAGTTAACAGTCACTATAAACTCGAGACCTACTGAAATTCAGTAGTTTCACATACTGAACAGTGTGGAAACACCTTAATTTCAGTAGTTAGTATGTAAAAAAGTCGGAGTAGAACATGATCAAAGTACTGAACAGTGTGGAAACACCTTAGTTTCAAGTGATAAAACCCTGAATTTCAGGTGTTTTGCCTACTGAGATTCAGTAGCTGTTGCATTCATAGTGAGTGGAACACTTGAAATCGACAAAACCCTTTGGGACGATTTCATGGATTCCTTCCTGAAAGCTTATACCAACACAAACAGAAGGGTAGAAGCCTATCAGGAACTCTGCAAACTCAAACATAATGAAAGCCTCGACGGCTTCTTCATGGAATTCAAATGATTGGCCAAAGACACCAACATTAAACTTGACGACCATGGCACTATTGAAATCCTGAAGAATAATCTAAAGGGGGAACTTGTCAAAGCAGTAATACGATCCCCAAGCTATAACCCAACTGCAGAAGTACCCTGGAAATTCAAAGATTGGGAAAAGGAAACGTGCAACCAACACCTTAAATGGCAGACTGGAACAGTATGGTCAAAACAGACGACAAGGTATGTACAAAGTCTTTGGAGTCCACCCAAATAGAAACACGCATCCTAGAAACCCATATGGAAAGGATGGATGTCACACCACCTCTCAGGGAGGACACCACATGGATGTTGATGCAGCCAAAGATGGCAGAGGAATACAACACTCCAAAGCCAAAAAGAAGGAACTAATGGAGAATAACCAATGTTTCTACTGCAAAATCAAAGGACATCACATCAAAGATTGCCGCAAAAAAGCCATGGATCGCCGTAACTTTAATGGAGGACAAAGCAGCAAGAACAATGGAGGACCACCTCCCATTCACAATTGAGTTAGCACTGCCGACACTCTGACCCCAGACATGACCCCTACCAATATTTCCACCTTCTTGAAAGAAAACATGGGCTTGCTTGACAAAGACACCAAGCTGAGCATCATTGAATCTCTGATGCCAAAGGATTTTACTCAAGCCCAAAACTAGCTGCCATAGTTAGGGCATTTCAACTTGATAGTGTGTTTGTAAACAAAACAAATTCAATACAAGTTAAAATTTTGCTATCACACTATTGAGGAAAGGCAGAAGAGATCAGACTACTCAACACCAGAGCAACCAAAAATTTTATTGATCACACCACAGTTGCCAGACTCTGGCTAGGAACCAAGAAACTCCCTTTCAAAAGGACAGTCTACAATGTGGATGGAACCCTTAATCGACATGGGACCATTGACAGAGCATGCGACCTCCTTGTTAGTAGAGGAAACAAGAAAGCAAGACAACGATTCTACGTCACCAATCTTGGATGTGATAGATTTATCCTAGGGTACCCATGGTTCAGAGAATTCCAACCAGACATCAATTGGGCAAATGGAATGCTCAGGGGACCAACTATTCAAATGGAAACCTTACTCTTTGGAACCCTCCAATGAGCCAAGGGATACCTCAAAGAGAAAAGAGACAACAACAACATTATATTCAAAGCCAAAGAAACACTTCTATGGTCAGGAGTAACCCCTTTAGAAACAAAGGGAGGCCTGATAGAAGTTAACCGCACACACACGGCGGTAGAAATGGCACACAAATACACACAAGAACACAAGAAAGACAAAGTCACCTTACCCCCAGAATTCAAAAGGCATGAAGCACTCTTCTCTGACGAAGAAGCAAACAAATTCCCCCCTTCAAGAGGAGAGGGTGACCACAAAATCATCCTATTAGAGAATGCCCCAGCCCATTTTAATTGCAAAGTCTACCCACTCTCTCAAAATGAACAAGAAACAGAAGATAAATTTTTAGACAAAAATATCGCCAAAGGATACATTACCCCATCAGACTCCCCCTACGGTTTCTCCACCTTCATGGTCCCAAAGAAGGACTCCAAGGAGAAACGATACATCATTGACTACCAACCTCTTAACGCTGTTACCAGAAAAGATGTCACACCCTTACCAAACCTTGCCCAATGTATTGAAGACCTACAAGGAATGGAACTATTCAGTAAATTCAACATACAATGGGGATACAATAATATCCACATAAAAGAAGAAGACCAATGGAAAGGAGCATTCAAAACATGTCAAGGTCTATTCGAACCAAAAGTCATGTTCTTTGGAATGAGCAATTCACCAGCCAGTTTCCAATGCTTCATGAATGGAATCTTGGAAGAACTTTACCAACACTTCAAAAAATGAGTACCAGACATTTGATGACACTTCAAAAACTACATGGACGATTGCGGACTAGGCACCCTCCTTAAAGAATGGGCATTACATGTTGAAATTATCCACTTCTTCTTCAACCTACTAAAGAAACATGGACTACACCTCAAATTATCAAAATCAGTATTTCTCCAACCACAAATGGATTTCCTAGGCATCCAAATATCTAAAGAAGGAGCCACAATTGACCCTGCTAAAGTATCAGGACTCAGAGAATACCCCACAGAACTCAAAGACCTTAGACAAGTACAAGGATTCCTAGGAGTGGCCAGCTACCACCAAATGTTTTGCAAGGACTTTTCCATAATTGCAGCACCACTCACGGCACTTACTGGGAAGAATGTACCCTTTGAATGGGGACCTAAACAAAAGGCAGCCCAACAAGAAATCATTAAACAAATCACCAACCCACCTGTCCTCGTTAAACCAGACCCCAAAAAACAATTCGAACTTGAAGTGGACGCATCACAAATAGGAACGGGTGCAATACTATACCAACAAGACCCCCCAATAGAATGCGCAGACAGGACAAAGAAACCAGGACCACAGCAACCAGTGGGCTTCCATTCTCAAAAATTCTTGACAACAGAGCAAAATTTCCCCATTTACGACCGAGAATTCTTAGGAATCATGTGAGGCCTTTGGTGCTGGTCCCACCTCCTTAAAGGAACCACTATCCCTGTTCTAGTTTTTACAGACCACAACAACCTCTGTTATTACAGAGACCCCCAAAAAATTGGTCCACAGGTTGCAGGATACTTACCAGAACAAGAACAATACAATATTATCCTGGAATACAAACCAGGAGCAACTAATCAGGCCGACGAACTATCCAGACAACCCAACTATGAAGGGAAGAACCCAATAAATGAAGATGTCACCATATGGCCTGACCATTACTTCTGCGACAACCACACCTCCATCCAGGTATTCGACATGGACAGTATAGGCGATAACCTAGACCAGAAAGTAAAAAGAGCACAATACCCCAACCAATCAAGGCTCAAAGAATGGGCATCGCTACACAACCTCTCGCTATTGGACAGCACCCATTGGCACCATGGGACCGCCCTGGTTGTCGTGGCAGACAACAAACTTAGGAGGGGAGTAACATCCCTTTTCCACGATCATGAGACCACAGGACATCCTGGAATAACAAAAACCCTCCAATTAATTTCACCATATTACTGGTGGCCTAACATGAAAATGTTCATCACAGAATACATCAAAGGATGTGCCACCTGTCAAATGAACAAAGTGAACACCCATCCAGCCCATCCTCCTATGTTCCCTATCACCCCCACAGATAATGCACAACCCTTTGAAACAGTTGCAATGGATTTTATCACTAAACTCCCACAGTCAGGTGGTTTCAACACTATTCTCACAATCACAGACACCAATTGCTCCAAAGCGTCCATATTTATTCCTTGCCACAAGACCATTGATTCAGAAGGAGTCGCATTACTCTATCTCAATCATGTCATTCCACACTATGGCATTCCCCGAAAGATCATCTTGGACCATGACATCTGCTTCGTCTTGAAATTCTCAACAGAACTCTGCTGACTTCTAAACATCCATCAGAACATCAGTATAGCATATCACCCTCAAACTGATGGATCCAGTGAAAGAACCAATCAAGCCTTGGAGCAATATCTCTGAATATTCTGCAGAACTCAACAAGACAACTGGCACACATGGCTCCCACTTGCACAATATACCAAGAATTCCTGGCCATCAGCAACCACCAAGAAAACACCATACGACTTACTCATAGGATATACCCCCCAAATACATCAACTGACCAGAAAAACTACCATCCCATCCCTAGAACAATAACTCTTATCAATCAAAGAAGCCAGGAAAGCTGCCCAAGAGGCCCAACGTAAAGCGCAAGAATCCTGGATAAAAGAAAGGCCACGTCATTCACCCTTCAATGTAGGAACCAAGGTTTGGTTAGAAGGAACTAATTTAAAACTCCCAAGTAACGTCACTCCCAAACTTTCCCCAAGAAGATACTGTCGAGGACGGAGTCCGCGACATCACGCATTCAAAGAATCCCAAGTCCAAGTCCTCCCAAAGCCGCCCCTAAGCTAAAGTATAGTCACGTGGTAGGATCTACTCTCCGACCACGTGACCCTGGGAAACTATCACCTGACCTGTCACGTGTTCGATCACATGACATCTTGACAACTTTGGGATCACGTGATATACAAGCACGTGACCCTGGGAAAGTATCACATGACCTACCAAGGGATTGGTCATCAACACGATCACAAGTTACTACACGATCACCTGATCGTGCGCGCTTTAGACGCGCGCCTAGTCTGTTGATTGGCATGTGGAAGACTGTGGGAACGATCAATGAATCAATGAATCAACGAACAAGTCACAAGACCTTGGAGCGCAGTAAAGGCGCTCACCCGTTACCTGTATTTGTACCTGCCCTAAAGTATGGGCCGCCCGTTTGAGTATGTATGCCT
>Ga0307512_10000899_pt1 | contig 43811 bp, 71 predicted proteins | sample 14_EM_MG_FD_200267 | JGI IMG/M metagenome (GOLD analysis project Ga0307512, IMG submission 200267) | Populus trichocarpa ectomycorrhiza microbial communities from riparian zone in the Pacific Northwest, United States - 14_EM | ecosystem: Host-associated > Plants > Roots > Unclassified | place... | reverse complement strand
TTGTAAAAGTGATCAGCATGTGCCCCCTGTTTACATTGTGATCAAAGTGGTGAATACATTTTAAAAAATCTCAGCATATATCCACTGGTTTCTGGCTGGATAAATTGCTTAAAAAATCTCAATTAAATCTCAATGTATCCACTGATTATATACCCCCTTGCCCCCAGTGAGGAAGGCAGGCAATCACGATGCCGAAATGATGGCATTAACACACACTTCCAAGCTCATTCGCAAGATGATGCTTGGGAAGCCGGACATAACTGAGTTCTGGATCTTTTCCGACTCCACCACAGCGCTAAAGTCTATTTTTAGTCCTGGACCACACGCCGCACAACAATCCTCCCTTGCCTTCCAGAAAAACATGCTCCAGCTGTTTTCCGAACGGCCTGACATCACTGGATCACTGGTCTGGACCCCCGGCCATGGCGGACTTGATCAGATGAAGATCACCGACAAGAATGCCAAGAAGGCTGCCAACATGAGGTGCCGCGACTCCGGCTACCTCCTCCCCCTCTTTGTCTCCCACTCGGCAGCCCTTACTGAGGTTGAGATACAAACACTCGCCGAATGGCACTCCTTCTTGGACGACCTCGAAGACAAGGATCAAAAGATCTTCAGACCTCAATCCGGCTTCTACCCGTTCGCCACAAACAGGAAGACGTCCACTTTCCTCAGGCTCAGACCCCCCAAATGGTTTAAGCTTATCAAGAGAAGAACCATGTCGGCTCTCACTCAGATGTGCACTAACCACGCCCCCACAGGAGAGTATTTCAAGAAGTCGGTTTGGAAGTACCGCGACAAACCAGCCTCCTTCTTCCACTGCCCTTGCCACATCAAATGTCCACAGGAAGGTTTCCCACTGACCTTGCAGACACGCGACCACATCGTCAGGATGTGCCCACTATTCGATGATGCCCGTGATAGGCTGAGACTAGTGTGTCCCTCAATAGACCAACCCCAAAGAACCCTTGCTTGCCTCATCAAAAAGAAGACAATAGAGCACACCCTAGAATTTCTGGAGAGTGGAGCGTTTTCTAGGTCTCACGCCCCCTATGAACCACCGTGAGCCTTTTCTTTGAGCTGACAGACGCGGAAGGACCCGTTGTCAAGGTCTTTTAGGACCTGTTTGTTTTCATAGGCTCATACCGGCCAGTCCCTACCCACCTTACGTAGCATTCCTGTCACCATCCACCCCCTTTCTCCTTTCTATTTATTCCCCAATTTCTCCTTCCCTCTAGGGTGTCCTCTCGGACAATTGATTATAGTTTAGCTGTGTGCTAGGAACGCAAATCCTGTAGTAGATAGGGACTCCTCTGGCCTCCAAGCTGAATGGAGTATAATAGAATTCACACACACACACACGGACACTTTACGTGACCATTCTCTTTTAGGTTCTGCATGTGAACCATTCCCTCACTCGCTATAGGCATTTACATCTCTCTCCCCCTTCACTTCACCACTTTTATTTATTCCATGCACTCTTGAACACACTCTCTATTTCTCACTTGCTCAGTCTGGAGGCCAACCCCTCCCATTGAGCCATTAGCTGTGTGCTAGATATTTAGGGTGAATGTCAAGCCAGCCTTGTCACTTCGTGTGTACTGTAGTGGACTTCGGTCCTTTTTCCGGGATATGAGTGTGTTTTTTTTAAATTAAAAAAAAAACACGTATAAATTGAGCAGAGAGCGGACTAGGCGGAAATTTTGATTTTTTTCCCTCTGTCCGAACAAATTTCCGCCCTTTCAGGGTAGGTCCGTTCAGGTCCGAACCTTTCCCCCCAACCCCCAATTTCCACGTCCGAACTTTTCGCCATTCCGGCGGATCGAACCTCCTCCCTTATTTTCCGGGGTCCTGTCCACCGTCGATATCAGCCTGTAATCATTCAGGCCACGTTCCTCTCAAGACCTCTCGCTTGTAAATATATCCCCCGTCTTTCTAGAATCAGAAGAATGGCCTCCTCCGCTACGGCTCAGACAATGGAATTGGCCCAGGTGCGTACCCCCATCCTCATCTCAGACGATCATCTAAGTGTTCCCTCCGCAGACGGGCAAGCGCGACTACCTGATAGACCTCGAGAAACGATACCAGAAGAAATGGGAAGACGAAAAGGTCTTCCACGTTGACGCCCCCACCCCACATCGCCTGGCTGGACTGTCCCCCGCAGAGATCAAGGGGAAATACCCCAAGTGGTTCGGGAACTTCCCATACCCCTACATGAATGGCTCTCTTCATTTGGGACACGCGTTTACGATCTCCAAGATCGAGTTTGGTGCGGGTTACCAGAGACTGTTGGGCAAGAGGGTGTTGTTCCCCCACGGATTCCATTGTACCGGTATGCCAATCAAGGTTCGCACTTGTCTACAGCCTCGCGTGTTCAGTCACTCATTGTATGCGTCGCGTACTTGCGAGCATAGGCCGCTGCCGACAAGATCGTCCGCGAAATGGAAATGTTTGGAGAGGACTTCGAAAGTTTCTGCCAGGAAGAAGACGAACCGACGGCTTCCTCTGCCTCGAAAAGCACCGCCGTGGGCAAGGCAACCAAAGGCAAGCTGCAAGCCAAGTCGACCGGCTACACATACCAGTTCCAGATTATGGAATCCATCGGAGTACCACGATCGGAGGTCAAGAAGTTCGCCGATCCACATTATTGGTTGGAGTACTTCCCACCAATTGCCATCGTAAGCCTCTTCAGTCAAACCCGCTGAACAGTGATCCAGCCTAAACCGCTTTTCTCCTGCAGCAAGACCACAAGGCCTTGGGGACGCGCATCGATTGGCGCCGATCATTCTTGACTACAGACATCAACCCATATTACGACTCCTTCGTCCGATGGCAAATGAATAAACTGCACGATATGGGCAAAGTCAAGTTCGGAGAAAGATACACTATCTACAGCCCAAAGGACGGCCAACCATGTATGGACCACGATCGTTCAGAGGGTGAAGCTTTAGGACCCCAGGAGTACACGGCCATCAAGATGGAGGTTGTTTCGTGGCCGAACCCGAAGATTGAAAAACAGGTCAACGAAAAGGTCGGGGGCAGGAAAGTCTTTTTGGTTGCCGCTACTTTGAGACCCGAGACCATGTGAGTCATCTTGGAGACCGATCCGTTGATCAAGCCTAACCTTTGCTCAGGTATGGTCAAACAAACTGCTTTGTCGGTCCCTCCCTGAAGTACGGAATCTTCCCTTCCAAAAACCCGGGTGAGGCGTACCTCTGTACATACCGTGCTGCCCGAAACATGGCGTTCCAGGGTACCTCCTCCACCCAACACCAAGTTGAACAACTATTTGAACTGGAGGGTTCGCAAATTGTGGGTTCTCAGGTCAAGGCTCCGTTCGCGGTCAACCCCGTGGTATACGTACTACCGATGGACAACGTCTTGGCTACAAAGGTATATACCCAACTCGAAACCCCTTGATCTGATCTGATATCGGATTGGATTCGGCCTCTAGGGTACTGGTGTCGTTACCTCAGTCCCATCCGATTCGCCCGATGATTTCGCCACCACCTCGGACTTGGTGAAGAAGCCCGAGTTCTATAAGATCAAGTCCGAATGGGTGACAAACCTTACCCCTGTCCCTGTCATCTCTACACCTACATACGGCGAAACAATCGCCCCAGCGGTTGTGAAGAAGCTCAAGATCAACTCACAAAAGGACACAAAACAGCTGGCCGAAGCGAAGGAGATTGCGTACAAGGAGGGCTTCTATAACGGTACCATGTTGGTCGGAGATTTTAAGGGCGAACCGGTACAAGAAGCCAAGCCCAAGGTCAGGGCGCAGATGATCGAAAAGGGAGTTGCCTTTGCGTATGCGGAACCCGAGGGTCTCGTCGTGTCGAGGAGTGGAGACGAGTGCGTCGTTGCCTTGATTGACCAATGGTACATGGATTATGGTGAAGAAAATTGGAAGGTCGTGGCCGAGAAGTAAGACCTTCCAGCTCCCGATGCCAGGTTCTCAACGCCGCCTTTCCTTCACCTTACAGGTTGGTCGCGAAGATGAACACATACATCCAAGAGACTAGGAATGGGTTCGAGGGTGTTTTGAACTGGCTGAACAAATGGGCTTGCGCTCGTTCGTTCGGTTTGGGTTCGAGGTTGCCTTGGGATCCCCAATGGTTGGTCGAGAGTTTGTCCGACTCGACTATCTACATGGCGTACTACACCGTCGCACATTATTTACATGGTAAGCTTCCTTCGTTGACCTCCGGATGCAAGTACTCACTATATATTGCAGAGGACATTAAGGGAGAGAGGCCAGGTCAGATGGGAATCAAACCCTCGGAGATGAACGATGAGGTCTGGGAGTATATTTTCCGCGATGGTCCCTTCCCCGCAATTACGACCATCCCAAAGAAACACTTGGACCACCTGAAATCCGACTTCAACTACTTCTATCCCTTCGACATCCGGTCGTCTGGAAAGGATTTGATACCCAACCATCTGACCTTCTGCATCTATAACCACGCCGCACTGTTCCCAGAAGACAAGTGGCCGGCGAGCATACGGACGAACGGCCATCTGATGTTGAACGGGAAGAAGATGAGCAAGAGCACGGGTAACTCGTTGACGATGAAGGACAGCGTCGAGAAGTTTGGTGCAGATGTGACGAGAGTCGTGTTGGCCGATGCCGGTGATGGCATTGAGGATGCTAACTTCGAGGAGAAGAACGCGAACGCCAATGTGTTGAGGATACACACGTTGGTACAGTGGTCCGAGGTTGGTGTCTTGTTATTCTGTGCGAAATGTGATGGGAAACCGAGCTGACGGTTGTGTGCACAGGAAATGATCAAGGAACAGGGTAAATTGAGGACTGGACTGAAGATCTATCACGATCTGGTCTTCGAGGAAGAGATCAAGAACTTGATCAACATTACAAAGGAACATTACGAGGCGTGCGTCCCCTTCACGTTTCGTGCGGGGATCAAATACTGATATCCTCTCCGTATCTAGCACATTTTACAAGGACGCCCTCAAATACGGATTCTTCGAACTGCAATCTGCTCGAGATTGGTACCGCGAAATCACAGCAGACGCTGGGGGTATGCACGTTGACCTGGTGAAATACTGGATTGAAATCGCGGCCTTGTTGGCGACGCCCATCGCGCCCCATTTCACGGAACATTTGTGGTCGACGGTATTGGGTAAACCTCGATCGATTCAGTTCGCGTCGTGGCCGGCACCTGCGTCGACTGTGAACGCTGCCGCGGTCGAGGCAGGAAATTACATGAGAGGGACGATCAAGACGATCCGTGACGCCGAGCTGACATTGATTAAGAAGTTGAGCCGAGGGAAGAGCGCCCCGTACGATCCGAAGAAACCCAAGGCGGTTCGGGTGTACGTCGCCAGCAAGTTCCCCGAGTGGCAAAACAAGTGCGTGGAGGCGGTTAGGGAGGCGTACGACGGCGAGACCCAGAAGGTGGACGACGCCAAGGTCAGGGAAATCCTTCAAAAGAAGGGCTTGTTGAAGGATAAGCGGGCGATGCCGTTCATTCAGTTGTTCAAGGTAAAGCCTTGGTCCCCTCGGCGGTTTGATCTGGAATGGAACTGACTTTTTTAACCCCTGACAGAAACGAATGCAACAGTTTGGAGCGGAGGCTGCGTTCAAGAGGCAGTTGTTGTTCTCCGAGGTGGACGTGTTGAATGAGATCTTGGGATACTTGAAGAAATCCCTGAGTTTGGTCGATGCTGAGGTATTGACTGTGAATGAGGCGTTGGTCAGGTCCGAGGCTGACCCGCAGGGTTACAACAAGATGATCATTGAGAGCTCTGAGCCTGGTACCCCTGCGTTCGAGTTTAGGAATGTATGATATGCCATAGTGAACTACTGCTTGCTTTTTTGTCAGCCCTGCTCGCACCACCCACCCCCAGATACAATCATGCATTTCAATTTCTCCAGGTTTCGTGTCTGATATTGAGCACCTCGTACGCCACTAGTGAAAGGCACCACAAAACAACTTGATTGTTTTCACACCATTCAAGGGTAAAAACAATCTCTCTCAAATACCATTGTAAAAAAAACCTCGTTTCTAGTACTTATACGAGGGGGGTAAAAACAATGAGACAGCGATGAGACAGTGATGGTGTGGAGGGGGCTTGCTACGTTTTTAAGGCGGGATAAATAATATTAAGTTACAGCTCATCGTGAACATGCTCATCGTCATCGTGGTCATCAGGAGTGGGCGGGGATCCACCGTTATACAACTTGGCCATAATAGGGTTGGCAATGTTCTGGATCTCCTGGAGTTTCTCCTCGAGGCCATTAGCGGAAGCCGATTGACCCTCAGAATCGATCCAACTGGTGGTCTCCTTTGTGGTGTCCAGGAGCGTCTTCTTGTCATCGGTGTCGAACTTGCCATCGAGACCGTCAGAGTCACCAAGCTGGGACTTGAGGCTGTAGACGTAGGAAGAGAGGGAGTTGAGAGCTTCGATGCGCTTCTTCTGGGCTTCGTCCTCGACGGAGAACTCCTCGGCCTCGGTAACCATACGGTCAATCTCCTGAGTGAGACGTCCCTTCTCGTTGGTGATGATGATCGACTCGGATTTACCAGTACCCTTTTGGCAGTGGAGACCATGATACCGTTGGCGTCAATCTCGAACGTAACCTCGATCTGGGGAACACCACGTGGAGCAGGAGGGATGTTAGTGAGTTCGAACTTGCCAAGGAGGTTGTTATTCTTTGCGAGGGAGCGTTCACCCTCAAAGACCTGGATCAAGACGGTGGGTTTGTTATCGGCGGCGGTGGAGAAGATCTGGCTCTTGCGGGTGGGGATGATGGTGTTACGGGGAGATTAGCTTGGTCATGACACCACTGGTGGTCTCGATACTGAGAGTGAGGGGGTTGACATCAACGAGGATAACATCACCCAAGCTCTCGTCGCTGGTGAGGATACCACCCTTGAACGGCGGCACCATAGGCAACTGACAACCTCATCGGGGTTGATGCCCTTGGCGTTGAAAGTCGACGATCGCGTCGAGCATTCCAGCGTCTTTGATATGTTTACGTTTGTTTTGACATATGGACAATTTTCCTTTTCGTTCGCCGACACTCTTCAGTCTCCTACGTTGTACTGAGGAGTGAGTACCTATACTCTCTATAGCAATGATCGCTTACATCCTTATGTAGTTCTACCGACTCGGACTTTGTCCAGTTCATCCCGACTCCGTCCGGATTCCAATACTTGGAAGGCTCCTTTCCAAAGTACTCCCCGAGGAGCACGACCATGAACACTTCGACCAAAGGGAGCCCGGTTGATGACCTCAACGCTCTGATTACATCAAAGAGCAGCATCGAGGACGAGATTGAATCCCAAGCAGCTATTCTTAGAGCAAACAACTCTACCCTTGACTCACCGCTCACCGACAGGGATGGATTTCCCCGTGCCGATATTGACATATGGGCAGTCAGGCATGCGCGTGTAAGGATCATTCGTTTACGGAATGACCTGTCCTCCCTCTTGGACAAGATTGGGATGGCTCTGGAACATATCCACGCCTCCCAATCCGCAGAGGCTACTACCGATGAGGAAGCGCCTCTCACCTCGCTCCTTCCCTTTGCAAAAGTTGATGCCGTTGCTCCGTGCAGTCCCGCTCAATTAGCTGTAAGCCCCAATCTCACTCAGTCGTACATTCCTTGCAATAATGCCGCCGAAGGGATTGCGCCCTGGGGATCTTATCATCGAATTTGGCCAACTGACAGCGGGTAACGTCAGCGGCTCCCTCCAGCCTATTGCACAGCAGGTGGAACGCAATGAAAATGTTCTCTTTCTAGTGAATCGTTGTTACCTCTCTGATCACGACTTCTCTAGCGCCCTATTCTTCTCTCAGTTTCAAGAGATAAACAAATAATAGCTATGCGGCTGACACCTCAGCGCGGTTGGGGTGGCCGCGGAATGGTCGGGTACGTTGAACCTTTTCCCCCTTGATCAATTCCTGACGGAAAACCAGGTGTCATATTGTACCATATACTACACCTCAGGAATCATAAACCATTGACCTCAATTATGTCCCCATCCTCAACGTCCGCTTCCCTGATCTCAACTTCGTTGTCGAGCTTATCTCCATCAACAACGAGCCGTGGGCCGGAGGCAATTATGACACTTCGCCTCCCTCGATTCCGACTCTTTGCGCCAGTGTCGTGTTCCAGGTATTCGTTAGCGAGACCGGCCTTTCTGAGGTAGGCCTTGAGTATCGCACCACACTTTGTCTGGGGTCGGACAGTCAATACAATGCCTTTCGGGGTCTTCACTGAGCGAAGTGTGAGCTTGAAGGTATCTTCTGCTGCATCTCCAATACTATCCATATCCGAACTTCCTTCTCCGCTCTCTTCACCTTCAGGAGTGGTGGCGCGCAAGCCAGAAGGGGCACCCAAGCGGCTGTCCTTGAGAAGTTCGTAAGTTGCTCCGAGACAGGCATCTGGGAGTGTGTTATTGGGGATCGTATGCAATTATCGGAAGAGGTACCGAATTCGCCATCTGACCATATACCCAAGGCTGCTGGCGATACCGACGCGTATACCTTGTGGCCCTTGAGAGCAAGCACAATGTCATCGGGTAGAACCTTCATAGCATCTGCAACCTCCTTGAAAATGTGACGCAGGTTGTCTGACTAACAGACATGAGAAAGGCAACTATATCAATCATGTTTAGAAAAACATACCCGGTTAACGTGGAACGTCCAGCTGAGTGTCTTTTGGTCCCTCTCCGACGGATGGTATCTCCACTGAACATTAATGATAACTTCATGAGGAAGATCATCTTCTCCCATCCTGGAAGCAAGTAAACTGCTGGTTTTTGTAGAACGCAGTGCAATTGACGCGAGTTCTGGGTCAAACGCCTCTGTGTCATCTGTTCTGATATGATCGAAATACGTGGATTTGGGGGAAAATGAACGACGGTTGGAGACGCCTAAAGCTTGCCTGTCGGGATGAATGGAGGGAACTGAAGCTAAGTACTCAGGTGCTTACCTCACTAAATTTCGTGCCTTCCTCTCCTGTTCTGGAGCAAGCTCTGGGGGAGGTGTGATGGACCTTGAGCGGCTGCGGGGTCGCTTTGAACTCATTGAGGGAGACTTGGATTGCAATGCAGATTCCTCCTCAGAATCATTGATATAGAGTGCCTGTGTAGCCCCTTTATCGAACTGAGATTTCACTCTGCGAACACGCTATTGAGAATTGGCGCAAAATCTGATAAGAGGTAGCAGGTACTGCTCAGGGATCAAAGCCTTCCCACTTGCTTTCTTGGAAACTTTCCGTGGATCCTCGTCATTGCCGGAATCGTAGGCCTCGTATGATTCGTGTACTGGCTTAATGTCAGACGGGAACGACTTACGATTAAGAGGAAACACACCGCTTGGTATCTTGTTCATCTGCTTCCAGGTAGCAGTGGTCAGGTTCCCGCTCTTGATAAAGATGGAATCCTCTTCATCCCGAGAAGGAGGCGCCTCCTTGAGAGGTTGGGAGTTGTTTCCTGAGCGTACCTTCGGCTTCGGTCGCGGACGGGGAGGCATGATTGGGTTGCACGTGACAAACCAAAATCGATCGCGCCGCGCCAGGGTGTCGTTGTGCTTGACGCGCCCTCGTCAGTTGGCTCTCGTCCACTTCTCCTTCCAATATGGCTGCAGACCCGGTCCCCCGGGAACCAGATCTCGATGTGCGTCCTCCAAAGCGACCCAAGCTTTTTGCGGCGCCAACACCATTGTCTGGACTCGCACCTCCCTCGTGTTCATCCCCTCTTACTTCTCTCCCATCGTCTCCAGAAAAGCCCGTGTCATCCTTCAGACCTCTTCCACTGCCCTTGCTTCTACTTTCTTTGCCAGCCATTTTGATACTTCCCCCAAGTCATCCGCTTCATGACGAAAGTCTACGCTTATCCGTGGTGGCGTTGCGGAGGTGTCTTCTCATGAGAGCTCTCTCCCCTGAGGTAGAATGCAGGGCATGGACCACCCTGGCACAAGTTGGCCTGCAGGTAATAGGTAGCCGACTGTCTGCCAGCCCCCACGAGCGCCACGCCTGGGCTCGAAATATCGAAGCAGAGGTACGAACGATTAAACGTTCACTCTGGACCTAGTAATGACATAATCGACCCCCAGGTTGACAGAGCAATTACTAAGGGTGTATGTTATGTTTCTTACTGGGGTGGTGACTTATATTCATGACCCTCTCTTGGTAGAGTGTACTAGCTCAACAGGTGATCAAGTATTCATCACTTCAAACACAGGTGCTAACAATCCGTAGCACCCTTCACTCCGAAAATACAAATACCAAATAACCCTGGCTCATGCGCAATTTTCGCTCTGGCAGCAAAAACCCAAGTTCTCCATGACCCTTCTCAAAAGACTGGCGGCTTCCACCCCTGTCACAGATGTCCCTCAGGTAGAATACCTTACTTATCTGAAAATGATCTCACAGCACCTTTCCCTCAACGAACTCCATGTTGCTCTTACGCTTGTGGATAAACTACGGGATTCTTCCTCCCAGCACCAGCATTTTCGTGTCACGTTGCTGTCACATGTTCTTCGCCTCAGGATCCTTATTACAGGGGGACTTTGGTCCAACACTGGACTTGCGTCTCGTATGGCAGAAGACGCGCTTGGACTCCGTTATGAAACTTTCTTCCCTTCGGCATCCACCGCACCTACAATGTCACCAACGTACATCGATTTTGAGGACCACTTCGAATGTGCCATGGCACTGCATACTCTCGTTCTGAGCATCATCTCCTATGTTCATGCTGGGATTTCCTCGGAATCATCCGCCCGACTTTTACATCTGCACGCCCTCCTAGATGCAAAGGCTCTCGAATGTTTGGGAGATGGCAATATTAAGGTATATCATAGTTATCTCCCTAGGTTGCGGATTTAATTTTCGTCAAGATCGACTTCCCATTTGGCCCCCCCATACACCTTGAAGCTACTCACCCGCGGATCTTCTACCTGATTGGATTCCTCTTGACAAGTGTTTCGAAGCGCGACGCCATGGGGAGAAAACCTCGGCGCAAGATATTCGCAATTGAAGGTTTAAAAGCGTGGGGAAAAGAGATCACCAAACCACTTGATTGTATGGTTTTACTCCTTCATGGCTTCGCCTTTCTCACCGGTGAGCAGGCCCTTCGTGGTGGAGCATTTCTGATATAGATCAGATGCAAATACGCCTGGCGAAAATCAAGGCCGACATTTTGTGTGAACTGGTAGCGGTTTCCGTCGTTCGGAGTGAGTTCGATGCAGTAGAGAAGGTATGACTTTTGTTCCCTGTCCTACCTCAAACCCTTCAATTCCCAACAGGAAATGGACGTCCTGATCGCCCACACTCGCACATGGGATGTGTTTGATGAATTCAGTGCTCGTATAGCATTACACCATGCCCACCTTGCACATTCACTTGCCAAAAGTTCTGAAGCCTTGGGATATTATACCGTTGCATATGCTCTCTCAGAAGCTGGTAGCTTCGTTGATGTTGCAGCCACCCTTGGGCGCACAGAGCTGCTCATTGGGCTCTCGGCACACTCTCTGACATCCCCCACGCATGGAAACGTAGAAAATGATGTAAGGTCATCCCTACCTGCAAACACGAACAACGAAGAGCTCTTAGCCCTTGGTTCTCGAGCCGTCAGGCTCACCAAAGGAATGGGTGGCACGTTGGAAGCTGCCGGAAAAGTCATCCAGGCGGCTACTTCTACGGAGATTTTGAAAGCGAAGTGAGATCCCGTAACGCACCTCGTCCACCTTTTATTCATTTTCCCTAGGCAGTATTTAAAGGATGGCTTGAGCAAAGCCAGCAGATTACAGGATAACCACCTTAGAGCTTTAATCATGGCGCTCGTCTCCTCTCACTACTTTCATACGGCTTACGACCAGGCCGAACAAGTCCTTTCCACTTGCGAACAGCTCGCCGCTGGGTTGGGAGCCCCTTCAGACAAGATGAATTCGAACGAAGTTCTAACGTCTGGAAACATTCAGTTAGGTATCTGGGTAAACGAGCGGACCTTAGGTTTGTAGATGGATTCTTCTTTACCTTACTCGGTTACTGATTACACTATTGAAGAGCTGTACAGTCGGAGCGGTAAGATGGATATGCTACAGAAGCAAAAGAAGAAAGTCAAGCATCTTCGCGACGCACTCGCATCGTCGCAAGAAAGCAAACTCTCCAGTTCCTTGGCTGTGGTATAAGCGTACACTCATTCAACCATGACATGTGCATCACACTCCCGATATAACCTGCTTGATACAATACAGTTCGCCAGTGCTTGAGGCGGCTTCAATCCATTGACACGTTCCTGATCAAAGTGCGGGCATTATTGACGAAGGCGCGAATGAGTTCATCAAATGCTCCTCTTTCGTGCTCTGAGATATTTGGATTGTTGCGGTTGGCTGCGGTAGTGAGTAGCAGGGCTGGTCGTGCAACCTCAACCTCCAGCTCATGCGTGACCTGCGGCGATGAGAAAATCAGCTTCATGGACCACTGCCACGGAGATTCCTCACTCTGACGGTACCATGGGTGCTTGTAACTTGTGTCAAGTCGATGTTGAATTCCTCGTGCATATAGCTCATTCGGTCCTTCCTTCGTGTGTGTGTTGCGGAGCCCAAGGGATGGGGAACTGTTCGACGAGTCAACTCAGAGTGGGTGCTTGTCAAGGGGGCACAAGGAATCACCTGGAATTTCGACATTCACTGATATACGCCAGTCCGCGACTCTCTTCGGACAGTATATATTCAGGTCTCCCAGTCTGATCTTTTTAACGCATTCCTTCACCTCACCGGTCCTTTCGTCCTTGGTAACCCGAATTTTATCGTCAGACCCAGACGGCGGATCTGAACTTGGATAGAAGAAATCGACAAGGTAAAGGTGGGTATAGTCTAGCGGTGTCAGGACGGTTGATGGTGGAGATGTCTTAAGACCATTAAGGAGTAAGTTGAAATGCTGATGTTGTTTCTGTGTCGAGCGTGAGAGGGGGAACAGCGTCCCCAACTGATAACGGACGCACCGATGTCATGTTCGACTCGAACCTAAAATCACCGAAGTTGGGGGAGAGAACTATCAAAGAGATATCATATATGGATGTCGAACGGCAACCTAGAAAACAACGGTGAGCTTACTGGTTTCAGTCAATACAGGGAGGTTGAGCCTATTTCCCGATAATCTATCCCTCAAGATCCCTATCTTGGCTTCAACTTCGACCACAGCCCCTGGAATGTCCCGTGGGCGTATCCCAATCATGTGGTAGATGAAATCTGCGACTTCGCGTATGAATTCATCCATGGGTTCAACTCCCAAGATGGATAACGAAAGTGGTGGCATGTTGAGAGGAGATGTGGCAGAACTATTGGATCTGTGGACATCTGTTCGGACCCGTTTCAGCGGACGCGAACCGTCTTCGATGTCCATCTGTGTGCCAGAGATGTCCTGGTGAGTTGTGGATGGAGGTTGAAACCCGCGAGGGAGATCGGAGTCGTGAGAATTTTACAGTCGATCACATTTTATGCTGCGATACTAATACGACGACACAGGGTACATCAAGCAAGTATTATGGGTGCTACGGTGGGATCGTGGTCACTGGCCCTGGAATTTATGTCGCTTACACAGTTTTAACCCGGGTCGGATCCAGGATTTCGTTAACTCTAAGACGCGAACGCAGATATCGTCATCGTGGGAGGGTCCATATCTGTCTCGAACGCAATCACGAAGCATGGATCATGTCCATGTCAACAACTGGGCAAGTGTCAGCAGGACAAGGAGGCATGTAGAGAGGCGCGAGACATACTGGTAAGCTACCAAACTCGTGATATCGCCGTAGGTATTGCCAAGGGCCGTTGGGACATCCTTGGTCCTGTCAAGTGACCCACACGATGATTGCTTCTGGGTTACCATCCGGGATACCATCAGGTACTGTATATCGTATAAGAACCAGGGAGGCGAGCGTGGACGAGAGGAATACACGCGTCGAAATTGATGACAGTCGCACCCCAGCTTCCCCAAACCCAGAGTTCATTGTACGGGTTACCGAACCCAAGTGACACAACACTGGGGATAAGGTTTATTGAATTGGTGGGCTTCAGTCTCGCCCGAGGACAATGAGAACGATGCGATTTCCAGAAGACAAGACAGTCATTTTTGTGGGGGAGATGAGCTCGGTTGGGTGGAGGTCGTTAGGCCGGGACCGATACTCGGAAACCTTGGCAGAGAGGGAGACCAGATCATCGACCTTGACGGAGCCGAGGGTGGTGGATGATATCGAGTAGACTATGATACCGGTCAAGGTGGTTTGGCTATTGGTATTCGCATCAGCGGGCCAGAACACGGATAATCCCTCGGAGGGGATGAAGTTGGTAAGTGAGAAATCGTTGTTCGCCAGGATCTGTTCAATGTAAGTGGAGAGGGCAGCAGAGCCTTGGACGGCGTCAATTGTTGTGACGTAGGTAGTGGATATCAAGGAGAGCGCTGGGGAAGGTGAAACTCGAGTCGTTCAGAGTGGCCTCCGTCAACTTACCTCCCAGTGCAAAGATGTACATCCCCTGGAGGAGTGGTGATAATTATAAGGGAGAAAATATGCATAATCACTCGGGATAATAGCAGGTGGGTAAAGATCCAAGTGCCTGAGAATGAACATACCTCCGGAGATCAGCCCCACTACCATCCTCCAACGCCAATCGTGGACAAGAGCACGTTTTTATCAAAATCCGGGGGAATGAACGTTTCGTGTCTACACCACCGTTCGAAGTCGCTGCCCTGAGAATCCGCCAGGGGTTTGTACCATCGTCCACGTAAACCCAGATAATTTGTAATTTATTACTTTCAAACTGTAGTCTAGTACGACTGGGCGGTAAATGTTCAGGTGCCACCGTGCAGTCTAGATGGCAGTCTTGCATCTGTCGTTCAGTCCATCGCAGTCCCCCACACCGAACGCTGCCGTTTTGTTCGGGTTGGTTGCGTTCGCTGCCTGGAGTCCCTATCCCCGGGTAACATTATCGATGCCTTGATACCGCAGACCGGAGAAAGTCAATATAGATTTCACCAGGCACGGACCAGCACCACGTACATGCATCTGTAAATGTCTGCGGATTTCCCCCAGAGGAGGTGAGCCGAAGGCGTTGGTGAACGAGGTAATCATGGGTAGATCATAGCCAACCAATCTTTTGTTGTTCTCAACACCCTTGTCATTACCGTTGGTGCTACCATCGTCGACATTCAAGTAGTTTGTATTGCCGTTGATGACGCCTTATGCAGGTGAGGCACTTATAAGAGAGATCTACCGATGTTTTATGCGGGTGCCGAAGTTATGGTGGTCCATGCGTTCACCCAGTGGAATTTCTAGAAGTAGATGCAGAGTTGGAGTTTCTAGGCCGGTAGGCGAGAAAGGGGGTAGCCAAGCCAAGCTTCTATTAGACTAGTCGAACAGAACTTCGCTCTTTTTTCGAAAGAGTTTGTAGATCTTGCTCTGGGTGAGACCGGAGGTCGCGCTTGTCAGTTGACGATTCGTGCCAGAGTAAAGACTGTACCCACGGATTCCCCAAACATGACTTCTCAGGTCCAAGAATTCTTCACACGTGATATCAGCGAGCCTGAAGCAATTCGCAAGAGTTGAGGTGAAAAACCTATATGAAGCCCATCATAGAGTTTCTTCACTTCTGCCCGCAGTTTGGTAAAATCGTCTCCGGCGACCGCGATTTCACTCAAGCCCTTGAGATCTTTTTCCACGACTTCGATTCGCTTAAGCTGGGTCGAAACCTGTTTGTTACTGTGAGATAGAAGTGATTGTACGATAGAAACTACCAGCCTTGATGGTGGTTGCCTGGAGTTCTTCGACGCTCGCTTGTAGGATAACAGACGCCTGTTTATACTCGTCCACCAAACGATATGCTGTGTAGGATGATGCAAGAGAGAATCCTAAAAGAAAACCGACGATTCTGCAAGTAAATACGCCTTCAGTCGCGTCCATTGGGATCGAACCAGGAGGAAACAATGAACACAGACCCGCCCCTGAATGCGCCTAACGGTTTCTTTTGGACAGGAATGCTCCCCAAGTTGGGTGCAGGATATGTAGCCCCATCCGCTGACCACAATAGACGAGAAGTAGAGAAGAGACGGACAAGTTGAGGATGCCTGATCATCGTCGTTTGATCTCAGCCACAACTCCCAGCTTCATTGAGCGTCAATGTCCGCAAAGCGCAAAAATCAAGACGACGAGGGGACGGACACGCCTCAGTCTCATGATAGAAAGAAGGTAAAGATACAGGAAGCTCGCCAGATTGCAATACAAGTACCTACCCATGTCGCAGACGGTACGTGTCCCGTCGCCTGCACCCCGATTGAGCCAACACCTCGAAAGGTAGCATCAGGCTCCCCGTATCCCTAGATGTGGAAAAATTTGCAGATGTAAACCTCGTCCATCCTCCTATTGCACATTCACTAATGTTCGGTCAGGCACGGAGGTTCGAAATTATGGCTATGCAAGATTCAATGGTGAACGCGAGGTGACGCGGTTTCTACCGGCAACAGTATATGCCCCTGACATTTTTCAGGGCTGGGTCATCCAAGCGGTCGTGGCAGAAACTCCCGCGTCACCTCCGTCGGAGGGCGGCAAGTCACGACGCACGGCGAGTCCCTACCTATCTCCGAGATAAGGCAAAGGCGGAGGTAAGGCCTCCCTCCCGTTCATAATACGACACGGTGACCAACCTTTGCAGATGGATCCACTCAACAAGGGCGCCCCTTCAAAGTCTAAATCGGAGAAAGCTGGAAAAACGAAGGCCCTTCCTCGTACGGAAGCATTGTTGAAGCGTCAAAGTCTGTCCTCTCATCAAACACGTACACACGTGTGGCTGACGCGCATCGTACTAAAACTAGAGGATAAACTCTGGTTGGAAACACACGTCTGGCATGCCAAACGTATGAAGATGGAAATTCTGTGGGGGTACAGATTGGTCCGTTTCACCCTAAGTCACGCTTCCCAGAAATTCACACTATCGTATTAGGCACTGCATCCCACTGAGAAGGCTTTCCGCTCGTCTCACAGAGCTTCCAAGCATGGTTGTATATTGCACGATGCCTCTTATCACGAAATAATTCAAGTCCGTGCGTCCCAAGTGGTCATCGCATCTCTGTTGGATCTTTGTTGTGAATCGTCAGCAAGTCCCGGGTCAATACGCTATCTGACCGGCTCACGCACTTGTGAGGCGTTATTATACATGCCCAATTCCTATCCATACGACCTCATTGGCCCTGTAACCATCCTATGGCGCCCCGCGGCCCCACCAGACTCTGATGACCTTGCCCACTCCCCAAGAACAGTGTGGGTTGTCTGCCACCCTTCCATTTTTGAGAGTGCTTTCCGAAGCCTCACCGTCTCATCCTCATTCGCGGTGGAGGCTTTGGAATCTCATGACAAAAGAAAGCACAAAGTCGAAGTCGTCGACCTTCGGGGAAAATTTAACATCTTCGAACTCATGGGACCAAAGTCCAGTCAGGTCATCAAAGGAGCATTAAATCCCATTCTTGATGGTAAATTCGAGGAATTCAGCCAGGTAATTCCCGATCTCTCTTTTCACGCAAATATTGAACAATGTTCATTAGTTTTGGGGTGGACTGCAGCATTTGCAATGCCCCGGTGGGTTACCATCTGGTATGGTCATTGGTCTGAAAGTTCACGACCCACGACTTAGGTCAGTACCATCATTCTGGTCTGGAAAGGTTCCTGCAACTCCTATAAGTTTCCCTCCAGCCAATTCTCCCCTTCAGGCTCCAAAAGTCTTGACATCGCAACAATCGGTTGACCCCTCGCCTCATCTGGGATGTTCCGAAATATGGGATATAACCTCCAAACCGTCAGGCGCACCTCGCTTCAGAAAGAAAGACCTCGACCAACGACGTGCTAAGGTTAGACCACCAGTCGTTTATTGACCATACGTCAAATTCACACACCTTAGAATTTTGTCCCTGGAAGCAAGCTCGACCCCCTCCCTGAAGATGACCGAATCTCGCTACTATTGATTCGACGCACATTATCTAGCCACCCCGACTCACAACCGATACATGGGTGGACCATAATCATACCCTCTGGTTGGGCCATGCCATTTCTCACTTCCCTGACCCATACTGGGACACTGGTTGGCGGCCAACAACAAAGGGACACTCAGATGCTCGAAGCCGGTGTTCCACGATTTCCCCACGATTTTCCAACTACTGAACCCTACCGTGAACGTGCAGAAGCATGGGAGGCGTCTGAAAGGTGTCGATGGGAAAGGACTCCCCCTGCCAAACGCGTAAATTATGAACGGCTGGGAATCAGCGACCCTTGGAAAGCAGACTGGGGAAATGTACTCGACCGGTGCATGCCGGGGGTTGCAGGGTGTGTTTCGACCCAACGGGATGCGTTCCGTCCGTGGTTATTGAGCAAATATCTGGCGTCGTTCGTGCTCAATGGGACTATCGAGGTATCGAACCCTGCAGAGTGGCTTTATGACCAAGTGAGAACGTCACGGGTCGGCCATGGGAGCACTGAACTGCGTCTGGAGGCAAGCGCCAATGATCTTTGGCATGACGCTTTGATCCAGGTACAGGTGGAATTACGCGGGAGGGGAACACTGGGCGACGTCACTGCCATTTACCTTCTTCGAGACGATGAGATACGAATCTGTGGTTCTTCCTTTGACAGTCTCCAGGAGGTGAGGTTCACCTACAAGTCTTCCAAAGCTGTCTCTGAAATGTCCGCAGTCCCTTGAACTTCAACTCTCTCCCCAAGATTCAATCATGGGTTACCTCACGTCAGGAGCCTACTCGCTTTCGCGGGGACGGCCCCATGGCATAGGCACCGTCGCCTTGTCTAAGATGGTCGAGGTGAAGAAGCAAATGTTGGCGTACGTTCTTCAATATTGCAATCACACATACCGTGACGCTGCCCCACAGAATATCCAGCTCAGTGGATGTGGTCAAAATTCGAAACACGAATTCCAATTCCTGTCGGTTGGCCAGAATCAGATTATGTGATCACTTAGTCTGAATCGCTAAGGGCGGTTTTCGGTGGATGTATGAAAAACTACCGATATGACTGACACCTAGATATTACAATGGGTAGATAGGAATGACCAAGAAAAGATGAGAGCCTAAATCGTCCATTTGCTCACGGCTTCCTTCACCAATCGGACCATCTCCTCTCTAGCTTGCTTCTTAGCATCCTCCGTGATCCCCTCAAGTTCGTTCAGAGTACCAGGAGAAACCAGTAAAGGATTGAACTCCAGAAAGAAACCGTCAACGGTTGGGACAGTGACCTGAACTTGGGCCGGAAAGGGTTGTCGTGTTGACAGCGGACCTGTTGTTGGATCAGGGGGATGGTTGGGTCCTGTACGCTCCTGGGGAGTGTGGATGGCTGTTGGGTTTGGCCTGGAGTGGGGATCGAGTGACGAAGGTTGCCTTCTAACAGTGATGCTATTGACTCTTCTCAATCCTGGCCCTATACCACCGTTGTTATTCCCTTCATATTCTGTCTCTTCTCTTACGCCTGGTAGTTCTCCAGCGTTCCCAAAGTAGTGTGATTGCCCTGAGAATTTCCCCTTTTGTCTGAGGGAATTGGCGTCGTGTTTTGGGTATGAAGGAACACCGTTCGAGATCGCAGGATTGAACGTCGCTGATGAAGGAGGACGACGTGAACTCTGAGGGGTGGTAGATACTTTCGAGGGGGAAGAGGGCCGGGCCTGAGTGCTGGCAATACGGCCATTCCTAACGCTAGGCGAGGGTCCTCTAAGTAGTGGTCGGGATGGGATGTTTTTTTGCTGTGAATAGAGTGTAAGATTCGACGGACGTTTAATAAGTACGGTATGCTTTTCTTACGGTCCCTGGCGTCCTAAGCAGTTGAGATTTCGTGGGAGAGAGATAACCAGCCTTGGAGGTCACTCTACGGGGAGTTGCAGCAGAAATCCGAGCTGGGGCGGCGGTTAACAGAACGAAAGGGGAGAAGTATGGTGTATTTGCACTCACGATTCTTGGCAGCTCGAGATGATTCGTCACTCCTCTCTGGGTCAGTATCTTGTGCGGCGAGCCACTTTCGCTTTTTTGTACTGCGCTCTACCCCTGCAGCACCCTCAGCAAGCCTATCCATTTGCAAGGCCTTCATGCACGTCAGAATATCGCCGTTGTATTTCGCCTCCAGATCTCGCATCTTAACGCCAAGGACAATGCGGGGAATTCTAGACAGGTAACCCTCGTTGCGGCTTCGAAAACTTTCAATCGCGTCCGACAGCCACGCCTCTAGCTGCTTTGTCCGGTGTTCAACTGTAGGGAGGAGGATCGTGCAGCATCCAGAACACATTGAACTGTGATGAATGTACCTTCGATATCCAGGTTTGCTAGCAGCTTTTGTTTATCCTTGAGTGTGAAGCTCCGTTTCCCTGTTGAATATGAGGATTGCATGGTGCTTGCAGGGGAGTCGACCGGAAGGCGGGACAACGGTGCGTTGATTGAGGTGCAGTGGCTGGTTCACGTGACACGCGTTTCGCGTCAACCCGACATGACATTGATTTCCAAGCTTCAAACAGTGTGAGAGAGGGTAATAATTAACCTCGTACAATAAGTATCTACAAAATCATGAAAAACCCCCCTTTCCGGCGGAAAGTTCTGCCCCAAGCTTGTAACCAAGTACCTGCTCTTCGTGAGCTCAAGTTATGAATAGGGTGTTCAAAACTTACCTTGTCCCAGTCCATCTTCGATCGTGTCATCGGTAATGCTCGGCGGAGTGACTTGTAGGTTTTTTCACTCATATTTTGATAGGTTTCTGTGAGTGAAGTCTGATACTCGCCCTCTTCCTTTTCGATGAGTGCGAATACTTTAGTTGCAGATGCTGTAGGCGACGACTGAAGAATAGTGGAAGGCAGTGGCAATGACACCACATGGTTTGCTGCTAGCTGAACCTAAGTTGTATTTATCTCGTGAGGAGCAAGAAAAAATCGAAGGCAGTCATATTGCTCACGTTCCCTTGTTCATAATAATGTACATTCACCGCGATCTTTCCTTGTACCGACCTTGATCCAAAGTCTATCTCGTACTCTGACCTCCACCTTCCTGACCTAAAGCGGCACGGTAAGAATAAGCCTACACCATTCTACATCCACAGTACATACCAAAAGTTCGAAGGATTGTATCTATTGGCGATTATCTGGATAATGAGCACCTCCGGGCTATTAGGGGACGAAAACACTGATGTTGTTCCATCCGGGAAGTGGGAAGACAAGTAGGCGTGTGCCGAAACCTCCAGAGCGGTTCTTTGGTGGTTCTGTGTGAGGAAGAATATGGAACGTGAGGGGAAACATACCGAAAAGACTCGGAGGTGGCGTCAGGCTCATACGGCTGGGGATCAGAAGCTTCCTGAAGGTATAGCTGTGAGAGGGAGGCACTGGACAAGGGACGGTTCATACAAGACTTAAATGGTCAAATTTGAACGTTGTATTGGACCGTGGATCGAGGAAACGTTCGCTAGTATCCTCATCAGAGGATTTGCTGATGAGCGCGATTTTACTAATAATTGACTGGAATTGCTGCTAAGTGCTTGACAACCGGGCAGGGAAATCCTGGAACGCACTTGATGATTAGTGCCTGGGACATCGGCGGTAATGAATTGGGCAAGATTGTATTCCCGGAGAGCTGGAGCAATGCCCTCCTGCAACGAGTCGTCGTCGGCGATGATGTTTCGAACATCTACGAAACAAGATCAACTCTTCGGTGGGGAACAGACACCGGAGGAAGGATACCGTTCAAGACGTCGTTGATCTCCCCCGGAGGTGATTCGAGGAGAAATTTAGAGACAGCTCGAATGCGCTCTGAGACCTCCATAACAGATGAGGGTAAGCGGGAAGCGATAGCCCGCCGTTCGATCTCTCTCTCTCTCTCTCGATCTCCCATGTCGAGAGTACAACTGTACATTTACGACCTCAGCAACGGTCTCGCCCGTCAGTTGTCTCTCTCACTCACAGGGAAGCAAATAGATGGGATCTGGTACGCACATTCGGTACAGTGGAAGCCACCTGCTAATCATCTCGATTAACCAAGGCACACCTCAGTTGTAGCCTTCGGTAGAGAGATTTTCTACGGCCGAGGCATACACACCACCATTCCTGGGGCATCACACGTAGGGTTGTCCCGGTGTTACAAATTTCGTGTGATTCAAGGACCTTTCTCAAGCATGGTCAACCACTGCGAGTGCTTGATATGGGCGAAACTGCCCTCGATGAAGATACCTTTGACGAGTACTTGATGGAGATGAAAACCCATTACACTGCAGAGAAGGTTCGGTCTCACCGACAATCAACGGGAAATATGAATCTTAACAATCACTTTAGTATCACCTCCTAGGTATACGAGAAACCAAAAACGGCCTAGCATCTCCATCTCGCTGAAACCCCAGCTTAGACTTCAACTGTAATTCTTTCACAAACGATTGTGTTGGTTTCCTCACAGGAGGGACGATACCCTCTTGGATCAAAGGCATGACTATTCCAACGTCTTCCGTGATTCCTGCTCATTCTGTGACACATTCTCAGACCTCCCGTCAGACTTCCTCTCCACTGACTTTGGCCGCGCGCTACGACCTAGCATCGATCACATGTATTCTGAACCGACAGCGGATTTGACCCCGCCTCCTGACACAAGCACCTCCCAGGTGACCACATCACTGTTGCGGTCTGTAGCACAGGGTGAAACGGCATCTCCGTCCTCCCTTCGCCTGGAATCCCCCCCTCCTGGACTGTCTTCCATTGTCTCTCCGATACACGTTTCGACGAACTTGGCCTCATTCCAGTCTATATTAGAGTCACACTGTGCCGTTATTGTGTTCTTTACGTCCGCCACGTGTGGACCTTGTCGCTTCATTGAACCAACTTTCGAAGAAATTGCTGAACAGAAAACCAGGGGAGTGAGGCCCGGCCTTGTCGCATTTGTCAAGGTCGATATCCAAGTAGGTGCTGGACACCAGTTGGCTTCTCGGTATTCGGTGAGGGCCACACCTACCTTCATAATGTTCACGAACCAACAAAAGGTACACCTTTAAGAATTTTTGCCACTCATTGACTGAACGTACAATCAGAAACATGAAATGCGGGGTGTTAATGCGCCAGAGTTGAGGACGCAGGTCGATATACTTCTCTTCGAAGCCTTTCCTCGTGAGCTGTGTCACTTTCTCCCAGTTCACCACCTGACCCAACTGTCCGATTCAGCTCATGCTCATTCGTCACTGTCTCTACCCTACCTGGCAGCCGTATCAATAGAGCCGATTATGTTCAAGACAATTGCTTCTCTCGATGCTGTGGTCGCCAAACTTGCTCATTTTATTGATTCCTCTGAGCTTCGGGCGGAGGAAAAGGCGAGGATAAAGGACACAATCGAATCTGCCACTTTACCATTTCTGAAACTCCAGATCCTACCTTCTGGAAAAGCGACTGTGAAGCCACTTTCGTCGTTAGCTCCAATGCTGACCGAATGGACGGATGCCTCAAAAACACTTATCTCCACACTACCAACCGAACAACTATTCCCCGTCGTCGATTTGTGGCGCATTGGTTTCCTTAGCTTGACGGTGGGAACGTGGGTCTCGGAAGTACATGCCAGCACGCCTGGCACAACCTCCGGTATCACTTCTGAACTTCTGAACAAGGCACAGTTCAAACCCCTCCCACGATCTTTCGTCCTCACTCTCCTCAAATGTTTGTGCAACACATTTTGTACACCGGCCTTGTCACAACGATTGCTATCACCCGGTCCGCTTCGAGATAAGCTCACCGATCTAGCAATTTCGCAATTGCTCGAAGAAGACAATCTGGTCAGGACTACCGCAGCCAGCCTGGTTTTCAATATCGCCTCCAGCACTCAGGCGCAAAGGACGGATGCGGGAAAGAATGATTTCAGTCCGCAGACCTATTCGGGAGTAGATGCCGAATGGGAAATAGAAGTCGTAAGTGCCGTCATTGAGGGGATTAGACGCGAGGAGAGTGAGGAGATCCGTGAGTTTTCTGCTAGCTCGAAGGATCATTCGGTTGAAGCCATTCAGTTCATAGATTGGTCGCCAGTCTTGGATTCCTCCTTCGGTTGTCCCCAGCATATGAGAATCAACTATCACAGTTATTGGAGGTATTTCAGGTCCGGAAATTGCTGGAGGAGAAAGCATCCACGGTGGCGAAGAAGGCTGACATTGTTCAGTTGATGCTTGAGGTTGGCACGAAGCTCTGTTCGTGATTTGGGGGTATACATATCTATCGTTCTCTAGAATGTACAAAGTTTTATGACAGCCGAAGACAAAACGAAAGGGAGGCGTCCAATTTTACAGCGCCTAACTCGTTCTCGTACGATTGTGAGTGTGATCGCCCTGTCCAATTATAAGCGGTAACTTGTCTGACCGTCGATCACACATCACGCCACTCCTTACTTGAATCCCCACTACACAATGGCCTCAGGTTCAAAAGACGTCTACCTTGTAATTGGTGGCAGTGGATTTTTGGGTCGTCACATTGTCAACGCTTTGTTGGCAAGAGGCGATACCGTCTCAGTCTTCGACATCGTGCAACGCTACCACGACGTACCTTTCTACACCGGGGACATTACTGAGCAGGATTCTATTTCCGAGGCTCTGAGTAAGGTCCGTATCGGTACAATGGACTTTTTTAAGTAGTTTTGCTCAAAAACATTCTCAGAGTGGCACAACGTGTATCATCCACACCGCTTCCCCACCTCATGGGCTGGACGACGATGCATTGTATTGGAAGGTCAATGTCGAAGGCACCTCGGCCGTGATAGCCGCAGCAATTGCCAACAAGGTTCAAAAGCTTGTCTTCACAAGTTCTGCGGGTATCGTTTTCGATGGCTCCAACATCATCGGCGCCGACGAGCGTTTGCCTGCCCCAGAGAAAGCGATGGACGCATACAATGAGTCTAAAGCTAAGGCAGAGGAGATAGTATTGGCTGCAAATGGAAAGGGTGGTCTTCTTACCGTCGCTCTGAGGCCAGCAGGGATCTACGGGTGAGTCCCGTCTTTGTAAAGCTGACGACTATGCTCAATACTTCTCAGGCCTGGAGACAGGCAGGTCATGCAGGGGTTATACGAAGTCTACAACAGGGGACAAACGCATTTCCAGATCGGAGACAATACCAACCTTTTTGACTGGTCCTACGTCGAGAACGTCGCCTACGCCCACCTTCTCGCGGCGGACAAACTCGTTGATCCTGGCCCAGAACGAGACCCCCTTGAACCCTTGTCATTGTCTGTTGAAGAAGCAGACATGCTTGGCAGATATCTCCCTCCAGTCCGACTCTCTACAGGTCACTACCGCGTCCCCACTTCGGAGGCACGACCCCCAGGTCCTATGCTCCAACAGTCCCCGGAAAGCAGCCGCGTCACCCAAAACTTCTACGATCCCTCATTCCAGCATCATCCTCGTCCCATTGTTCGTACCAAGTTCGATGCTCTTTCGGAGACGGCACTCTCGCGAGCGGAGACTTCACCGTTGCAAGTTGCCGGGCAAGTCTTTTTCATTACAAATGGCGAGCCTGTTTATTTCTGGGACTTTACGAGATATGTCTGGAACGAACTTGACAAGATTGTCGATCCCGAGGGCAAAGAAAAACGACTAGAAAAACGGAGAATTGTATTCCCACAGTCTCTTGGTTACGTTTTTGCTTCACTTGCAGAGTTTTGGGGCTGGCTTCGGGGGAAACCTCACATGTTTACGCGGTTCAGGGTCGCATATAGCTGTGGTGTAAGGTGGCATAATATCGAAAAAGCCCGGAGGGTCCTTGGTTACGAGCCGCAGGTCGGGGTTGAAGAGGGAATCAAGCGGATGATCTCGGTACGTCACGAATAGTTCTGTTTGCTAAGGCTATGACAGGCTGATGTATGATGTCCCCAGTGGTGGAAGCAGGAGCATGGGCCGAAGGCCGCTTAGGTTGACCACCGTAGTTTCTGGTGTTCAACCGTCGGCGTCGTGTTTTAAGAAGTAGCGCGAACACTAGTTTTACGTTCTGTTAATCTGGTACCTTGAGCAAACTGAGTGGTTGCGTGTGATGTCACACCGATCACTTATTCATGGGAGTTTTTGATCGCTCACTTTAACTGACGGCACCGTGCCAAACCTCGCCTGATCGTCCGTCGCGAGCAATGTCTGTTCATCATCGCAGAAACCGCCCTTCAGCTCTCGACATCAGTTTTAACGACAGCCCCCCCGCGACATCGGGCGCAGAAGATGCAGAGTGTCACCAGAATAAGAGAAGTATTGACACAGTGAGTCGTGATTGTCTTCCAGTAGGGGCGAGCATAAAGGTGTTATTCCAGCCGGAACCAAACACAGCACAATCAAATTTGCCTCCAAGTCCGTTCTCTGTGCAACGACGGACGTACCCTTTCTCACAAAAAAGTCAGGTTTCCGACCCAATGAGGGGGTTCCGAAAGAGAAAAATGACACCATTATCCCTGGAGAACCCCAGAATCGTGGGGAAACACCGGTTCGAATTTTGAACAACTTCACATTTTTCTCGCGGGAACGAGGTGTATTCGCGGAATTGGACGATCTTGCCCACGATGATTATAATTCAGCCATCGAAGGAGTCGGCGAAGTTCTTGCTGTCCGCGGTGACGGGATGCCGGACGAGGACGAGGACGTTGACGAACCTATTCTCCTCCGTCTAACACCGATAATCAACGCATCGATTGATTACGAAAAACATAACGAGTGTGTCGTCTCTCCACGTTGACGAACTGGATTCTTATAACAATTAGCCCTTTTTACATCGAGACGACCTATGCCTGGTACAGGCTCGGTGTACCGTCCGTTGAATATTTCCCGCTTTATGTCAAGTTCTACACATTCCACCGTATGGCGCAGATTGCTGTCTCAAGCCTGCTAGTCGATATCTCCGCGACTGCCGTTGATATCCTTGCCGGCACCACAAATCTGGACCATACGATCCTAGGAAGGGAGCCTAATGTCGGGGACCTCATTGAGACGGTAGGTGATTGCTTCTAGTCAAGGTGCCCCCGGCTTTGAATGTTCCTAGTCGGAAATGATCAAATCTGTCATCAAAGACTATGCTGGATTAAGCCTGGATGTTTCAAATAGGCTGCTAGGATGCCCTTTTCTGAAGTCACTGAACGATGGTTCAGTATCTACCGTGCGACAACGCCAAACAGAGGGAAAGCGTCGAAAGGTGGACTTGCTAAGCCTGTCGAATCCGGAGCAAGCAATCTTACAGGCGAAGAATCAAAACCAGACGGTGGTTACCCCACTGGTGTACCACTTATCACGAGGATTGTTTCAAGAAGTCCCTTACCAGGTTGACTTCGGGGATCACGAGCACGAATACTTGCAGCATGGGCCCCCTCAGGAGGTAGAGTTTGTTGACCGACTGCTCAAGAGATTTTGCCTGGGTAGGAAAAGGGTTAAGTTGGATGGATTACACAGAATTTCTGGAGGGAGTTTCTTTAGCCAAGGTCAAGTTGACAATGAAACTTATGCTGTGAGTTATGAGTTTGACATGAATGTATGAGTTACTTCCTTGTTAAATATATCCATTAGGTTGGAGACACTGTAGTCTTGGCAATGGATGGGCTCCAACAAAAGCTCAACGAGTACTGCAACCTATCATCATGGCCAGACAAAGTTGCTGATTATTTCTGGTAGGCAACCCTGATCTAATTTTAGTTTGTCTGCTAATTGGGGTTATAGGCTTGCCAAGCTTATCTCAATAACTGATAACCTTGGGAAAAAGATGGCACATATCCACTGGTTTGAGCACTCTTCAAAGACCTATTTGGAGGAAGTGTCAGACCCAAGGGAACTCTTCATGACTCAAGTATGTGATGATGTACCCTTTGTGGATATACTTGGCAAGGTCCTATGTTGGAAGACATTAGGAAGTTGTACATCCTGTGCAACTCCTGAACTATCATTCTACTGCAAGTAAGCTTAACCTGCACAAGAATTGTAATGCCATTGTACTGATGTATAGCAGAATGGAATATATTGAATCCAAGGGAGAATTTGTAGATCTCCCTGAAGATATAGCTCCCTCCAATGACCCTGGATTCTGTACAAACTGTGCAAGAATCAAGGATATTGAAGCAAGAGTTTTCCCTCACTTCTTTCAGGGTGGCTTTGAGCTTCATGGAATATCTTACCATCCATATGATTTTGTGCAGTTCAAAACAGGAAGCACAACATGTGGCCTTGGGCAGATAATCCCCCTCAGGCAAGAAGTGCCAGATAGAAGAGATCCTCAGATTAGAGTCCGGCTGCTGGGAAAGCTCAGTGATGTCACTGGAAAACCAAAGGGTATTTTGAAAGATGAGGTGAGTTATTGTAACATTGTTATTTCAAGCAACTCATACCCCTCAGAATGAGCTATTCTTGACAAACCAAGTCACTGATATCTCATTCTCTGCAATCATCCAAAAGGCATATGTCCTTGTTCTTGAAAAGATTGGAGACCTTCAGGCCTGGATTAATGCCTCTTCACAACACTTTTTTCTCCAGTATTCCTTCCCCATCCTTCATGAGAACCATTGGTCTCAGAGGGAGATACTAGAGAGCTCTGAAGTCCATGCATGCCTCTCCTGCCTCACACAGAGGAAAGAAACTCTACTCACAGGGGTTAAGCAAGCTACTCAACCCCAGCTGAAGGCCCTTGATCTCTTTGCTGGGACAGGTGCCTTCAGTCTTGGGATGAAGGCTGCAGGAACACCATTCAAACTCACTCATGCAATTGAAATCTCCCCAAGTGCTGCAAAGTCATTAAGGTATGCCCTTCCCATCTGTAGTACCACTGGGTCCTGACTGGTTGAATGCAAGTGACTATACCAAAGATGAGAAGACAATTGTTTACAATCAGTGTGCAAATGAGATGCTTCACTATGCAGTCAAGTTTTACAATGGCTTTTGGGAAGAGGAGGACCACCCAGGCTGCATAAGAACAAAGACAAAGGTTCCACCCCCTCCTGAACCTGGGTCTATTGATATTATTGTTGCAGGGTTCCCCTGGTAAGTGAAGTTTCTGACTTTGTATCTTAGCACAAGATTATTAATGGGCTTAGTCAACCTCATTCAACCCTCAATATGTTTCAGAAGGCAGATGACAAGAAATCTAACCTGATACTAAACCTTCTCTCCTGGGTTGATTTCTTGAAGCCAAAGTTCTGCTTCTTTGAAAATGTTAGAGGGTTTCTGCAATTCTCCTTGAATACAACCCAGCTATCTCAATATTGTGTGGGTGGTGGGATCAAGATGGGAGGACTAAAGTTTCTGATTTATGCACTGCTTGCAATGAAGTAAGTTTCAAACTTCTCCTTGAATTGATCTAACCTGTACACCACATTAGTTATCAAGTTAGGTTTTCTCTATTGCAAGCAGGTCATTATGGTGCTCCACAGTCAAGAGTGCGCTTCTTCTTATTTGCTGCCAAGGTAAGGATGCATCTTCATATGATATATCAGTTCCTTATTTTTTTTGTAGACTGGTCAAATCCTCCCAAAACTACCCCAACCATCCCATACCTTCCCTCTAGTGGATAAACTGGAGATAAAACTTCCCCACAGTAATTCAATAACTCCAGTTATTACTGAAAAGGGGCTGGCTGCAAGAAAATTTATCACTATTGAGGATGCAATATCAGACCTTCCTCAGTTTGATTGGTACTGGTGGGTTATAGCAGGATAAAACCCAAGTTTCACTTACTGATGAATGATTCTAGTGAAGCAGTAGATTTCCCTGCATCTGGGGACCACCTTGAACCTGCTAGATTTAATGTTGATGAGATAAGGGGGCGTGCTGGATATATCAATGAGGAGGTTTCATATGGCCAAGACCCACAGACTGCATATCAAAAATGGTGCAGAGGAGCAGCAGGGCCTCTAAGGGATCTCCAACATTTTACTCAATCGTTTAATAAAGATACAGTTGAAAGGTGAGTTCCCTCTAACTTTCCTGCAACCTTTCTTATAGTGTGTAGGGTGGTCAAAGTGCCCTTGGAATCAGGTGCTGACTATAGGAGTATATATTTGTATTCTATTTGTGCTTTTATCTGCTGATGTAGCTATGATCAGGGTTTGACCTGAAGATGCAACAATATCAGACATCACACCCTCTCTCTGCTGTTGCAAAAAGGGGCTTTAGACCAGGTATGGTTTATGATTAATCCCCCTGCCTCTAGCTAATATAATTTCCAGGACCATATGGACGCCTTGACAAACACCACTACTTTCATACAATTGTCACCAATGTTGAGCCCACTGCAAAGCAATCCTGGGTTCTCCACCCATATGTAAGGTAAGTAAAACCACTGCTTATACAATTTGAGTCAATGTTAACTTTATAGATTTAGCACTCCAATTTTATAGATACAAACTGCTAATACCTCTGATTAGTGCAAAAGGATTGTCACAGTCAGAGAATTGGCACGCCTCCAGGGATTTCCAGATGATTACACTTTCCATTCAGAAGGTGGGGATGTGAAAACTGTATGTAGCTATTTTTTATATTTGATTTGACCTACAAAACTGCACCAGATGCATCGGCAAATTGGAAATGCTGTGGCATGGCCTGTATCAATTGCAATTGGCCAACAGTTTACCCATGCACTCATTCACCAGAAGAACAGCCAGGACCAGAGTGTGTTGGAATAGAGGATGTCATATGGAAGGATTGTGGACATAATAGTCAAGATCAACTCAAGAAAGATATCATCTAACCTATTATGAGCTACATTCCAACAGAGCAGCATCACTAGCAGCCTTTAGCCCTGAAATTTACATTTCCCACCTAACTGGATATAATGGTAATTGAAACATTCCTACTACTGGCTTGTTTTTGGTCAAACAAGTTGGAAAGGTATACCTCAAAGCACAGTCCATCCTTTGATACCTCCTTCAGCCAGGCATACCTATCCCAGATAATCAAGCTCTCGACACATGGACCCAACAGACAACGGAGTGTATGAAGGGCAAATATTTGTCTTTCCAGTTGGATAAGCTTCTCAGGGAATAGCTCCATACCTAAGATGGGTTTTTTGCACAATTTTGCTGATGCTATCAGAAGGAATTGCTCCCAACGGTGGTACAAGCTGTCACTGATTCTACCGAGACGAATTTTCGTAGCGGGACAGCCATCCGTGGGATCACATTCAGTGGTGGTCGCTTCGAGGAGTGCCCTCCATGAAACCTTCCGGAGCGCAACCTCTGTTCGTGCTCCGTGATCCAACCATGTCGATGGGGTTTGTGCTGCCAGCTGGAGATGGGATGATGATGGAAAAAAACTATCGCTTGAGACCCCAGGAGATAAAGGGAAATCTGCATTGGTCATTCATCAGACCTGTGTGGAGCATGTTGAGGGAAACCAACCTTTCCCCTCCATCATATTGTAACAGCAACCAACAACGACTGCAGCCTTGAGAGACCAAGCGTGCTTCTCGCCATCCCTTCCGTGCATCGCTGATACAGATGTGCGGAGGATGTCAGTTGCGAGACTCCCGCAGGCATGAAGCGCGACGAACATTATGGAAGGTGGGTGTGGACCCGCAGATGAAGGAGAGCTAAGACCTGCAATCCACTCGTCTACTGATTGGAGAAGAGTGCCCGGGGCGATCCTCGCAATTCGGTATGTTAAGGATCCTTGGTTATTCGATGGCTTGTGATACAATCCTTGTCTCTCCGCGCCCTTCGCTTGGGTATCTGACGAATCTAGAGCCAAGACATGCATACCAAGGGCCCGTAGGTTCCACGAAAGATAACCCTGGTCGTCTCTTATCAGAAGGGGGAAGGTTGATGTCAACTGAATACATTTACTTGACCGGCGCCAATGTCAACGACATGTTGAACACCTTTAAGAGCGAAGGACGTTCGAAGTAGGTGCACGATATGCGCAGTCATGGCCGACACCTCATGTAGCTTCTTTGGTGACATCCCTTGTACAGAAGTCTGAGTGTAGCTTGTGTTCGCATTGCCGTACTGGGCTTCGTGGAGTTGTGCACAATACCCAGCCGGGAAGGGCGGGAGTCCTTGACTACGAGTGAGCTGGAGAGCTTTGACATCGTCAATCAGCTGGGAGAGCGGGCCGGGAATATTACTGCTTGGCATCTGCTCCGTCTAAGGGAACTGTCTATCAGCCTAAGAACATGGTATCATCCGAGTTCGAGACTACCGTATAATAACTGAGAAGTTCAATCCATGGTTCAGGTGTGGAGGCGGCCCAATCCCACCACGTCTCCCATTCGGAAGGCAGAGTGTAAGAAGGTTTTGCGACGTCGTTCGGATGGGCGGCAAACAAGGATTTCGGGAGAGGGGAGGCGAGAAAAGCCTCGAGACGGTTGAGGTATTGATCCGAGTCCATGAGAACACTTCCGCTCTCCATCATGCCTGACATCAACGTTGTGACGATATACACCAGCGGAATCCTCGCGGTGCTCACTCTCACCTACCTTATTCTGCGACCGACATCACCAGTCTCTCCTCAACCTCAAAAGGAGGAAACCAATCCGAAACCTCGCACAGGCAGCGTCATGCAACCCCCCAACGAGAATCTTGCCGAGCCCTTGGATGTTCCCTACACTCGAGAACAGCTCAAGGAGTTCGACGGGTCGGATTCCCTGAAACCTATCTATGTCGCCATCAAAGGTATCGTCGCGTTTCTCCTCTAGTCTCTTTCCCCACTCATGACTTGGAAGGCACGATATTCGACGTGAGCAAGAAGATCGATGTGTACGGCAAGGGAGGGTCGTACAACCTGTTTGCCGGGAAAGACGCCTCCAAGGCCCTAGGGATGTCGAGCCTAAAGCCAGAAGACGCAGTTTCTGACTACAGTACGCTCCCCGAGAATGAAAGGAAGGTGTTGGATGAGTGGTACTCATTCTTCAAGTGTGTTCAACGCCTTGATCTATTCCTTCCCCCAACGTCTAATTCTCCCTCTAGGAAACGGTACAACATCGTAGGCAAGATTGTCGATCTGCCTCCTCCGAGTGCTAGCCTTTGAAGTACATAATTCCCTCTCAAAATACACTCGACCTGCCCTTCGCAAACGCTGGCTTATACATCTGCATCGGCTATAGACCATGCAGCTGCTATCGGAATGAGTTCTTACATGCTGGAACATATTATTCGGTGGGGCGTGCACCAGCCCGCAGCATTATCAGGATGAACAAACATTCCCTCAGCAGATGCAGACGTCCGCCTTAGTATGTACTAAGCTTTGACCACTTCGTCCTATCGAGACCACGGGTTTCATCCTCACCCTCGTCTCTATTCATCTCATGATGGAAAAACGAGCCACACAGGTCAACTAGGAAAACTTCCTTCCTGTGGCTTCACGACAGTACCATCCCTGAATATCACCGGACCCTTGGGCATCTCCCCAATAGCATCTTTCGCAGCTTGATCTAAATTAGGTTCATCTTCAAACTTGAAATCCAGCTCCCCTCCATACGCCTTCGGGATGTTCTCGTTGTCGATGAATTTGCGTAACTCGGGGACAGGGTCTCGCCCTAGCACGTGAACTTTGTTCCTCGTTCCCTCATCGAACCAGATCTGTCAGGAATTGACACAATAAGTCGGATAGAATAAGATGGGAGTGAAGAATCGTATTTGACCTTGATCCATCCCCACACTGTCGGAAAGAAGGATGGTGCGTTCACAATCGCGATGGTGTGCAGCGTTTCAGGGTAATTGGCTGTTGCCAACGCACTAGCTTCTTGTAGGTGACCTCTAAGGCCCCACAAAGATTTAAATGAAACATTGTCAAAGTCGATGATAGAGAGTACCGAGGATATTGGTGTAGGGGAGGTAGAATGAGGGAGATGGGAACACAATGGGTGCGTGAACCGCCTCATGAACTCCCACAAAGCGACTCTGTAGAACGGACCACTAAGCAACATAAGGGTTGGGCCAAGATAGTGGGCGTACATGCGCTGGTATCGCCTTTCAGGTTTAACCGCGAATATCTCCTTCGACATGGGTTCCAGGGATGCTAATCGATAGACGTACACTGGAATCCCTGACTGGAAGCGATGTTCAGAATACTGGTAGCTCGGAGTCGAACACAATTACTTTGTCTCGTCTACCAGTCCAGCGAGGGTAGAATCTCTTCGCCGATTCCATCTCATCGGAGTCGAATGTTATGTACAAGTTCTCGACATCGTGCTCCGCCCGCCAACTGGAGGTGTCCGCAAACTGTTTGTGTGCTTTCTCGACATCAAACTTCCGGGCACGGAGGAACCGGCTGTATCGGCCTTGGGTGTCAAAACAAGGCCAGAAGGGGAGGGCGGATTGCGAACGCACAGTAAGGTTGTATCATCATGGGAGGGGCAACCACTATCGTCCGCCTTTGGGTTGTAGAGACCCTCCTTGTGGAGAGATTGCTTGAAGGTTTCCAAAATCTTCTCCTGGGACGCAGTGAGATAACCGAGGTGGCCCGCGAGCAATTTCGAATAATCAGACCCGTCAACATCTGGATGCTGTAGTTCGGACATGTTCTAGGGATAGGCTATCCGATCACTACCGATGCGTTTCGATCACTTGTCATTCCACCCTACTTATTCCCAACTGCCGACAGGAACCTCTCGATAACAGCTTTTCCCTTCCGGAGATTCAACAACGATATTCGCTCGTTTGGAAGATGTGCCTGGTCCTGCCCGCAAAATGTTTTGAACAAATCAGCGCACAGAGAGGCAATGTCTCGCTTACAGAACTTTGGCCGAGGGGGAGATGCAGGGCACGGCAGCCGAACTCTTTTTCGAGGTACGGAACTGATGGGATGGACTACCCCGCGGGATTCAATAATCAATCTGGTGCACCCGGAGAAGAAATCTCACCCCTCCTTCCCTGATTCGGAGTGGAGTCACACCCCATTCCTCTCTCACGGATGCTTCTAAAAATTCAAACCATTCATCATCAAGTCGTCCCAGCCACCAGTCCGCCTGATGGTCAATTTTGACCTTAGAGATGGCGATGAAAGACAGGTCAACAGGAGAGATACAACCCAAAGACGTTACCTCGATCGAATTGCGGGACCTCAACTCGGAGAATTTCACCTTCAGGAATTCACACAAGTTTTCTGCGATGGTATCAAGGTTCTGGTCGGGTACTATCCGCACCGATACTTGCGATTTTACTCGGGAAGGAATCACGGTTGGATCTAGTCGAATTTAGTATCTCTATCCACGAATCAAGAAACTGGACAGCCTACTCCTCGGGCCAGACACTTGGATGTTGTGGACGGTGAACGATGGTTCGCGCCACTTCGATGACAGAGACTCGGTCGATCGTTTTGTGATCGAAGCAATCCGTTCGTACAGCTCGGATTCCTCCTCGGTCAGAGGGCGGACATATTCGTCTTCTCGACTTTAAGATAGTAGCGGCGCAACTGAGGTGAGTTGACTTACAAAACTGCGGTATAGTTACCCTCCCATTCTCGTCTGTGATTCTTGAGAGTAATTTAACCCTAAATTGTAACCATTAGTGCCTCGTTTTTATCGTTCATAACAAAATTGTAGCCAACATGTCTATCATCGGCTCCGCTGCCGCGCCTCCTTCGACTCCAGAGTGTAAGTCCGGTCGATCGTTGAATATCTAGGACGAGTTTAGTCCGCATGTCAACTTGGCCCTGAAAAGATTTATACCTCGATGCTACAATGGACAACACCCCTCAGTCCATAGGTAATGCACGGCGTGGTCTCGTCGATCCAGGTAGAATTACTAATAATGGAGTTGAGAAGACTGGGCACCAACTGGGTCGAAGGAGCCACCTGATGAGAATGGCATCGATCTTGCCGATCAAATCCTGCCCATCCCGTTAAAAAGAGTCTACTTGATAAACAGATTCCCGACCTTATTCTTTTGAATGGCCTCCCGGAATCCAACGCTACCAGACTCCTCTTCTCCCTCCACCAGCATGACAAGGTCGACATTGAGCGACCTCTTGCGCAACAGCTCTGCTGCAGCACACGCGACCGCGATGATTGGACCTTTATCGTCTGTCGCACCCCGTCCGTATAAGTAGCCGTTCCTCCCCGTTAGGTTGAAGGGGTCTGTCTGCCAGTCACGAGCAGGGGCTGCCATGACATCATAATGTCTGCAAGGCCGTCAGTCAGGACGGTGTGCTTTCGATATGTTACTTGGTACATACCCGTAAAATAGCACACGTTTCTTCGAAGCCCCGTGACGAGCTCCTTGAAATTCTGCAAACACGAGAGGATTGGTTGTCTCTCCAGTCGATACCTTGATCGGGGTCAACAATTGCGTACTGAGAACTTGAGAACTGCCCACAAGAGTTGATTGTGACGCTCCAAGTTGATTCAAGCATTTTTTCAGCCATATAGCACCTTGGCGGCAATCTTCCCGGTGTTGGGGACTATTGCTGACACTGGGGATCGAGATGAATCTCGAAAGCGCGTAGAGCATGGTGTCTTGCAAAGATATCAGGCAGAATCGATCGAGGGCAGGAAATTCCGCTAACCATTTGTGCTTTCAACCTCGCGTTGAGCTAGTGGACGATGGAAGCCACCGTCTAAATCGTCTCTGGATTTAGGAGGTTCGATATTCCATACCTTAGTAACGTAAGTATTGAGTCTTAACGGGAATTCCTAGTGCATACCTTGATGTATCCGTCGTTTGCTCCAGTGACTAGCTGGAATTGACCGGACTCGTTGCTGTATGTTACTACCGAAGACAAAATAATGTTGTCCGTGTGACCGTCCGATTCTGCTGTGCAATCAAATGACGCAGACCATCTCTGACAATATTTTAGAAATTATTCCGTGTTCACAACCTCCCACCCACCTGAATCCTCCCTTTTGCTGACACACTATAGAGATCGGAGTGTAACATAGAAAGAGAAAGAACCGCGACGTTCTACAACTTTGGTCAGAAATTCATCCAACCAAAATGTTCGATGATTGACCTCGTGGACGATGATAGTCCTGACAAGCGTTCTGGTCTCAAGATCCAAAACCTTGATGCATCCATCCTGACAACCAGCATAGATCGTTTCTCCCCTTACTACGATGGACAAAACAGCGCCTTGATTACACTCGAATGTGTATTGCAAGACCGGTGAGGGGGAAGAGCAATTCCACAGCTATTCCTCTCGTTAAATTCGCACGGTACGAAGGACCGACAGCTAACCTTGACAGATTCATCCCCACTTCCTGTAACAAGATATATGGGCGAGTGTGTGTCCGTGTAGAGGATGTCATCCGACCCTTGATGTGGAGAAGGTGAAACTGCCATACAATAGACATATCCATGATGGGCAGACGAGACTATGTTTGTTGCAGGTATACTGAGCACCGTGCATTGCGGTTGTGATGAAGTAGCGTTCGATGATTGGGCGAGAGTAAGATCGCTCGTGGGGTCCGTGGACGTCAGGTGTTGATATTGAGGGTGGCTGCCAGCAAAAAACTTGTGAACCGGACGGGGCTGAGAGTTAAGTGGGGTAATGACCGAATCTTTCCCAAATTGGTACCACTGAATAGCCGTATTTTGGCACCCGAAGTAGACGGTCTCACGGGACTGTGACCAAGCAAGTGAATAGATATCCCCAGCGTCGGTTTGAAGGTACGGGTCAAGGACGTAAAGGGGAACCAGGTTGGTTGTATCCCAGACCTGCAACATGATATGTGAGGCACCGCACAGTCGTGGGGGGCAAAAGAATCGCAAACACACCCTCACTGTACTGTCCGCTAACGACAAGCACAATCAGACAGTACTTGGAGGACAGACGACTGAGGGCCGTACCGGAAGAGCTGAAAAGCCATTTGATAGCAATGGCATACTCCATAGCGAGGACGCTCCCCTCGTGACCTTTTAGCGTCACCTTTTTCGAATATAAATGACGATCCCAGACCTATGTAACGGAGGTTTCGTTCAAGTCCGATGGCTTGACAGTGGATGCGAAATACCAGGATGTCTCCGGACTGCCTCCCACCAAAAATATACGACTCGGTCGCAGCCAAACAGAGAATAGAACTATTCGGCTGGTATATCGAGTGGAATAAGCGAGGTGGAGGCGCGACCGAGTTCAGATGTCGACTGAGGGATGCGGGTGCAGCCATGAAGTCCATCGCGGCAAGAGTAAGTGTTGGTCAACTGGTTGATCGATAACCAGCATGTCGTCAGAACTCACCGCCAGCCTAAAGGCAAAAGACCTCGTAAGAGCCACATATCCGGAGAGAATCCCCTCGGTTGACGAAAATATTGCTAGGGAAACGCTGCATTCAAGGGGGGAGATTTTCCTACTAGTATCGGTCATTACACCTCTGCAATACTTGCAGACCCGGGCAACCCTACGTTCTATCTAAACAGGGCGGCCGCGTACCTGAAATTAGGCAAGTATGTGGGTTGCTGATGTAACTCTCCCAATTGCCAACCTTTCCCCATAGATATCAAGATGCAGAGAGGGACTCTTCTTCAACGTTGACAATCCAGAAAGACAATGTAAAAGCCCTGTTCCGTCGTGGTCAGGCAAGGGTGCACCTGGGAAACCTTGATGGATCCAAAGATGGTAGGACGTCATCGATTCATCTACTGTTTTTCTTTTCTTTTCCTGACGATTGCATCAAGATCTGCGGCGAGCCCTCAAGTTAGAGCCTGATAATCCCTCCATAAAAGAGGAGCTTAAAAAGGTTGAAGCACTGGCACTTGAGGACTCAAAACTGTCCAAACCTGCTCGCCCCGCTTCGTCCCTACTAAAACCACGGACTCGTCGTGTCCCCATCGAAATCGTCGACATACCTCCGACCACTAGCGCTCAAGACAACCTCTTGACCCAAGTTTCCTCCCGTCCCCTCGACCGACCGATGTCAACCGCATCACCTACGAACGCCACACCCATTTTAGACACAGGGACGCCAGAAAACAAGCAACCGGAACAGAAACCTTCCCAGAGCACATTTCATGAAACAAAGCAGACGAGGAGCGCAAAGTATGGAGGAGGTATCTTCAGATCCTCTGGTTCTCATACGATCTTCAAGTCGGAAACATCTTCCGTACCCCGCACGAAATCACAGACAGATCGTCCTTCTCGGCCTGCGATGAACCTAGCCGCATTCACAAGATCGTGGAACACACTGACAACGGATAAGCACAAATGGACGTTGCTTCTGCAAATCGCCCCTGCATCGTTATCGCGTTTCTTCGGCTCGTCGCTCGAAACGGACATCTTGTCCTCGATACTTGGCGTCCTCCTTGCAGCACTATCGGCCGGCGAGTCCGAACAGGGCTTGATTAAGGAATACATGATGTACCTTCCGCAGGTTCCCCGCTTCTTCCTAATCTACACGTTCTTACACCCCAACGACAAGAACCGTGCCAAGGAGATTTGGACATTGTTAGATAGGGCAGGTGTTACGGGCGAGGGAGACAAGGACACCAAGAAAATATGGGATGCGTGACCTTGGGGAGTGTCAGACTCTTGGCCCTATTTAGCTTACCGATGCATGTACCCCCGAAGCCGATCTTGCCCTGGGTAACCATCGCTGCCGAAATACACCCATGGATGATTTTTTTCTCGGCTTTCGTTCCCCCTCGTCCTATCCCGGAAGGTTTTTCAGGCTCAGAACCTGGCTTGGCGATTCGGACGTCACCTTCGGTGGCGGCAGTACTGCGGACTCCAACCATGAGGCGGCGAGGTTGAGAAAAATGTCGAAATAGTACAGCTCGGATACTCTCACCCATCTCTTCAACCAAGATGAGGGTCTGTTCTCTAAAACGCAAGATGGCGACCCTCGCGATGACGGCTACGTCGTCACTGAACCCAACCTCGACACCTCTGACATCCCCGACACCAGTTCCGAGTCCCGTTTCCGGAAACGTCGGTCCGGGATCAAATCGGACTTTTACAGTCGTAAACCATTGTCCTTTCACGATTTGGTGCGGCCAGAGACTCACCATGACCGTTTGAAGGACCTACTGAAAATCCCTCCAGGCCAGCCCTGTACACAGATCTTAACGCCGGAAAATCTGTGCCGTCCCAACCTACAGGCTGGGAACAAGCCTCTAGTGCCACAGTGACATTCACCGTCCCATACGACTGGACTGCGGGAAGAATATGGGGGCGGACTGAATGTAATTTTTCTGTAAACCCCGGCCCGAGTTCGTGCGTTACAGGCGGCTGCAACGGCGGATTTCTTTGCGACACAGGCATCGGAACGGCGCGTGCTGCGGACATTGGTCTCGAATCGACTGTGTGGCTGACGGACATGTTCTCCAGGGCGTCCCTCCAGTATCGCTAGCGGAGTGGACTCTCGGCGTGAATGGAAAACCTGACTTCTATGATGTATCGCTGGTGGATGGAAGCAACCTCCCGATGACGATAACTTCCAACAAAGGGTGCCCAACCGCCTCCTGCCCTGTGGATCTGAATCCAGCATGTGAGCAAAGTCTAGCATTCAAAAGTTTCTCACTGTTGCGACGTAGTTTTTATCTGTATACTTTTAGGCCCCCCCGAGTTGGCTTACAGGAACGCGAACGGTGTGATCGTGGGGTGCAAGAGTTCATGCTTCGCGAACCTGAGCGGAGATCCCGGTACGCTGCTTTTTTTTTTCTTAGCCTCCACTATGGCAGGCACTGACTGGCTGAATTAAATGTCTAGCCAATTCTCCTGATTGCTGTTCGGGATCATTTGGTACCCCAGAGACTTGTCCCGCAAGCTGGGTGCTCTATTATCACTACTTTAGTAAGTCATCCGTTTCAATCTCCGATCTTCTGTGACCTGAGGTTTATTTACAATACGCAGAGGATCAATGCCCCGATGCTTACGCGTACGCCTACGATGAGGGCAGCGGAACCGCACTATGGACTTGCGACTCTAACCTTTCGTCGGACTACACCCTTGTGTTTTGCCCCTAGACCTTAGATTTTATTGCGTTCGCCGCACCTCAAGCACACGTAAGTTGTATTGAATACATTCATTCTATTCGCCTTTGAAATTGGAACGTAATCTTCAAGACGGTGGAAGGCACACCGCCTGCGGTTTCGTCCGGAAATCACCAGTGGATTATCACCCACCACTACGGTAGCCTAACGGCTCACGAGACCACACACGTTGCACACAGAAGTCAGATCTGAAAAGAGTATTACTAAGTTACGACAAACGGGGGTGTCTAATGAGGGGCATCGATCTCTTTTAAATTGGCCCCAAGGTTGTCGGGAAGGGCGTGTGTCTGATCGGCCTGGCTCAACAGACGTCCACCGAACAAGACTGGACCATTCTCGGCCCTGAATGTATTTATCCTCGCTTCGACCTCAGGTCGGAAGTGTCTCATCAAACCTTGAATTGGCCATGCAGCCGCGTCCCCAAGCGCGCAAATAGTCCTACCCTCGATTTGTTTACTGTGTGAGGGGAACCAATAGATGGATAGAGATAAGCAAATGTATGAATCGGGGATAGGGAGAGGGAGGGGGTCGGAAAGAATACTGACGTGAGTTCCAGAAGCATATCGATCTCTCGTAAGTGCCCACGACCCTCGACGATTCTATCCATCATTTTCATCATCCAGGTGGTGCCCTCTCGACAAGGTGTGCACTGGCCGCACGATTCGTGTTTGTAAAACTGGGGTGCAAAACGGGAGGGGGCATAAGATCGAACTCGTGTTGTGGGAAGACGCTCGGGGGTCAAACAAGGGCACTCACGTGTGCAAACCTCGCAATTGCGGCAACAATGTCGGTCGATTTGTCCATGACAATTACGGCACCGGTCCCTAAGCCGGTCTGAGCGTCCTTGAGGGAATCGTAATCCATCCTGATGCAGATCGAGACAAATGAGATGGGGTGGAAGCGAAGTAGCCAAAAGGGGGACCACGTACAGTACTTCGGCACACACGTCCTTGGGAATAACGGGAACGGAGCTTCCACCAGGAATAATACCTAAAAGGTTATCCCATCCTCCACGAACACCGCCACAATGCTTCTCGATCAAGTCCTTGAGGGGGATGCTCATTTCCTCCTCAATGACACAAGGGTTATTGACGTGACCACTGATACAGAAGAGCTTGGTTCCTTGATTCCGCTCGCGACCGAATCCAGCGAACCAACTGGAACCTCTTCTGCAAATTGTGGGGGCGACTGCGACGGTCTCGACATTGGCGACGGTGGTGGGACAACCGAAGAGGCCAACGTCGGCAGGGAAGGGAGGCTTTAATCGGGGTTTGCCCTGCTTGCCCTCGAGAGATTCAATCAAGGCAGTTTCTTCACCGCATATATAGGCGCCTGCACCACGGTGGAGGTAAACGTCAAAGTCGTATCCGGAACCACAGGCATTCTTTCCAATGAGGCCGGCCTTGTAGGCTTCGTCAATGGCTTGCTGTAGATTGGTGGCTTCTTGGAAGAATTCGCCACGGATATAGATGTAGGCAGCATTCGCGTTCATAGAACGTCCAGCCACGAGACAACCTTCGACGAGCTTGTGGGGGTCGCCGCGAAGAATTTCACGGTCCTTGCAAGTGCCGGGTTCTCCCTCGTCGGCATTCACGACAAGATAACGAGGTCTATGAAACATTGTGAGGTCGCAATGATGATATCGATCGTCGCGACATACCGTGGATCCTTTTCCCAACCAGGCTTGTTCATAAAACTCCATTTAAGACCAGAAGGGAAACCGGCACCGCCACGACCACGGAGACCGGAGTCCTTAATGGTTTGGATGATCCAGGAGTCGCCTTTGAGGAGAATGTCTTTTGTGCGATGCCAGTCGCCCCGTGACTGATGCAAGAGAGATGAGTATTGAGTTTCTGGGGGTTGTATGGGGAAGGGGCGCGCACTAGGGCACCTTTGAGGCCATGATCATGCCTACAATAGGCGTTTGTGAAGATTCTGTCCTGGTCCTTCAGGTCGCCGTAACGCCTGACTGGAGGGTCGTGTACGGTCGCGAAGGAGCGTCTGAAAGGCCTGGCGGCTGGAAGCCGCGCGTAAGTTAGCGAGGGCTAGGGTTTAGAGAGAGAAGGGGAAGGAGGAGGGACGCTTACCGGCCTTTGTTGCGTTGAACATGGGGAGGAGATGAAGGAGTGAGCCGGGGAGATGACGCTGACCAATGAGAAGCGAGGAGAGGCGAATCAGGCGTGTATACCGAAAAGGGGAAAAGGGCCGGGAGATGCCGGGCGGGGGTCTAGACCGGGAGAGGCGGGAGAGCGCCGATTGTTTATAAGGCTGGAGAGGGAAGAGAGAGAGAGGGAGGGAAGGACGGGACGAGACGAGGCGAGACGACGTGCAGCGAAAGGACAGCCAGGCCAGCGAGAAAAGATGATCAAGTTCGACAACTTCCCGCAAGAAATCATCCAGGCGATGTGCACCCCAATGCACCAGATCCTTCTCCCTCCTCCTGCTCAGCATCTCGGTCACCTCTGGCTCGGCTCTTTCGCTGCCATCTCGGACGCTGATCTCATCAGGAAACATCGCATCTCCCACCTCGTTCAGGTCATCGACGTCCCATGGCTTCCCCCAGTCAACGACCCAAACATGACCGTCACAAGGATCGACATCATGGACATCCCCTCGGCTGACCTAAAGTCCCATCTCGACGATGCTTGCGCAAGGATCGAAAAGTCTCTCGCCGCAGGGAAGAACGTCCTCGTCCATTGCCAACAGGTACATTTCACATCTCATCCTTCCATCTCTCCTCCTCATCCTCTCTCTCTCTCTCTCCCTCTCTCTTAAGGGTATCTCTCGCAGCGCTTCTGTCGTCATCGCCTATCTCATCAAAAATCATGGCATGACATACGAGTTCGCGTTTGCCTTTGTGAAAAAGTATAGGGCCTGCATCCAGCCCAACTCTGGCTTCGTGAAATGTCTCAAAGAGTGGGAGATCAGACAACGACC
>Ga0307512_10000898_pt1 | contig 43827 bp, 46 predicted proteins | sample 14_EM_MG_FD_200267 | JGI IMG/M metagenome (GOLD analysis project Ga0307512, IMG submission 200267) | Populus trichocarpa ectomycorrhiza microbial communities from riparian zone in the Pacific Northwest, United States - 14_EM | ecosystem: Host-associated > Plants > Roots > Unclassified | place... | reverse complement strand
TACAATAACTACAATAACTACAATAACTACAATAACTACAATAACTACAATAACTACAATAACTACAATAACTACAATAACTACAATAACTACAATAACTACAATAACTACAATAACTACAATAACTTCAATAACTATAGTAAATACAACAACTACAATAACTACAACAACTACAATAACTACAATAACTACAATAACTACAATAACTACAATAACTTCAATAACTATAGTAAATACAATAACTACAGTACGGACAATGACAACAATAAATATGATAAATAACTCAGAGGACGCTTATTATGGACAACTGATGTTCACCAACCATATGAACGATTGTGGTCTGCAATTGCATTCGAGAGGTATGTTTACAGGCTTGTATCAACTGCGTCCCAACCAGCGACTGTATTGCACCAAGTTATCTCAAGCGATTCGCAATATCACTTGGGTGGCACACATTCCCACCCTCAATATGAATCGGCGAGTGATGTACTATATGGAGAATAGCCCGAAGAAATGTATCACAGTCCAGTACTCGGACTATGCTGCACTGGCCAATGCATGAGATGTGTGACTTGTGCCAATGCTGTTGTATAATACAGCACTTGGTTTTCAGTTGTTCCACGGACAGAATCCTGACATTCACTGGGCTTACCATCAATTGACAACCTTCCATCACCAAATCTGGGTGGGGTGGAAGAAACGACATGAATGACTATCGCAGTGGTGATAAATGTCTCAGAAGCCAACAATGATAACCATAATGTCAACGACTAGCTGCTGGGGTACAGTCTCAACATCCCGTCACTCTGAGCTGCTGCATTCCGTGATCTCCTAAATTGCACTCAAGTCATCACAGGGTTTACCCTACAGATTGGGGAATCCACAGAGCAACTGGGAGTGGCTTTGGAAGCCATTACGTGGGATTCACCAGGTGGTAATACAGACCAAAGTGATCGATTTAATGAGCAGGAAGCAGCGGCAGCAGCTGCACCAGGGGAAACCTGCTAAGGAGACGCTTGAGTGAAAGTGATGAGCTAGTTGGAACATTGAGGAAATGACTGGATGGTTAGGCTTGGCTTTGTTGTGCACTTACCATTGATAACGAGGCCTTCTAGATTTTCTCTTTCATCTATTCTATCCTTAGTGATGGTCTTTGACAACCATGGATGTAGCTGATTCTGAGTCATATCAATCCATACAAGTGTGCAGTTCGGAGGTCACACCACCAGACAAATATCAATTGGGAGTGAAATGACATCCCAGAAGCACTTGAAACATATGAAGTACAATTTGAAGCCACAGCACAAATATATCGTACAGTCTGAGCAATGATGAACTCACAGAGGGAGTGTTTCACAAGTTTGAACAAAACGAGATAGGATATTGCATAGAAGATATGAGAGATGACTGACCTGCGGATGTATGATTTATTGAGTAAGGAACTCTTGTCAAAACTAGGAGAATTGGACTTACAAGGGCCAATCTACCCATCCTGGGAATGCTTGGAGATGAATGACGATCTATCTTTCACTGTGATGACATCCACCATGTGATGTGGAAATCTACCCTGTGAATATGCTGAAATTCAATGAGAATCTACAAGACTAAAAATTGAATGTCGATATGCAGATATATGTACTGGCTGCCTTTTGATACTCAGTACAATCCTGACTACTGTCCAGCAGACTCAATCAAGTGCCGCATGGCAGAGATTACAATATCAAATCCAATGCCAAATCAGTTTTGCAGTTACGCAGCCGAAAAAGGAAGTCTTAACCATATCTCCACTCGGACTCGGCGATCATGAGCGACTGAACCGCAATGGCAATCACACACTCCAATAGTTCTTTAGAATCAAGTCCTTCCAATCAATTTTCCCTATGAAGTCATATGAGATTCCTTACTGGCATAGCCACAACATTCAACAGTGGGGGATAACCACACTACAATCTCAAACAACACCTATCAGAAACAATTAGCATCCTAGATGTGCTGAAGGGAACCACTGAAAGATACAATTACCCATTGAGAACACAAGCAGTGGTTAGTGCACCTAGAAATGCATTGACTAGTGGACTCAGAGAATGACAAGTAGTGCAGAGTGTCAAGTGATGGCATATACACCTACAGATGAATCGACCAGCACACACAGAGAAGAGCCAGTGAGCACACCCTATGTTTTAAGATGATAAGTTCACCAAGCTTACCACTGGTATCCAATTGACCAGCTAATGCACAAGAGAGATGTCAAGTCAAATGTGTCCAATCTATGCCTGATGAGTGCAAACTGCATACCAAACTGCATATCAAATAACCTTACCAGGACCCACCAAATGACTTCCATGGGGAAGCGGTCCACAGAGACTCAACCAAATACTGGATCAGATGGCAACACCGAATGCATACCAAGCTCAATTGCACATGATCGAACAGGGTGAGATCAAGTTGACATCAATTACGTTCAATTGCCACAATCAGGCACTGGATACTGGAGAAGACATGACTGCATGATCATGTTACCCCCAAATGTGTTCATCACAGCAAGGCCTGGCAGAGTCAAGATGAAACAACTGGAGGTGGATGGAAGTCAATAAGTGAAGCGATGTCCATCAGATGCCCATGTGAATGGACACCGAGCAGCAGTCACAGTGAGACACGATTGTTGACCATAACCCAATAGACAGAACAAGTCTCAATATGGCACTGATGCAATTTGGGTGACAGTGAGATCATTCAGCCATCTCATTTGTTATATGTCAGTAAGTCAACAGGCAGAGTAAGTTAGGGTTGTCACTGGGCAGTGGGTGAGGCAGAAGAATGACCTAAGCCAAAGGAAGATAGTCTGCAGATGAAGTGATAGCCAAATGGATATATGTGTCAATTCACAGACAGAATTTAATAATGCTGCTACCAAGACATGATGGCAATCAATTTCATGAAGCAGTTGTCAGTGGAGCATCTAACTATCAATAATGGAGATAGCCATGTCTACTCTATCAAGTCCTCCTGACTTGTCAAAGCCCACCACAAAGTTGACAGCAAGGTCTACCCAGAAGTTGACCAGCAACAATATGTTTCCCAATATATGAATAAAGCCGCTCATCTGGAGTGCTGCCATCAACTGAACAGGAGAGTCACAAAAGGTAACTTCAAATGACGATTGCCAAGTAATGATGACTAATGGCTGGAAGAAATCATCTCCAGAAAATGCAAAAGCACTGCACCAAAGCTGAAGAGAGAGCACGCACTAGTAAACATGGACAGATTAACCATTTCAGCGTTAACTACCTGTAGGATCCCATCAAATCTGCCACAATGCATTTGATGTATACGATTGACAATGACGCCTGATGCCGGCAGCGGAAGCATCTATCAATCCCAAGCTATTGGTGGACACTCTACCACTCTGGGGATACTGATGACGACCTACACCACGACATCATCTGTGAGTGCAATACCAGAGAGCAGGCCAGATGCCACAGTTGTTAGGGCGGGGTGGTAAGGTGGAATTGAGAACCAAGATTAAGGAGTGGAGGAAAAGTGTCAATAGAGTTTCAGACCTTGGGACTGGAGGAAAGTTGTCATTTGGCCATGTTCTTCCTTGATTTGTCTTTTCTCTGCCCATCTCCATACTTTATTCGATCTCAGCATGGTACAGATCGCATTGGCACTGGTTCTTACCACCTCCAGATTGCTGTCAAGTACAGGAGCAGTTTCCCTGCCTGCTGGATTGACTAACAGGACACCATACATTGCCAACCGGGGATGGGACTAATGGAATCATACAATTGCATACATTCGATAATTGTCCAATTGGTCCCATTGATTCTATTCTCTTGAACAGGCTATTGCAGCCCAGCATATCTGTGCTTAAAGAGGAGGATAATGTCATGGTGGAACATGCCCTGGAGCCGGGCAATGGCTGTGCTGTATGGTTGGTTCGCTACAAGCCTTCAATCTCCAGTAATCATTGTACCTTAATTTACCGCTTTACACATCAGCAATATTGACATCTACATTCGCTACTGAATCTAGAAATATATGTTCATATCAGGCCAAACACTGCAATATGACTTTGCCATGCTCATCCCTAATCTGAAAGAAGATGAGATTCAGCTTTGAATTCTATAGTGTTACCAGTTTCTCCGAAGGTATCACCAAATCCGTGATTTCCATAACATTAACTGCAGTCACCACTCGATTCTAAGTAGTATCATGTATCATATAATACCATGGTGTATTAGCCAATCTCTGTGTGCAGCCCAATGTTCCAATGTCTCGGTGGTAATTGCATCCTGCTCCACTGGATTCATGAACCAGTACTTCACCCCAGCTACACTGCCATGAACTTGCTTCTGCAACAAGTAAAGTGCTGACTGCCATGACGATTACTTGTTGTTGGACCCATTGAACTTTGCAATCTATATGGTGATAGAAGTCAACTAGGGGACATTACTGTCCAAGTTGCCAATGATTGTCCACTGCCCATCAAGACATGTGGCCTTTGAAAGTTGCTTTCCTCTGTTAGTTGTGATTTGTAATTACCACAAATACTATGCAATCAGGTTCATCACCAGTTGTACCTAGCCTGGTGCAGATGAAAGCATACGCCAACCTTCGGTTCAGCATTCCAATTGTTGACACATATCTACTTCACTATTCATCTAGTTCAAATCACTCACCTTCGTCGCGACTACAAGGACAGGATAGTAAACGTATTAGCAGAGCATCTGCCAGATGATGGTTTTGCAATCGAGCAAGATAGTATTCTGCTTCCATTGGTCCAAGAACGAAGTCGTGACCCGTTTCTTCACCCTTCCGACGATGATTCTTGCCATACTGAAGCCGACAGCAAAGATATGTTTATCAATCCAGAGCAACCTTCAGTTTGGACATGTATTTATTGTACTCCACACTTGGACTACTGTCTAGCTGGGAAGCCTATTAGTACTGAGTATTTCAATATCTTCGACGGTGAAATCGATCAATGGTCAGCATTTTCTTGCGAAGAGGAGTATCAATTCGCGCATTGGTGCGTCAATCAGAACGTCAGCAGTGCTGCTACCAATGTGCTTTTCTGAAACCCTACAATGGCAACTGTCAGCAACTTCACTTCTTCCCACAGTTGATTCAAAATGTTGACCAAAATGTCCTACGCGATGGTGATCGGCTCTTCAAAATCAGTTGAAGTGTGTTACAGTCGTTTGGCCAGTCGAAAAAACCTTTGCAATGATGATTACGCACGTTTCATACACCGCAATCCTGTTGAATGCATCGAGCTCCTCATGCAACACCCGGTGTTCAGGGAACATGTGTCGTATTCTCCAGCCGAGGAATTCAACGAAGCTGAGGAACATACCTACGCAGAGGTTCAAGAACCCGACTGGGGGTAAAATGAACAGGTACCTCAGTTCAAATTTGTCATAGCTACGATGATGTTAACGGCTCCAATAGCTATAGCGGCAGCTTGGCGCTACAATTGCCAATTTGTTTGGGAGTTCAGACCAGACTCATTTTACAAACTATTCGGGAGTAGTGTTAGCAGCAGTTCCGGATTTGAAAACGCTCCAGACGGTCCAGTCCTGGTTGTTGCCTGGGAAACGGGGGTACCCACCAGGGTCGGGTACGGATTCAAACCGGACTGCGGTTCTATTTTACGGTTCCCACAACTTTGGCTCCAATTAAGTATTTGAATTCTCATCTTATCACAACATGATCTATACATGAAATGTGCAGATTGATGCCCTATTTCATCTCCTATTCTCAGATTTGCGTTCAGATCAATGTTCATTGAGTCGCTCTGAAATCAAGCCGAATAATACCCCAAAATGACCGGGTTTTCATCGTGACTCAAGGACTATTGATCCGACTGCAAATCACAGAATGGGAGATGAAAGATTCCATAGCACTGCATAGTTCACGTATAGATTATGTCGTGACACGATGAGAACTCCAATACTTAATCGGAGCAAGAAATGTTGACTTTTGAGGAGCGGGTTTTGTGTCGAAACCTATTGCAATGGTTCGGTTCCGGGTTGGAACCAGACCATGGAACTGGACCGGGAATTTGGACCCGTTGCTAACACTATTCGGGCGACATGAAGGGATGGCCAGGATATTCGAGTCGCAGAAACATAGGATCGACAATTGGATCGAAGCCTTCCGATCTTTCAACTATTTGTTGTTTCCCTTCTTCCTGTTCCTCAAAAATATCACTTCAAAGGCAATTGAAAAACTACTGCCGAGAAGGAACAACAAATCTACAATTGAGAGGTTTTATGGAAGGTCTTGTAGCTCAATTTTCGTCCTCTCCACACTGTTTTCATCACTGGACAGCATTGGCTTTTTGTGGACGGTGGGATGCGGCAATGTTATGCTGGCATCTGTGCATGGACGGCTGACTACTGCGAAAACATTCTCATGCGCTCTAACAAGTAGCCCCATTGCCCTTTCTGGGAAGCACAAAAATCGTAGTTTGGAGAAGGGAATTCATCGTCATGGCAATTGAGAGACTATTGGCTACACTTCCATAAGATGATAATCGTGGCTCACGGAGATCAGATGGAGAAACAGCAAGCGAGACAGTACCTGGATAATGTAGCGCTTGGAACCTCAGAAGGCGTCTGCAGGAATAAGAAATGCATTTCCCCAACGACTATTATCATACCCAATATTCTTTCTAGTGTCCATCTCGCTATGCTTGAGCATTTTATGCACTGGGTAATGTCCTGCCTTGAACAACATTCCAGGATTGACAAATTCAACCAGCTCTGGGCGATGATGCCTCCAAATCCTGGCTTTGGTCGATTCAACAAGCGATATAGCCAGGTGACGCAATGGAGTGGTAACGAGATGAAAGCACTTGGGCGCATGATTGTTTCCGTTTTTGCGGCGACTCTTTTAAACTCTTCAGCAAGCCAAAGAATTCCCTTCACAGCAGCCCTGTGGTGCATGAAGAATGCAGTGTATTATCACCTTATGGCAGGGTGTTGGTACCATACTGAAGCCACGATCGAGTACATGGCAAAGTATCTGGAGGAGTCTCATCGTCACAAGGATGTTTTCTGTTGATTTTTTGCCGGTCAATCTACAAAGGTCTTGGAAGCCTTGAAAAAGCAGCTTGCTTTGGATGAAAAGGAGGACAGGGAGAGTGACCCCGCTTGGAACAATTATTCTGCGGTGGCAAAGAGTCGTCGCGTTGATGACGATTCAATGCAGATCGAGTCAAAAATTGCAAAACGTCTGGTAGGCGAATCGGATCTCAACTTTGTGAAGATGCATCTCCCAAACGACTTCTCTGACCATATCTGCCACCTTAGCAACATCTTACATTCAAGCCCTGAACTCCCAGAAAGAGTGATGATGGATCTGAAACTTGTGTACCGACAATTGAATTGTCATGAGGCCACCATCCAGATTTTGTGAACAAAAGCCTGAAAGGAGGTGTTCCTGAATCGAGAGCTCAATGCAAATGCTGCAACACAACATTGTGATGATGTAATGCGTCAAACCAAAGCGCCTATCAAGCGAATGATGAAAAACCCTCAACCAGGAATCAAGACCCTTGCTGACTTGGCCGAGTGGTGTGCAATTCCGAAGTGGAGCTACAGAATCACCTTGCTTGGTGTTTTAGGAGATTCGCAGACTTCGCAGACTGCATCGATCACGATCACGATTTCAGTCATATTGAATGATGCAAAATACATTCGGTAGAATGCGATGGCATTTCTGGTGACGTCTTTTTAATGTGAAGAGGAATCGATTCATATTGTTCGTCGCACTGGGTCCACAAGGTGGAGAAAGCGTAAGCCTCTAAGAAATGATACTGTGCTTCTCTGGATGGGGATGAGTCCAAACAGCCACTTGAATTCGGCTGTTGCACACATTCCTGCATGGTTGAATTGTCATTTCGTCGTCGAGGATGCTGAATCGAGCGTCAAAGGGCTTGTTGCCATGGTTCAGATGTTTGCAACAGGGCCGATATGTCAGACTGCTGGTATGGTGATCGTCATGCAGAGACAAACGTCCGATGCAACCTTTCCACGATGGAAGGTCTCATTGAAAGCCTCTTTTCAACATCTGAACCACTTATATGGTCCCTATTAGCACTATCCGAGGGGCTACAAACATTCTCACGCTGACACCGCAGCCAGATAGCTCGCAGGGGTACTTGAGCAACACGATTGACTTGAATGCTTCACTTTGTTTTACATGTAGATTATTCAACTTGATGCGTGAAGTTATTGTTGCAGCGATATATTGAAATCTTTTCAGTGTTTACTCTGGGTGTCTTAATTTTTGTAATGGGAGTTGTGCAAGCTTGTGTATCATCGATGTCTTCAGGGATTAAGTAGTTAAGAATGTTCTTCAAATCAATGGAACAGTTGAAAAGACTGTCAAAACCATTACAATCTAGAAGTCAAACGTGAGAGTAACAAGTGCAGTAAATTAGATTAAATGACTAAACAAGTTGTTGAAATGTCGTGATGATGCGATCAGATCATTGAACTCTTCGAAGAATGGTGGATGATTGCAAAGAAGTCTTTCGGAATGTTTGTGGATAGTGTTAGCAATGGGTCCAAATTTCCGGGTCAGTTCCGGACCAGGGCAATGGGTCTTACCACACGAAAAACCCGGCCCATTGGAAATGGGCCGGTTATACCACCAAAAACCTGGCATTTCAACATCACAACTTTGCCTCCAATTGAGTATTTGAGTTCTGATCGTATCATGACATGATCACTACCTAGATTGTGCAGTTCTAGCCTCATTTTCACCTCCAGATCTCACATATGTGATCGGACCAATATTCGTTGAGTCGCTATCGAAAACCTGCTAATGTCGCTTAAAATTTGCACTTTTTTCACAGGCACTCAGCGAATATCAGTCAGATTGCAAATCGGAGAGCGGGAGGTGAAACAGCGGCCAGAACTGCACACTCTGTGTACTGATCATGTCGCGATACGATGAGCTCTCAAATACTTATTTGGAGGCAAAGGTGTGGGAACGGTAAAGTTGGAAAAGTGGTCCGGTTGCAACCCAGCCGAAAAGCCATGGGTTTAAGCCTTGTCCGGGTTCCAAATCCGCAAAGACAAAGTGGGTCAGGATTTTGGCCGGGTCGGGAACCAAACGGAACCAAACAGCTGGCCAAAAACCAGGCCGCTGGCGGGGTACCCGGACCCGTTGCTAACGGTATTTGTGGAGAATGTGGAGAAGGATCAGTGCGTGGGGTCCATTTTCGGAAACCAATTTCGCATTTTGCTGATCGGTGTACATGCCATTCATCTTGACAACCGTCTTCTTCCAGTCCTCAAACATGTCCATGACACCCTAGATGATGTCATCTTCCAGCAGGACAATGCTCCAGTACACTAAGCAGCTGAGGCCATGGACTGTTTTGAGAAATACAACATCCAGGTGGATGACAGGCCACCATATTCCCCAGACCTCAATGTCATCAGGCATGTCTGGATAGAGCTTGAGCTTAGGCACCATAGAAAATACCAAGATATTGGAAACACAAAAGGAGGCCCGGATAATGTGAAAGCAATGTTGGCTGAAGTCATGCCACAGATGTGGCAGGATATACCACACACAAACTTTGAAAAGCTGTTGAAATGCATGCCTGACAGCATAGCTGCTGTAATTGATTTTATGGGATGGTATAGAAGGTTCTGAGCATATAATTCTATTTGATATTTTTTCTCCTTACACAGATATCATTATAGGTATCTAGATACTTTGTATTATTGGTTTGAAGTCTGTACCATCATTGGTTGGGGTGAAATATCGATTTTTGTTGTGGGAGAGTGTGTTCATGAGGAGGCGCAAGGACCGAATCACCAAGACATTTGCATAGTGACTGAGCAAGAGCTAAGTCTTCTGATAGAGAAATATACCATCCAATTGGGGCACATAGATAATTTGAAGCTTACTCTTGATACAAGCAAAATTATACATGCTACTCATTGTCCAGTGTGAAGTGCAGTTGTAATTGAGTCACCCACAGAGTGATGCAATACATTCATGCTCTTATTGAGTATGGCGCTCCAAGTGTCATCATGGTGTGCAGAGTGCTTCCAACACTTGAACTGCCATCAGAACAAGCGCTCATCGAAACTATGGACTGTGCTATCCACATCATACGATCAGTATTTCATTGTCAGAGAATGTCATTCTCATTTCCAGATTGGAAGCATTTGTACATGTTGACATACATGTTGAACTCTATGAGGGTATGAGGGCAAAGAATTGCATGTGAGCTAGGAGATTGGGAATTCTGGAATGAAGCACACTGGCACTTTTTCGCATGATGGGGATGAAAGTCAGGTAGGCGGTGGTTATAAACCACCACCACCCTCAGCTGTAGAAATTCAGTTTCTGGGTGCCGTGACATATCCCAGCATACTGGCTAGTACTTGTGAAGTCACCATAGCCTGTGCCACACAAATTGACAAGGACACTGGTCTGCATGGAGCATCTCCAATGTGGAATGGCATCACCTGGCCAATATTGGCCAAGACGACCTCAAGGTAATGCTGAATTGGCGAGCAGGGAGCAGCAGCAGCAGTTGGGGTGGAAGAAATTTAACATGGCTACCTCGCATCACTGCTACACAAGGATCAGCTTGCCAAGGCATCATTGGAGTATTTCAATGTGAGGGCTAGGACGAATCGTGGTCAAGTGTTCCAATCTGGCCCTTTGAATGTTTGCCACAACTTCTAACCTTTTTTCCCGCAGGCATTTGGCTACCATGGATGGAGGAGATTCTGAGCTGGACGAATCGGTGTCGGTCAGCAGTTGAACTATTATCCCCATTGACAATTCACGATGTACCACGGTTTAGTAAACTTAGACCTCCAGACAATTTATCAACACTGTTCAAAAGCCCAAGAAAGAGATAATGTCCCTGGAATAATAGATTACATTTCAGTACTAGAAGGGAACATTGCCAAGGAAAAGCGTTTGGGCAGGGACTATGAGAATTCCACTGATCAGTGCCGACATGAGTTGACTCTCAGATTCAAATAGCAATCTGTCTATTTCAGTATGGTGATATTCACCAGGCAATGTGTAATTCTACCCTACATGCTATACTTGTATTGCATGACAATCTATAAAGCTACCAATTGAGTGCAGAGATGCAGAAAAATGATACACTGGTGGCGTGACTCTACTGAATACAATCCTGAATACAATTGCAAGATAATGAACCTAATAGCCTATTGGCTGAGATTGAAATGCCTGATTTCTCGCAGATATATATTACTGAGAGTACTATTTTGAATGATACTCTGGTTCAGACTCAGTAATCCCAAGCTTCACAACTACAATGGTAATATCTAACTTTAAATTGGCTTCTGAAATACGATACTATATTCAAAATTCGCTAAACACCATATGACAGAATCCTGTAGCAGATCAATGACTAACAAATAAGTTCGGTAACCATACAGTAATTAGAACTACTACACTAAACAATAACAGTACTGGACATGCAGGAACATGGTATTGTGAGATACATTGACCAATTGCAAAGGAAAGCAGTGGCAAGTGCATCTGAAGATAAATCAATTAGTGGATCCAGAGAATGACAAAATGTTTACACAGGCATGGGATAGAAAGAACCCAAGTAGTGGTGCCAGTGACTGCATTCAAAAGTTGAAGATAACGAGTGCATACAGAATATGATGAATTTCAACTGTACGGATGCATCAGCAAAATAATATTCCGTTTGGGCGGAATGGCTCCATCGGAGTGGACGTGCTTCGTCGGAGCCATCAGAGACACCGCGGTGGCGGATCACTCCACGCCCAGCTTCAATACAATGCGTCGCGTTGTATATAGCCCTCCAATTGCTATACCACTGTTTCTTCGCGTTCGGTCAGTCTTCTATTTTAAATGATCACTCTGGTGTTGGGGCCAACTGTGACCATACGTCGGAAGAGGATCATTGGGTATGCACTTGCATCGGGATTGCAAAGTGATGGGTGATGCTGCAGAACTCTCCCATCGCGTTCCTTCTACCTGCGCGCAAGATGCAATTCTCACTTTACTACTTATACCACTCATTCCAAGTCGCCAGATCTATGTGGCGATTGACAATCCATCGCTTGTTCCGTCCATGTCCTGTCTTACTACTAGTAGCTATCTCTGGAATTACGTGGGTGTAGCCGACAATATTTCCCACACTGAAAAGTTGCAGTGCAACGGCAGCCGGTGTTTTTCTCACATGTACAAATTTCGAGATGGGATCCAAGTTACCTGAGTGTTCAGGTATTGTGGTGAGCGCCAGGGCTAACCAGTACTCAACAAGAGCTCCATCCTCGTTGAGGAGTTTGATTTCGAATAGTCATTGCAGTTGCCACGAGAGACGCCCATTCAGCATGCCATAACACCTCTCTGGGGGTTGCTTCACCCACACCGAGTCTTTCCATCGATCCTCTCCACACCAGCTCTGGCTTCCTGTGCATCGACACCTCTGAGATATGTGTTGACCATCTGAACCATCAACTTGGACCTTGATACCAGGGTAAATACAGAGCTCCATTGCGTGCAGTTGTTCATCCGATATATATGTCTTCTTACGACGGTTCTGCTTGATCAACTCCCGCATGCCTCTGAATATTGCCACGCGGTGCATTCCATCTTTCGTATTGTGTTGTAATGCTCCGAAGTCTTTGATCATAGCGTCAGGATTCCCTCCATCACGGCGGTTTTGGGGTCCCATGAATTCGGGCTTCGCATGTGACTAGGGGCTCAGGGTGGCAGCTAGATCAGCGCCGGAAGGGAAGACTTTGCAGGCGGCAGCGCTGTTCTCCAGACGCTGAGCGAGGGCTTGGAGATTGAGCTCTCTGATTTCAAAGTTGAGTATCCAACGCTGAAAGGTGATTACTTGTGGTAGTTAGTTGAGATTGTCATTGAGGGCGTTCCAGCCGTCCTTCAAGTGCGTTATATGTGCCTGTTCATGTCTCTCTGCAGAATACTGTTGCAAGGCTCCGTGTCAACGAATCTGTTCAACCCCATGAGACATCAAGTGGATCTTCGGAAAGTTGAAGTCATCATCTAACTCCTTGGAAACATCCATATGGTGGCCGATATAATCCCACCAGGCATTCATTTCGCGCCACTTGTTGGACGGAGTCCAAGTTTCAGCATTTGTTTCTTTGTCCACCTTTCGCTTCTTCACGAGTCCCATTCTCAGGGCATTGGCTTTGGCCTTCGCCTTGTTGCCGGCTCGCCCGAGTAAGAAAATATCTTTGATGGTTTGATAACAACTCAAGGCGTCCACCATGAAGCTCAATGTTGCATCATCGTGAGATTTATATCGAGCATACATATAGAATTCTAACAATTCCCATGTGCACCCGATTGCAAGATTAAGTATGGGACATTGACTGGGGCTTCCGCCTCGTAAGGACTGGGTAACAACTCCAAGCAGGTACCGGCTCATTTCCTGCATCTCCTTTGCATTCTGTTGTTATTTTTTGGTGTGAGGTCATGGTAAGCAGGCACAGATAACCAGATTGCATTGTACTTGTTGAGGCGTTTGTGCATCTTCATGCAGTGGAGAATCCACTTCTGGAGGTGGTTAAGCATGCCGATATGCATTGAATGGAGGAGGTCGGGCTTAGGGAGGTCGCTCACGATACAGGGAAAATGTCGAAACACGTGGAATCCTCACTGAACATGGCACGATGAGTGTTCGTCATTAGCTGCCTTGTTGTTCGCATCGCTGTGTGTTCAATACAGGTTGTGATCCCGCCGGGGGTGTTGCTTGTCAGGAGGGACATAATCACCAAGTTCGTTCTTTGGACACTAGCACCAAAAACAGACATGCTGCTCGAAATGATGTAGGTTGCTACTCCCATGGCCATCTGCAAACGATGCTGCAAAAACCGGTTTACAACTCCTGAAGTTGCCATTTGCCCGGAGACAGTTATAATACCTGCTCTTGGTCCCGGGATTTTGTTTACAGGTGTGAGGCTGGAGTACCTGCCTGAGTACTTCGTTCAGCACCTCTGAGTTTGTATGACGATCCTCATCCCGCCGCGTCTGAGGGATATTGCAGTTCGTGAGTGCAATCTGCAGGAGAGCGACCATTGCGACGCTGTGCGTTGAGAGCATCTGGCGGATTATCGAAGATAGATTGTCAATTGTCGTATATACAGGACACTCTTTCCTATCGCCAGCAGAATCCGGGACATGTGTTTTGTCGGACGTGAAGATCAGGGCAACCGGTGTATCCCCTACTCTGAGCATAGAGTAAACGTCGATTAGCACGTTATTATCCAGGAGTATCTCTCTGTACCTACATCTCCCACCACCAGTCTGTAGTGTGCATTTCAGTTTAGAGGCATTTCGGTGGCATATCGGTGTTAAAGCAACGCTGAGGGGCGTAAATGAGATGCTCGGTGGAGGCTTGCTGCCACATCAACCAAGTCATGCTTTGATGATGTCTCGACTCCAGTATTTGATTGGGCGTTGGTGAATGTCACTCCATCTCATATCCTTGTCAGTGTGTAGTTCCCACTCCCCAAGAGCCTAATCACATGGCATGCTACCCACAAACTCTTGGACGCCATCCCCAGTTTTGAGGCTTGGGAAATGCAGAGCGGTGTGTTCTTCCTTCAGCACGTTGTCATAGTACGTTTCCATGCCTTTCATCTTCATCCCTCACTGGATATATTTCTACTCTTTACTCATCGTGATCGGGTTGTAGGGATTGACATGTAGGTTCGCCTCAAGGCAACCCTGAGCATCACATTCCCATGGCTCACCAATGTAATCGATTAGCGGAGCGCCGGCGCCAGGGTATATTTCCATCCATGGCAGGAAAGGTGGTGCTGGTTGAGACTCCGAGTCTGTAATGTTCTCAACGTGTTCGAGGTAGTGAAACGCATCCAAGTCTTCAACTGAATCTTTCTTAGCGTTGAATGCACGACACTGAGCGGGTTCAATGCCTCGGGGCGCGCTGCGATCAGTCTGATCCTTCTGGCACGGAACTTGAAGGTGTTCAGAATCGGGTTAATCGATTTGTTCAAGTCGCAAACTGTCAGAGGTGAACTGCTGTCGGCCTGAAAATTCGGGGCAACAGAGAGTGGTCTTCTCTGGCCTCGTCAACGACAGGTGGGGAGCATAGTATTCACTGTAGCATGGGACGAAAGTTGGTGCTGGGCTTGAGCAGCCTGGTGTGTAAGCTCACAATCCTTTCAGCTGACTTATTGAGCCTCAACACCATCACAAGGAGGTTCTTTACACGCCAGGAGTTGCAAAAACGCTGCATGCGCAATGTCCCATAATACTATGAATAAAATAAAACAGATCCAAAACCCATGAATCAAATAAACCCTGAACAATCCAAAAACCTCACGGCGCATGTAATAGTCCATGTCTGAGATACATCGATTGAAACAAAGGAATCAAAGGAGACAAGAACCCGACCTTAACCCGAACACAAAAACCATAGCCTCTTCTGCAATGTGAGGACTGGCTCACTCCTCACGTACCGAGCAATCTGGGCGGGCCTCAGGGAGAGGGGCATCCGGGCGAAAGACTTCGGGGAGACTGTCACCAACTCCCGATTTGCCGAGCAGCTGCTGATCCACATCCACATACGAGGTGTTTACGGTGGCACCAGCTTCTCGCAAAGTTGGCACCGCCAGGCAAGGATTTTGTGGCGTCACAAGCCTCAACTGCTCGAGCCGACTGAGGGGATGAGTCTGGGGAGTTTGTGGTGGTGGGCGAGGCTCCAGGGTTTGTGGCTGTGGGGCAGGTTGTGGAGGTTGTGGCCGTGGGGTATGCTCGCGCATCTCCTCGCCTTGCCCAGGTATGATCATGGGCTGATCATCTACCATTGTATCTACATCGTCGGCCCATGTGTTTACCATCTCACACTGGCCAATCGTCCGAGATTCTTTGCCATCGTCCTCATTCTTATCCTCCTCCCCATCCTTATCCTCCTCCTCATCCTTATCCTCCTCCTCATCTTCATCCTCCTCCTCTTAATCTTCCTCCTTATCATCTTCCTCCTCTTCATCGTCACCATCCCTTTCCATATCCACATCGCCACCTAAATCAATGCCGTCTGGTGCGTCAACATTGTCCACCATGCGCGAATCCACATCAAGATCTTGTTCTGAGTCATATTCGCGATGCGACTCGGTAGAATCGGTATCATTGTATGAAGAACGTGACACGGTGGACGATGCCTCTGGCTCTAAATATGCCCGCTCTAGTTAGCCCTGTGTGTGGGAGTCCGCCTCATACATTTCCTTCTGCAACTGCAAAGCAACGGCACGAGAGATATCATCTCCCCCTAGGGTTTGGTTAAATATACCTTTCCCTCCACCGTTTCCCTTCCCCTTGCCTTCCTCCATTGCCATCCCCTTGCCCGTCCCATTCCCCTTCCCTGTCCCCTTCCCAGCGTTCATTCCCTCCTCTTTCCCGGTCCCTCTCTCACCAGCCTGCGTGTCCTCCTCAGTCTCGCCGTCGTCACAGTCATTGCCATTGCTGGAACGGCTCCTTCCACGACACAGCGCTCCGGGACCCGCCCAGTTCTCATCATCATCATCCTTGTGGATCATCTCATCGCAATTCAGTGGGCAAATGGCCAGGAAGTCGCCTGGGTTTTACTGCCGGCAGCTTGGTGACTCAATCCTTCCGCTGAGATCATCCGTTCCATACCAAGAGAAATGCTCACTGGTGCATTCGACCTTCCCCGAGCTAGTTGTCTGTGGATCGGAGCGATTGACTTGATCCCCGAAGGCAGAGGGATCGTCCCACCTCCAATCGTTTATTTGGTCGACGGTTCTGTCAATCATGTGCCCCATATATGAGTGGAACGCTGCCCATCACTCCCGAAAAGGCCAACTCCTGCTCCTGCGGTGTGGCCACATGAGCTGGAATTATGACAATTGGCGAGTCGTGACTGGATCATCAGCAACAACCCTATTATCCTTCTGAAACACCCGGGTGTTCCGGACGGCTCTGACGGCTCTGGCGGAACCTCGTACCCTCTGACGGGGAATCAGATGCCAACGGTCGCCCAAGCGACGGGTAGCGTTGCATACATCCCTTGCGGCGGCAATTATACCATGCATCTGATTCTTGCGATGCATCGCATTGCATATTATGCTCGCTGCTCCCACGTCAGGCTTCCTGTACTTTGCGTCCGGAATGTGGTGACGTATACGCACCATCAGAACGACACGTATGTTACACTCTTTGCAGGGGTTGCAGTTATGCAGTAGCCATTTACACAACGCCTGGCGATGTTTATGCCTTTCTTCGGCCGATAGCCACATGCCACACTCTCATTTATGTTTAGCTTTGAGATGTTGTCACTTATTGCAATACAGTCTTCACTTCGGATAAATCGCTTGCCGTTGCATTTGCTTCGCCATTATCCTATCTTACATGTCTGAAATATACTGTCCAATCTTCACACTCTCTAGTACTATGCCCTCAGTCCTCCACATTCTGCGTTGATCCATCATCGGCTTGCGATGCTTCTTCCTCCTCATCTGCTTCCGCATCATCGCCATCCTCGCCCTCATACCCGTCGACATCACTGGTTCCCAGGTCAAGCCTCTCCAGTTCAGTCGCGGGCCGTCGTCGCCGGCTGGCGGTGGGAATGCCATCGCTTTCGTCACCTTTATCTTCGAAATCCCCGCTGCCACCTGGCATCCCGAAATGCAGTTCGTCATCAGTGCAATTGTTGTCTATCGGGATGTATGGGTCAGTGCTTCCAATCTCAGGTTCCTCAAGCGCCACTTTGGAGGTCAAATAGTCCAGAAGAATAGCATTGACAACACGCGCTGCTTCCACACTGATCACCACGGCAGGCGTTGTGTTCTCTGCCTGTTGGATCTGACGCTTGACTGTGGCAAGAGTGATGTTATACAAGCTCTGCTGGTAGCTCTCCGGTAGTGTGTTCCTGGTATTCATCAAGAATGTATACGTGTCTGCAACGCCAGGCAAGGTTAACAACTTGCGACCCGTTACAGCGCAGCAGGATATGATCTTACCACCGTCATTCTTGCAGTTGAAGTAGTTCAAGCGATCAGGTCTGTCTGCTTTCAGCTTTGGCTTGGAAGCTTTCGGTTGAACACCTTTGTTCTTCAGCCACTCCAGGAGAGCATGGCGCAACGCGGTGCAGGTAAACATGATCAGTGGCGAGGGTATATGACCATCCTTGTCGTCAATCATGGAATTATAAAATCCATCAGCATACTTACCACAGTTATTCGCCCGATGATAAAATTTGATGTAGATAAACCGCGGGATTGCTTCCGCCAGGAAGTAAAGTGGACGCTAGCCATTTGTTAGCAGCTTTCGACTGTCTCTGCGTTGGATTTGGACTACGTACACCACCTTCCACACGCTCTGCAATTGGACAAAGATACTTATTGTCTGCCAGCAGGGAATCAATGAATTCCAAATGCTCTGCGGCGGATTCAAACTGGTGGAGATCACAAAGCTCTGCTATGTTGTCCCTTGCTGATTGAATACAATGGGATTTAACCTTATCGACTTCTGCTCGAACCTGGTACCGGTTTGAGCGTGTAATATCCAACGTGGGCCGTTGATTCAGCATACCTCCTTCATGATCTCCTTTGTGCGTGCCTCGAATGCTATGGACCAAATGTTGTTTTGCTGCATTGCGGTGTTCCAGTATGTCTCTATTATCTGCCAGTGTGGGCCTTCAGCTAATGCTTTCGAAATGCGTCGCTTTGCATAACTTACTGTCTCCAAGTCGGTTTCACTCATAACCGGCCATCTGTTCCACATGTAGAGCTCCACGAGTCTGCCCGTTCCAATCACAAGACGCGTCATGTCTGAGTGACCAAATTGATGGATGCTGCGACGGCCGGAAACCATTGATCGAGGTGTAGACACCACCTGCGTTTGCAATTGGCACTGCCTCTGTCTCTGATTCCTTTCAGTAGCTCGTGTTCGGAGTGGATTTGTAATGATCGCGCGGGCTTCTGGATTGGGAACGGGGGTAGGCAGGTGTTCAAGACCTCGGAGAGGAGTGGGAGTGATAACAATGCCGGACGCGGGGATGGATACAACGCAACGCGTTAAGGTTCCCCCAGGTGCTGGTGTGTCACGACTGCTTGTACCGGGCGTGGCGGTTGGAGTATATATTGACCGTCACTGTGTAGTCGACTGGGTAGAAGTCACGGGTTGATTGATATCTGCAACGCGAGAATTGTTCAGCGAAGATGAGGGGGTGGAGTTCTGATCTTGCATTGTAGAGGGTACGGAACTCCGTCCTTGAGAGGAATCCCTCTCGCCAACTGGTACGGAAACGCGTCTCTCAGCATGCGGAAGTTGAGAATTCCCCGAAGGCCCACGGTGTTGTTGATTCTGACGATTAGCAAGACTTCGAACATTTCGTACAACCGGAGTTGTGTCAGGGTGAGGGATTTGGGAATGCAGAGTCCAATATAGATGTTCGACGTTAAGAAAGTAGGAACAATTGCCTGTGCATGCATATGCACCGGCAGCCGAGGTAGACTTCTATTTGAGCGACCATGGAGGGTTTCGACAAAAACGGGAGGTGCAGTGTGGACCACGCTAGACTCTAAACCCTGACAATACTCGGTGACGAGATCCCTTGAAAAGCATTCAATTATGGGGTCAACTGCCATCAGCTTAAACTCAGATTCAACTCAGATTAAACTGAGCATTGATATTCACTGTTACAGCAACGTCTGAAGGTCTATTTGCATCGCTTGAAGGGTGTTAATGCCATCTTGGCACAATTATCATCGTATTGGACTCGTTCTTGGCACAATACTTCAAACCATCCATTTTGTATATCTTCAGCTTCCCGGTGGAAATCCCCCTTTGCCAGAGCTACAAGCATCGCAAAGCGAACAATGACGTATTCTCTATCCTATGACATCTGTTGCGTGTGCTTTTTCCACTGCTAGGCGTTGGTAACCGTGTTGGATGGTTTCACAGTTGGGACAACTTGAGAACAACTCAGTTTGCTCCGAGATGCACGAGGCCTGAGCGGTAAACCTGATGTATGATGCAAAAACAACGCCTGGCATGGTGAAATGTCCTCTCCGCGAGTACTAAATCTCGTCTCGAGGCTTGTCGTTTCTGAGGTGCCTGGTAGTTCTGCAAGATGAAGGCTGGGCTGTTGTGTGTTCGTTAACCATCAAAACTCACAAGTTGAACCTTAAACCAATACATCGCCAGAACTCGAGTATATATATCCCTTCTTCCCACCTACCCCTCCTTTCTCTGTTCCTCCCGTATTATACACACCAACAGCATCCTGATCTCGACATCAGGTGACTTGCACAAAACAACGCCTCTCGTTCCAAAACACGCCCGATAACCTACATAACTTTGTATTTTCCCTCTGGTCTTCCTTCCGCTCCAACTGTATCATAATGCTAACGTTTCGGATGTAGATTCATTTTCAACTCACAGCGATGGCACCAAAGGGCTGCAGTGAAGGAAAGGTGAAGGCTAGGGCAAAGATGCCGACATCGGTTATAAATCAATGCCTGTCGTTGGATCGGGACCGTATGGGGGGATTCATCTCGCAACACATCGGTGGACTCATACAGATATACAATGTTTGTGGCGGCAAGGATGAGATGGCATGGGACCTGTTGTATGATATAATCCTTCTTGATCCAGTCACGACTCGCCACTTTTCACAATTCCAGCTGATGTGGTCGCACCGCAGGAGCAGGAGTTCGCCATTTCGGGAGTGGTGGGTGGCCTTCCGCTCATATATGGGGCGAATGTTTCACAAAACCCGCGACCAAATGAATAATTGGAGGTGGGACTACCCCCGTGCTTTCGGGGATCAAGTCGATCGCTCCAATCCGCAGACAACCAGCTCGGGGAAGGTTACACGCACGGGTGAGCGTTTCTCTTGGTACGGTTGCGATGATCTCTGGGCAATGATTGAGCCGCCAAGCTGTCGGCAGTACAAACCAGGTGACTTCCTGGCCGTTAGACCACTGAATTGGGATGAGATAATCGACGAGGATGATGATGATGGCAACTGGGCGGATCCCGGTGCACCGAGCAATGGAAGGAGCCGTCCTGGCGATGGCAATGACAATGAAGACGGCGAGAGTGAGGAGGACATGCAGGGCGGTGAGAAAGGGACTGGGAAAATGAAAGGGAACAAAGGATGGGAAAGGGATAGTGAAGGCGACTGGGGACGGGAAGGGGAAAGTGAAGGGGAAGGGGAAGGGAAATGGTACCGGGAAAGGTATTGTTAAACACACCCCAGGAGGAGATGATATCTCTCGTGCCATTGCTTTGCAGTTGCAGAAGGAAATATCAGAGGCAGACTTGGACACGGAGGGCTGACTAGAGTGGGTATATTTAGAGCCGGCAGCATCGCCCGCCATGTCAATTTCCTCAGATGATGATACCGACTCTGCCGAGTCGGACGGCGAATATGACTCAGAACTTGATGTGGATATGTGCATGGAGGATGATGTGGATGCACCAGACGGCTTTGACATCCACGGTGATGTGGATATGGAAAGGGATGGTGAAGATGAGGAAGATGAAGAGGAGGAAGATGAGAAGGAGGAGGAGGTGGTGGATGAGGATGAGGAGGAGGATGAGGATAATGGCAAAGAACCTCCAACGATTGGCCAGGGAGAGATGGTAAATACATCGGCTGGCGATGCTGATACCATGGTAGACAATGAGCCAACCGTGCTACCTGAGCAAGGCCAGGAGTTGCGCGAGCATACCCCACAGCCAAAACCTCCGGCGCCTGCCCCACGGCCACAAACCCCGGAGCCTCCCCCACGACCACGAACTCCGGAGACTCGTACCCTCAGTGGGCTGCAGTCTTTCGGGTGTCTGACGCCGCATAAACCTCGCCCAGCGGCGCCAACTCTGCGAGAACCTGAGGCTGCTGGAAACCCCTCGGATGTGGATGTGGAGCAGCAGCTACTCGGCGAATCGGCAGGTGGTGACGGTCTCCCTGATGGCCCTCTCCCGGATGTCCCACTCCCGGATCTCCCTCTCCCCGATGTCCCTCTCCCCGATGTCTCTCTCCCTGATGTCCCTCTCCCTGAGGCGCGCCCGGATGGCTCGGTACTGCGAGGCGTGATCCAGTCCTCGCGTTGCAGAGGAGACGTGCGTTTGGGTTAGAGTCAGGTTCTTGTCTTGTGAGTTTCCTTTGTTGTAATCTAATCATCTCAGGCACTGATTAGGGCACGTTTGGAGGTGTTTTGTTCGTTTGGGTTAAAGTTGCGGGCTTGTTCTTTTCCTTTGTTCTAATCTATTTATCTCAGGCATTGATTATTACACGCGTCGCAAGGTTTTTGCATTGCTCAGGGTGTATTTTTTATTTATTCATAGTGTTATGGTACATCGCGCATGCAGTGTTTTTGCAACTCCTGCCGTGATGGTGTTGAGGCTCAATAAATCTCTCAAGTATCGTGAGCTCATACCCACACCAGACTGCTCAGGCCCAGCACCAACTTTCGTCCCTTTCTACAGTGAATACCCCACTCCTCCCATGTCGTCGACAATGCCAGAGAAGACCCCATTCCGTTGCCCCGAAATTTCATGCCGAAAGAAGTTCACCTCAGACAGCTGGCGACTTAAACATACCAAATTACACCAACCTGAACACCTTCAAGTTGCAAAGAATCTGACTATTCGCAGCACGCCCCGACGCGTTGAACCCGCTCAGCGTCGTGAATTCAACGCTTACAAAGATTCAGTCGAAGACTTGGACTTGTTTCCCTACCTCGAACACGTTGAAAACATCGCAGACTCGGAGTCTCAACCACCGCCACCTCTTCTGGCGCGGACGGAAACATACCCCGGTGCCGGTGCTCCGCTGAGCAATTACATTGCCGAGCCATGGGAACGCGACGCTCTGGGTTTCCTTGAAACGAACATACAGAACAATCCCTACTACCCGTTTGCGATGAGTGAAGAGTACAAATATATCCAGTGTGGGATGAAGAAGAAGGGCATGAAGACGTACTATGACAATGTGCTGAAGGAAGAAAACACCGCTCCGCGTTTCCCAAGCTTCGAAAAAGGGGATGGCGTCCAGAAGGTCGTGGCTAGCATGCCAGATGATCTGGCTCTCGGGGAGTGGGAACTACACACTCTCGAGCATATGAGATGGAATGACAATCACCAATGCCCTATCAAATACCGGAGTCGAGTCATCATCAAAAGCATGAGATGGTTGATGCGGCAGCCAGCGTACGCCGAGAACCTTATTTACGCCCCTCAGCGTTGCGTTAACAGTGATACGCCACCAAAACGCCTCTATACCGAATTGCACACTGCGGACTGGTGGTTGGAGACACAGGTAAGAAGAGATACTCCGGGATAATAACGTGCTAATCGACATTTAGGCAATGCTCAGAGTGTGGGATACACTGGTTCCCTTGATCTTCATGTCCGACGGAACACATCTCTCGAATTTTGCTGCCGACAAGAATGAGTGGCCTGTAGATATGACCAGTGGCAATATATCTTCGAAGATCCGCCGGATGCCCTCAACGCACAGCGTCGTGATGGTCGCTCTCCTGCCGATTCCAATCAAGAACCACAATATTCCTCAGAAGCGTCTGGATGAGCAGAGGCAAACAAACCGAGAGGTGCTGAACGATGTACTCTGGCAGTTACTCCAGCCTCTCACCATTAAGCACAATCCCAGCGCCTAGAGCGGGTATTACAACGTTCTCTGTGCAGATGGCAAATTCAGGCATTGCAAACCGGTTTTAGCGGCATGGCTTGCAAATTGCCCTGAGTATAGCGACCTACATCATCTCGAGCGGCATGTCTATTTTTGGTGCGAGTGTCCAAAGAACGAACCTTGGAAATTATGTCCCTCCTGACAAGCAACACCCCCGGTGGGATCACAATTTATATCCAATGCTCCGCGATGCCAACACCAAGGCAGCCAATGCCGAACACTCGTCACGCCATGTTCACCGAGGATTCACCGTGTTTGGACATATTCCCTGTATCGCGAGCGACCTCCCTAAGCCCGACCTCCTCCATACAATGCAGATCGACATGCTTGACCACCTCCAGAAGTGGATTTTCCACTTCATGAAGACGCACGAACAGCTCGACACGTACAATGCAATCTGGTTATCCATGCCTGCTTACCACGACCTCACACCAAAAAATAAGTCATAAGAAGAAGCTTCTCAATGGAATGGGAAGGAGATGAATGAAATGAGCCGGTACCTGCTTGGAGTTGTAACCCAGTCTCTACAAGGCGGAAGCCCCGCTCAACGTCCCATATTCAATCACACAATTGAGTGCACACGGGCATTGTTAGAATTCTATATGTAAGCTCGATATAAATCTCACGATGATGCAACATTGAGCTACATGGAGGACGCCTTGCATCGTTTTCACACCTTCACAGATGTTTCCTTACTCGGGCGAGCCGGCAAAAAGGCGAAGGCCAAAGCCAATGCCCTGAGAACGTAACTTGTGAAGAAGCGAAAGGTGGACAAGGAAACAAACGCTGAAACTTGGACGCCATCTGAGAAGCGGCGCGAAATGAATGCCTGGCGGGATCATATCAGCCACGAGATAGATGTTTCCATGGTGTTAGTTGCCGAATTCAACTTTCTGAAGATCCACTTGAGTTCTCATTGGGTCGAACAGATTCGTCGAGACGGAGCCTTGCAACAGTATTCTGCCGAGAGACATGACCAAGCACATAAAACGAACCTCAAGGACGGTTGGAACGCCTCCACTCACAATCTCAACTACCTGCCACAAGTAATCACCTTTCAGCGTCGCATCCTTTGCTTCGAAGTCTGAGAGCTCAATCTCCAAGCCCTCGCTCAGCGTCGGGAGAACAGTGCTGCTGCATGCAAAGTCCTCCCTTCAGGTGTTGATCTGGCTGCCCCCCTGAGACCCCAGTCATATGTGAAGCCCGAACTCATGGGACCCCAAAACCGCCGTGATGGACAGCCTCCTGACCCTATGATCAAAGACTTCAGAGCATTACTCAACAATACGCAAGATGCAACCCACCGCGTGGCATTATACAGCGGCACATGCAAGTTTATCAAGCATCAGAGTCGTAACAAGACGTATATATCGGATGCACAACTGCACGCAATGGAGCTCTGTATTTACCATGGTATTAAGGTTCAACTAGAGGGTTCAGTTGGTGCACGCATATCTCAGATGTGTCGATGCACAGGAAGCCAGAGCTGGCGCGGAGGGGATTCACGGAACGACTGGTTGTGGGTAAAGCAACCCCTGGGGAGGTGTTATAGCGCGCTGAATGGGCGTCTCTTGTGGCAACTGCAATGACCATTCAAAATCAAACTCCAAAACGAGGATGGAGCTTTCGTTGAGTACTGGTTAGCCCTAGCGCTCACCACAATACCTGAAAACTCGGGTAACTTGGATCCGGTCTCGAAATTTGTACAACTGAGAAAAGCACCATAGCCGTTGCTTTGCCAGTTGTCAGCATTGGAAATATTGTCGGCTGCCCGCACGTAATTCCAGAGATAGCTACTAGTAGTAAGACAGGAGACGCATGGAACCAGCGATGGATTTTCAATGGCCACATAGATCTGGCGACTTGGAACGATGTGTATAATTAGTAAAGAGAGAATTGCATTTTGCGCGCAGGTAGAAGGAACGCGAGGAGTGATATTCGCAGCGTCACCCATCACATTGCTATCCCGATGCAAACACGTACCCAATGAACCCATTCCGACGTATTGTCACAGTTGGCCACAACGTGAGAGTGATCGTTTGAAATAAGAGACCGACAGAATGCGAAGAGACAGTGAAACAGCGATTGTAGGGCGATATACAACGCGAGGTGTTGTATTGACGCCGGGTGCGGAGTTATCCGCCACCGGGGTGTCTCTGACGGCTCTGACAGAGTGCGTCCACTCTGACCGAGCCATTCCGCCCGAACGGAAAATTTTTTTGCTGATGATGAAGCACGATTATATTATGAAACAGGTCCCATACTCTCATCCTTGACGCCACAAACAGTGTATATCCGTATGAGTCCACAGATGTGTTCCGAGATGAATTCCATCATATGGTCCCAATCCAACAACAGGTGTTGATTTATAAACCATGTCGGCATCTTTGCCCTAGCTGTTGCCTTCCCCTCTCCTTGGCGGCTGCCCTTTGGTGACATTGCTGTGAGTTGAAAATGAATCTACATCCGAGGCATTACCATTACGATACAGTTGCATGTATCGGAAGCCAGCCCAGAGGGAACCTACAAAGTTGTTTAGGTTATCTGGTGTGCTTTGGACCAAGAGGCATTGTTTTGTGCAAGTCGCGTGATATCAAGAGGGTTGAGGATGCTTGCGGTGTGTTAAATATGGGAGGAACAGAGTATGGAGGTGTAGGCAGGAAGAAGGGATATAGATACTCGAGTTCCTGCAATTTGATTCATATCCTGCTTTATGTTGCTGAATGAACACAAAACGGCCCAGCCTTCATCTTGCACAACCACTAGCCACTCCCTGGATGAGGAGCCTCGAGACAACATTCAGTACTCGTGGTGAGGACAGTTTGTGACGGCAGGTGTTCCTTTGACATCTCATACCACTTTGACTACTCAGACCTCATGCATCTCGGAGCACACTGAGTAGTTCTCAAGTTGCCCCAACTGTGCAACCATCCACCATGGCTACCAACGCCTTGCGGTGGAAAACGCACATGCAACTGATGTCATAGGATATAGAATACGTCATTGTTCGCTTTGTGATGATTTTAGCTCTGCCCAAGGGCGATTCCCACCGGGAAGCTGAAGATATACACAATCAATGGTTCGAAGTATTGTGCCCAAAATGAGTGCACTACGATGATAACCACGCCAAGAAGGTATAAACACCCTTCAACTGGTGCAAATAAGCCTTCACACTTTGGTGTAACAGTGAATATCAATGCTGAGTTCAATCTGATGGCAGTTGAACCCATAATTGAATGCTGTGCAACGGATCTCGTAACCGAGTGTTGTCAGGGTTTACAATCTAGCGTGGACTACACCTCGCCTCCCATTTTTGTGGGAACTCTCCCTGGTCGCTCGTATAATAGTCTACCTTGCCTGCCATCGCATATTTATGTACTGTCAATGTTTCCAACATTCTTAACCTCACACATCTATATCGGACTATGCCTTCCGAAGGCCATTGCCCTGACAAGACCCCGGTCGTGCGAAATGTTCCAAGTCTTGCTGGTTGTCAGAATCAACAAAAGTTTGGGCTTCCAGGAATTTTCAACCCCCGTCTGCTAAGGGACGCGTTTCCGTACCGGCTGGCGAAAGGGATTCCTTTCAAGGAGTGAGTTCCGTGGCCTCCACAATCCAAGGTCAGAACTCCACCCCCACATCTTCCCTGAAGGAATCTCACTTTTCAGATATCACCCCACGCGCGACATCCACCCCGTCCACTACACAGCGACGGTCAACAAATACTCCAACCGCCACGCCGGGTACAAGCTGTCGTCGCACACCACCACGTGGTAGAACCTCGATGTGTCAGGTTTTATCCAGCCCCGCATCCGGCATTGATATCACTCCCACTCCTCTCAGCCATCTTGAAAACCTGCCTACCGCCATCCCTAATCCAGAAGCCCGGGCGATCATTTCAAATCCACTCTGAACGCAAGGTACTGAAAAGAATCTGAGACAGAGGCAGTGGCAATTACCACTGCAGGCGGTGTCTACACCTCGATCAATGGACCCCAGCGGTTCCCGCATCCGTCAATTTGGTCACTCAGACATGACATGTCTTGTGTTTGCAACGGGCCGACTCCTGGAGCTCAACATGTGGCACGGACGGCCGTTCATGAGTGCAAGCGACTTGAAGCCACTAAGTTATGCAATGCAACGTATTTTGAATGCATTAGCTGAAGCCCCACCCTGGCGGATGATAGTGATGTACTGGAACACTGCTATGCAGCAAAACAACATTTCGTCCATAGCATTTGAGGCGTGCACAAAGGAGATCTTGAAAGAGGTATGCAGAAGAAATGGCCCACATTGGATATTACATGCTCAAACCAGTACAAGGTTCGAGCACACGTCGATAAGATTAAGTCTCATTTCATTCAATCAGCAAGGGACAACATAGCAGAGCTTTATGATCTCCACCACTTTGAATCCACCGCAGAGCATTTGGAATTCATTGATTCCCTTCTAGCAGACGATAACTATTTTTTTCCGGTAGCAGAGCTTGTGGAAGGTTGTGTACGCACCCCACATCCAACCCAGAGAGAGTCGAAGCTGTTACCGAATGGCCAGCGTCCACTGTACTTCCTGGCGGAAGCAATCACGCGGTTTATCTAGATCAAATTTGTTATCGGGCGAATAACCGCAGTGTGTATGCTGACGGGTTTCATAATTCCATAATTGATGACAAGGACGGTCATATACCCTCGCCACTGATCATGTTTACCTGCACCGCATTGCACCATGCTCTCCTGGAGTGGCAAAAGAACCAAGGTGTTCATCCAAAAGCCTCCAAGTCAATGCTGAAAGCGGACAGACCTGATCGCTCGAACTACTTCAATTACAAGAATGACAATGGGAAGCACGCATCCTGCTCTGCTGCAATGGGTCGCAAGTTGGTAACCTTGCCTGGCGTTGCAGCCACGTATTCATTCTTGAGGAATACCTGGAACATACTACCGGAGAGCTACCAACAGAGGGTGTATAGAAACACTCTTGCTACAGTCAAGCTTCAGATACAACAGGCGGAGAACCCAATGCCTGCCATGGTCATCAGCATGGAAGCAGCGCGTGTTGACAATGCAAAGCTTGCTGACTGTTTGACCTCTGAAGTGGCGCTTGAGGAGCCTGAGATCGGAAGCATTGACCCAAATATCCCGATAAACAACAATTTAACTGATGACGAACTCCATATCAGGATGCCAGTGGGCAGTGCGGAATATGAAGATGAAGGTGCCGAATGCGACGAGCGCGATGCCATCCCCATCTCTAGCCAGCGACGAGGGCCCATGACTGAACTCAAGAGGTTTGACCTGGAAACCAGTGATGTCGACGGGTATCAGGGTGAGGACAGCGATGATGCGGATGCAGATGCAGATGAGGAGAAAGAAGCATCGCAAGCCGATGATGGATTAATGCAGACTGTGCAGGACTGAGGGCATAGTGAGTTTGACCTGTGAACCAGTGATGTCGATGGGTATGAGTGCGAGGATGGCGACGATGTGGATACGGATGAGGAGGAAGAAGCATCACAAGCCGATGATGGATCAACACAGAATGTAGAGGACTGAGGTCATAGTACTAGAGAGTGTGAAGATTGGACAGTATATTTCAGACATGTATACTATGATAATGGCGAAGCAAATGCAACGGCAAGCAATGTATCCGAAGCAAAGACTGTATTGCACTAAGTGACACAATCTCAAAGCTAAACATAAATCAGAGTGCAGCATGTGGCTATCAGCCGAAGCAAGGCATAACCATCGCCAGGCATTGTGTAAACAGCTACAGCATAACTGCAGCCCCTGCGGAGAATGTAGCACAGGTGTCATTCTGATGGTGTGTATACGTCACCGCATGCCGGGGGCAAAGTAAAGGAGGTAAGTATGAAACGCAACCCGTCGCCTGGGCGACGGGACGCGAGTAATTCTCAGTTAGAGGGTACGAGGTTCTGTCAGAGCCGTCAGAGCCGTCCAGAACACCCAGCTGTTTCTGATGGAAACTAGGGTTCTTCCAGATGTGTAATCTGAGTAAAGTGATATGTCAAGCAGACCAGATCCATTCCAAACATCATCTTGAATGTGTGCACATCCAGCTAACAATCCAGTTCCAAACTACATACAGAACACAGGGCAAATATGGCAACTGAAGCAGTTCCAAATGAGATACAGAATAACCAGAACATTGCTACCAAGTGGGATCCAAAGCAGATCCAAAATGACCACGAACTGTATCAAATTGTCCACCAAATGCGATCATGAGACACAAATGTAATAACTACCAAGAGATGGTCACCTAGAGCTTGCAGCAATACACATCTCAACCACAGGACCTTACAATGAGATGGCACAAGAGAATTTCTGAAAGGCCTACTGTACCATGACACTGATCAACATGCTGACTGAATGGTATACAAAAGAGAATACAAAACCACATTCCCAGAGGAGTACCAAACAACTACTGTAAAGCTAATGGATCTTCTACTGAAGATGCCTACCATGACGGCCACAGAGCAGTTTACACTGAACACACTCAAGCTATTGCCAAAAAACATTTCCTTAGAAGCATTTCTCTAACATCCTACTGAATACATAATCGAGAGATGTTCAAATTCGCACATGTAGTGCACAAAGTGGCTTTCCCACAGCAGATATGTACTTGTTACATGGTGAGTATGACCTAGAAAGTTATGAACCTGGTAGGGTTGGATGAATGTTATACGACCCACATCCAATACGACCTAGACCAGATCTGTCACCCCTCAGTAGTCACTTTGAGTACTCTATGTAAATTACCATCCTGCTGTGAAGAGTGGAAGCTCAAATTGTTGATCATAGTCATGGCATGGCCCGTGAAATGATGAACATTTCCATATTGAATACTGGCCGATTCAAACTATGTTCCATGCCAAGACTGCAGTGGAGGATGCAAAGCCAAACTCAAATGCATGTGGAATCAAAGATACATTACAATTGCCAAAAAAGTTCAAGGTGTTATATAAGTATTTAATCATAAATATATCTTTTTGTACACTTTGTAATACAGGTGGAAAACATACTCATTGATTATCATGATTTCTTCAAGCAGTTTTATTTTTAGATTATTTCTTATCCAGTTTTTAGATAATAGCAGTTTTTTTTAGTTACCTTATTTCCACTACTATAATAATAAACTAAAAGAGTAGAAATAACTGCATGTGGTGCAACATTTAGTACACAAACTCTCTATATATTGATTTTTAATGTCATTTCCAATACCTGATAAAAATTGCCTGAAAACTTTACCCTACCATGAACATATTTTGTTTCATTGTATCTTATATTTATTTGGCAGTTATAAATAATATTCTAAAGTTTTGAGAATAAGTAATACTACTAATACAACTTAGCATCAGCCTATTATCAACAGTTCAATCAAGTTCACAGTAACAGATCTATAATTTAATGTACTGTTTCCACTTGCATATCATATTCACTACCAATAATATTAGCCACAATTTCCATACTATACAGATTGCTTCGTTTAGCATGAAACTTTCCACAATGAGTATGTAACTGATGTATTATGGTTTGTAGTATATAATTTACGGCGCATAAATACATTCATATGTATGTTATATATTTTTGTAAGTATAAAACTTTGATAATACTCGTAACAACTGTAAAGAATTTCTCTCACAAGTTATACAAAGCTCTCATTCTTGCATATGTAGAGTGTCTAGTATTTGTAATCCACTTGAATTGAGTACTTTATGGGGTATTTGAAAAAATTGGTAAGTATAATAAGAATTTTACATAGGGCTATTATCATTATCATTAACAAACAAGTTGAATATTTTCTCCTTATTCCTAGGCTGTTAAGTATTTTGAATTATTACAGTTGTTGATCTTGCAGTTCATTGCAAGCAATACAACTGTATCTGAGTGACAGCCTAGTAGCCTTTATAATAACCTGTCAAGTTTCTCAGATTGTTAAGATATTGCCTATATATCACCTTAAGTTGACAATGACCTGTCTCATTACCATCATGATGACTACTACCTATCTAATAAATATTACCATATTTGTCTGGTATATCCCTTGTTCCCATATATTCAGATTCAAAATTTCCAAATTGGGACAATGTACCCTGTAGACATGAGCAGATTCTAAACATTTCAAATTCATTCTTCCAATACAAATAGTTACTCATATATCTATCAGCAAAGACAGAGCTTTGGTAAATTGTGTAGCTCTATACTGTAACTTAACAACATCTCGTTACAGCCATATGATCAACTATAGATATCGGTTGATGTCAGAATATCCCACTGTCGGCCTGACCACAGTACAAATATTAAACACTACTGTGATTAACAGTTCTCCCCTCAGAGTGGTAATAGTACTTGTGAATTGTTTGGAGACATTGAAAGGCTACTAAAAACATACTCTCTGGAGTATATCAGGCATTCTTGATGTTGCCAGTTTGCGAGGGAAGTGGTTTGAAGTTGAAGTACAAATTGCACTGCATGTTGGTTGATGGGCAATGTTTATATGTCACACTAGCTGATTCAAATATAATTATGCAATTTTCATACCATCACCAGAATATTTAATTATGAAATGTTTATAATACAGATAATTATTAACTACACCTACTATACCTAATGACCAGGTCACTGAAAAGTTAAACTGTGATTACAAAGAATTAACATCACAGTAGATGGCATACAATATTCAATGTTGTCGCATTGTGCTGTCTAGTATTCTCATGGGTGGTATAATTTCAGGGTACCTTCCAGCTGTTTAGCAGTCAAAACCTCAGTGTGTAGTATTTGAGTGTTAATGGCATTAGTAGAAAAAACGGAGGCCAGAAGTGAACCTATCCATTGAGTTAAGCTCATATGGATCATGACATAATTATGCTATATGAGCCAAATATAGTCAGTTGGGAATTCCGTCATGGACATAAGTACTAATAAATTAAAATTAAGATATAGAATCAATACAATTGTGAGATAGCACTGTCGTGTACTATGCCAGCAGATGATGAAACAACTAAACAAATGGAATGGAATATGTTGAAGTTCATATTATAAGTTGTGATTATTATATCAGCAATATGTTGCCAATAGAAACTCCATAGTGGGAAAATAACTATTTCAAACCAGCAATGCACAAACACAATATTCAAAACAAAGCTAGATTATATCAATAAAGTATTTGCTGATATAGCCAAACACTTTCAAAGCAAAACCATTAATACATTCAAATATCATAGCAAATATATCTAATTGAGTTTCATACATAGACCTTGAGTAGAATTACAATACATTGCTACTGCAATGAGAAGACACACACCTTCGACAACACACCTCACCACCTAGTATTGCCAAGACTTCCCCTTTCTTGCGCAGGTTGCAGTTTTACTTTGGCTTCATTATCGCATACCGGTGTGTGTCCACTCACCTGTGGGGAGTGTATCTCATCTGTACATCGCTCGATACCACTCAGCATTGACACCGACCGGTAGTCCCCCTTCTGGCGCCACTGGCCGTCTTTTTGGTTGTTTTACGCCAGTTACGACGATTTACGACATGCAGTACTTGTGAGGATAACTAACTGGGGCATGACAACGCAGCCGTTCAGTGAAGAGTTTTTCTGAGGACAGCATGCTCCGACCCACGACACTCAGAGTGGCTACGAAGACCTCCTTCCCAGTCACGCGAGCACCATGAGTTGTTCCCATGGACGCATTAACCCACTCAAACAGCAAAAATCGGTAGACACATCATTCAGCACTGTGCTTCCCACAGAGCACGATTGGCATATTCCTCTGCGACAACATCATATGGCAACCTGTGCTTGGCCAATGCAACACTGGATCCGAACCGTTACATTTCTGGGGGAGAACTAAAATATGGTGCCCTGGGGTAGGGGAAGAGGGGAGGGGTTGACATTTTCGTTTTTGGGTAGTGTGTGGAGAGCTCTGCCATCTAGCCGGCTCACCAGGAGGCAGAGGGGAATCGGTCTTTCTCATACTCTAATTAGAGTGAATACAATAAGATTTAAACAAACAAAAACTGCAATGAGAAGAACAAGCTCTATCAATAATCCAAAGTCACAAAATTAGTAGCACAGAACACCTTAAATTATTTTTAGCAGTTCTATTTACAATTGTAAATGTATCAATTATTTATTAACAATTACTAAGCTTATTCCTTGATGGGGAGTATTGATGCTAGCAATCTGTTAAGCCATTGTTATATTCAGACAACTATATTTCAATTATGAAGAATGGGGAAGTTTTTCCAATGCATATCAGATACTATACTATGCCAGTGTCACAGGGTTCAAATCAGATCTCCACAGATACCCAACAATGGATCTTCTTCTGCATAAAGACTTTGAAGAATTGTCAATGATAAGGATCGATCTCACAAATCTTATGACTATTAATTTGCTCTTGGCTTTTAGCACAAGAGGTTGAGACTTGGAAAAGACGAGAATTTGGAATTGGAATAGTCGGCTGTACTTAGATTGATAAATATTGTATGAATTACTAGGATCTTAGTATCCCCATAACAACTTCAAGCCTGCCAACTCTACCAACCTTCCCAGACTTTGTGCTGCTGTCAAATCAGACAGGCTTACATTTCAGTATTGCTAACAAATTAGTTTTCCACATATCTGCCTACAAATTGAAACAGCACCACATCAACTTAATAATACATGATAGTCTCACGTGAGGCTTATGTACTTATTCGATGTAGTGTAGCTTGAGACTTAAGTGCCCATTCAGAGAGGCATACGTGGATCCAGCAAAGAGGTTCAGTTCGCGCAAATTTTCGACAGGAGAGAGGGCCATACCGCAGCAACCGGCCAATTTTTACCTACGATTGAAGCCTCTGAGATCTCTAATAATTACATCGTCGCTGTAACTCCAACAATGGTATCAGGAGTACGGGTGTAACCTTTAGGATGCTCTGCATTATCCTGATTGCTAAAACAGACATGGCGGATGATATGTTGGCCTTGATAACAGCGTGATGCTTTCCCGGCCAGATATTGGATCGCGGGTCCTGAGTACACAAGGCGTCTTGGGTAAGATTTACTATTCTTCACTCTGACAGTTGCTATTGATATGCTATTGGTAGAATACAGGCTTTTTGCTCGCAATTACCCACATAGTGATTTCATATGTTCCTTTGTGATTTCATGATCAGAAGACCTGCCGCCCAAGACCCCAAACGACAGGGTACGACGTCCACCTCCGAAACAACGACCTTCCTTCACTCGAGATTTGTAGATTCACCTGAGATTTGTGGACTCGCTTGAAATTTGTGGTCTTTCTGCCATCCCAGTCGAGCACCAACCACCATAACAATCATACCCCATACCTTTCCCATCTTTTAGGTTATCGTTAATCTTTTGACCAATACTTCAGATGGGACTGAGTGTCAGCAAAGCTCCAATATTTAAGTACTCACAACTTTCACATAAGTCGTTATGTAATTCAATTTTCCCTGTCCACATTCTGTTCTGCTAAATATAAAATTGCGTAACACTTTACAGTATATATATTCCATCCGATAGACAGTTCGCAAACTTAAGCGTCCGGTTCACGAATTCACTAGTGTGTGAAATTGAAGAGATTCTTGCGAACAGGTCAAAAATATCGTGAATTATTTTGCCAGTTTCTGAGTTTCTGGCTGAATTCGGGGGAGTAAGCTTCAGATAGTTGATTAGACCTCTCCACGGTGAGATAATAGTGCTGTACTTAGATCACAATCGTGACTGTTATCAAGTGTACACTCTACCATCGACATGCTTCTCCAACTACCATTTCCCATCCCAAGGTTACACCAAAACCAATTGTGTGATCAAATTTGACAAGCTACAAATGGTGGGGTCAGAGCATACTATTCCACACGTGTATTGTGTTTCTTGGCATTGGAAATTTTAAAAGCATGAAAGTTCATCAGTTTGTCAGTTGGTTCCAATTTGCGAATCAGCCAAAAATATCGCAATCCCACCTCCCCGGTTCGCAATCTGGAAGGTTCGCCCATAGGACGGAACACTTATATCTAGTCTAGATAGACGAGAATGGAAAGACCCTTCACCTCATCTAGCAGCTCGTGCCAGTGTTGATGGGACCTTCATTACAGTTACGACAGGTACTTCGTGGTTCATAGGGGAGTGACTCAACTTACTGTTTCCTCTCCGGTCCATGGCACAGCGTTCATCGAGTTGCCCCAGCAGCCGAGAAATAGCAGCATCGAGCCTGTGGCTAACTAAAAGTATGCGCATGGCGTCACAAACCCCTTAACAGTAATAAGCGAGGTACAGAAGTATGAAAAACCATGGTTATATCACTTGTCCTGGCAGTCACAAACGTCGAACTTCACGGATCACCTACTGAGCGCTTCCGTAGGTCATTGTCGCCTCGGGGCTTCCCTTCGAACTTAGAATATAAGGCGGACGGGGACTAAAGTTACGAATGACCGATGGTAAGCACTCCGGAAGCTAACCCTAAGGCAAAGTCGCAAATGCGACCAATCCTTCGCATTCTCTATATTCGTGTTTATGAAAACCAATCTATTGTGAGGTCGGGGTTTAATTCATTCAGTTTGCCTCGGATCATAACCTACAAACCAAAAACACAAAATGGGCTAAAGTAGGTCTACAGTAGACCTGGTATTTAGCAGAGTTTGTTTCCCGATTGTTATGAGATTTCTCGTTCCTTCCGCCAAACTTCAAGCGCATCAAGGAGTTTCTTAGGCGGTTGTTGTCTGTATCCCTGCGGATTGTTTTTCACCCTATGTAGCACTTAGCATCTCAGCCTGGGACGTGGCTAGAATCGTACCACTTCCAGAGATCATCGCATGTTTGTTCTAAAGGTATTTCTGCCCGCCAGTCTAGTTCTTCATTCGCCCTCTTCGGTACCGCTGTCAAGTTCAGCACATCACCCTTTCGTCTATCCACTACTTCGTATGGAAGATCACGGCCAACTGAGGCGGAGAAAGCCTTCACGATGTCGAAGACAGTGGATCCCATTCCTGTCCCCAAATTCCATGCCCGACATCCCGGGCTGTCGTTGCGCAATTTATTTAGAGCCGCAATATGGCCTTTTGCAAGGTCCATAACATGGATATAGTCCCGGATTGCAGTTCCATCATGAGAGTCATAGTCTTCTACCCGTTAACATGACAACCGTGGCCAAGAGCGTATGTTTTAACTCGCCTGATCCGAAAACTTTAATGCCATCACGGCGTCCGACAGCAACTTGACCCAATAACGGAAATAGATTAAAAGGCACACCAAGAGGATCTTCGCCCATGACACCACTAGGGTGAGCACCAGCAGGATTGAAGTAACGCAACAATGCACCGTTCCAGCCATTGTTTGCCTCACAGTGATCCTGAATAACTAATCCACAATGGAACACAATATTAGATATTCATCAGGTCATATCTCATTATTTGTCCAGAACAGGAGAACTTACGCAATTCAATAATCATTTTTGTCCTCCCGTAAGGATTTGTTGGGCCGATGGGACAGTTTTCAGGAATGGGAATCATACCCTCGTGCTTAGTAGCGTCGCCGTAAACAGTCGCCGATGACGAAAATACCAGATTTTTGACACCATGCTTGTGCATTGTCTGGATCAAGTTTATTGTACCGCCAACATTCACGCGGTAATATTCTGTGGGGATTTCCGAAGATTCACCGACAGCCTACGATGCAGAGCATGAGCAAATGTACAATTGCAGTCTATGCTCCAGCTAATCCCTCCGCCAGATAAAGATCTTCCTGAAAATAAGGCGCAGGAATCGTTCCTAACCTTAAGAGCGGCAAAATGGATGACAGCATCAATCCCGGGATGCTTTGTGAACACAATGTCTAGGGCAGTTCTGTCCGTCACATCCGCCGAACAGAACGTAGGACGTTTTCCGCTGATAAGTTCGATACGGTTAAGGGCTTCCTCCGAAGAGTTATACAGATTGTCGACTACTACGACATTGTAGCCAGCTGAGAGAAGCTCGAGCACTGTAAATGAGCCAATATAGCCCGTTCCGCTGGTGAACTGAATGTTAGAAATTGTTTCCACGTGGCAGGAGCTTCATTCCCCATATATGTGCTAGGGTCATACCCAGTAACTAACACGATTCGGGGCATGACAGTGCTGAATAGCGTATGTAAATTCGAGTGAATGAGAACCGAGGGTTCAGTTTGAAGTCGCGAATGCGGGACTGACAGGTGCAGAGGTGGACGGGCTATTCTTTAAATACTACCAGACAATGTCCATCGAATTAAATATCGAGTGGAGACATGAGGCACGATAGGATAAGATGAAATTGGCCAAGGAGATGGGGGTTGAGAATGAACACCAAACAATGAAGACAGGCTGGATGGATGGATTCTGTCAACACAACGGAGACGGGGGGCGGGGTACGTACTCACACCTGCCTGTTTAAGTAGCAAGTACGTCATACCTGCTTGTTCACGCCCACATCACAACTTAATGAGTTGGCTAAAGATTCCGAAAATTGTCTGGATTATTCAAATAAGTATACAAGGTGTGCTCCAGATACCTGGAGTATAAACTATGAAAAATTGAAGTATCATATAAAGTGGATTGCAGCAGTTTGAAGATACCAACTATCGGGAAATCATTTCCTAACTGTTCATCCAATATTGCAAATACTTCTCACCCTATATGACAACTATTGCATCTGATAAATAAGATACTTACAGTCAACTACAAACCACACTTATTCAGGTGCAATTAATTACCCATCAAATTTTAAGTCTCTAGTCACCCTAATAAAAATACACATGGTAACTTATTACAAAGTTAATAACTACTCATTGCAAGCTAATAACTACTGAATAAGTATTTAGATATGATATTTGTTTCCAACTTCAGAATAAAACACTACTGTATAATTATTAAAAGTATACTTATTTCATAGTTAATTTCTTCAATAGTAATTTTTTTCTATTTTTCAATAACAATTTCCTTTATTCCACTAGTTGGTATAGTGTGTTCTCAGCCTTTAAACTATTTAATTCTACTTTCAATTAGTATTTAAATATATTCAATTTGATTAAATTCAGATAAGGGTTATATTCAATCAACTATATCTATAGCTTTTGTCACTTTTTGATATATAGTATAGCCTGCAAAGTAATATAAAGGACAATTCTCTATCAAAATGAAATTTGAAATATTTCTTAGTAACCAAATATTGATTGACCAAGAAAATAGACATGTAATGTATTGGTCCTTATCATGTTATCAATGTTATGAATTTCCCTTGCTGTGATTTTACAATATGTACATTTCGTGAGTTTGAAAATACATAAAGTAATTTGTTTTTACACTCTATAACTTTCTATAACTTATGGAATTCTTGTTTTCTCCAATTCAATTTTGCTTTTCTTTTGCCATTTCTTAAATATCTTTATATAACTATTGCAGTATTTAGTATTTATTTTCTTATTGCTATTTGGTGTTTTAATTTCTACTGTAGTAGTTGTCATAAGCTGAATACTAGTTTCCAATGCCAATGTATACAATATCAATATGATGTAATTGAATCTGCAGGAGATACTCAGCATATAGTGGTGAAGTTTTGAAATCATTCTGCCAATGAAAATCTCAGATATGATCACTTCTTGAATGTAGCTGTAGGATAGCTATAGAAGTATCTGAGAGTGCTGGTGACAGCTTTAAAAGAATCACAAAGAATATCTTGCAAAATCCAGTATATACAACAGTATGATTAAATGTCTAAGCTTATAAGAACATACAGATAGTGTTCTAGGAGTTTTTGGAATTGTGAAAATTAGCTTGAAAATTAGCACCTTATGAGGTTTACTGATAAGATTGAAAATATCAAGAGGGTATAGCCCAAAGTATCTTGGATATAATATTTCAGATTCTAAGGATTACCTCAAATTGCAGAAATACAAATTGAAAAATACTTACAGGGAATTTATTTAAGATTATATAAATAACCTACTGTGGCTTGGTATTTAATACTTATAGTATATACAATATTTGCTAAATATTTGATTTATGCATTTATCATACCACCAGTTGTAATAAATGTGATTCTGAATAAAACTATCTATAAGTTTCTGTCATCAATATTCCATATTACATAATGTATGCTGTATAATATCTTCAAATTATTAAACAATCTTGAAGTTTTTCACCAACTTCCCAGAAACTCCTGTACATTCCTCAATAACGTTCAGCTACTTCTGAATATTAGCAGACCCCTCTCAAGCTATGTAAAGTATATTTCATAATGTTGATACAGCTCAAGGTACCCCTAAAAGTACCTGCAATTGTAAGAATATATTTGCAATTCTAAAACACTTGTTCTATTGACTCACAATTTTGTGAAGGTGTAGAAATGTCTATGCAGATTTGTAGAAGTATGATAAACCTGATATAATAATGTCTTTACAATGGTTTCTAGGGTGCTGTAGTATCAAGCTATTTTATTAGTCTTGTGCAACTTGTTTGGATATTTCCATTTCACAATTACAATACAACTAGATATATCATTATATTGTATATTATGTCTAGTAATAGCTTATCAGATAAATATATATTCTCAATTTGGCTACAGTTAGCATTTGAGCTTGATTACAAGGTGTGTTTCCAGATCTCAAATGAGAGAACAATGAACTGGGGTTAGCTGTATATACTTGAAGTTAATAATCAGATAATCTTGGAGAATTTCTTGAAGTCAGTAGTAATGTAAAATTAGGGCTCAGCTTGAAGGTATTGATCCTGTAAACTTGAAGATGTACTTTGCAGAAAGCGATTGTATATACTTGGAAATATACTTGAAGGCACTCATTGTATGAAATTGAAGTCATCTATAGAAATGTATTTATCAGTATTCCATTTGTAGACCATTCATCAGCAGGAAACTATATGAGAGCGAAATGATAAGCAGCGGATGTGATAGTAGATGGAATACTCGGTATAGATTACCAAATAATTGTATGAATATAGAGATGTTGGATTATACAGTTGGTATGGAAATACAAGATTAGATAAGAAACAAGAAATAACAAGCCAGAAATAAGAAACTATATATGAGACATACGATGAGAGATTAAAAATGAGAAATCAGAAATTACTGGTAGCAGATGAGAAGGTAAATATTAGAGATCGAATCTGAGAGATAAGACTAATCAGACGTATACTTGAAAGACAGTTATGCTATATTTGATACAATAGTAATTGCTAACTTAGAAGTGGAATAGATAGAGAAATAGTGAAATTACATACAGTGGTATGTATAAATAATAGTAGAACTATGGACAAAAGTATGGGAGATAGTGAATGGAAATGGGAAAATTATCTTAAGATAATACAACATTGGAAATTTCACATACCATAGTTAATTTACCAAATGCTGTTTGGCAGATACAATATATGATGCAGAAAATATACAATCTTATCTAGTAGTTATCAATATATTATGGCAGATGTTAAATGTCATCCAGCCAGGTTCAAATCCAATCTAACAGCTAACAAACCATATCCAGTAGTTACATAACCCCATCTGGAAGGTACAAAATCCAATCAGGCTAATCATATCTCTCAATCCCCATATTCTCTCATTTTCACCCATATTATCCACCTTTTCATTCTCTATTTTTCTCTTTCATGTTCATAACTTTACCATTACCTGGGAATATAAAGTTAAGGTAACTATCTTTATCTTTCCAATATATAATAATGGGTAAACACTATCTATATTTTCAATGCAATACCTACTATAATCTACTAACATTCTGTATGACAATTTTTCTATCATTATATGTATATAGACATAGATATCAATAGTAGGCAGTCCCTGGATTGTATTCTCATTGGTTGACTGGTAGTACATATATTACAGCACAAGGCATTACTGTGTGAATCTCAAACTTCCGTTCAAATTAAATTCATGAGTTTTGGTTTGATAACACAGTGTTCTACATATACAATATGCAGAACTGTGCATACTCTCACCTATCTGTTCCTGATTTACAGTATCTCAAATTTTCATTTTATTGTTGTGGAATACAATAGATTTTCAGTAGTCATTTTGGCAAAAACTATCACAATACACCAAATATTAGAGATATGATACATCAGCCATCATGAGGTGAACAGATACATAGTTATATATATTCCATGTGTAGGATACCATATAAGTAAACTTAAACTAATAAACTTAATTCGGAGAAAAATTGAACATTTCGCAGGTATTGGTGGTATATCTTCGGTTCTGCTGGCTTGGTGTGACTTCACTTGCTTGGCCCTGCTACATTTGCTTAACCTTGCTATACTTACTTGGCCTTACTATACTTACCTAGTTAGCTCTACTTACTCAGTCTTGCTACACAAACTTTGCCAGACAATACTTGCTTAACCTTGCAATATTTGATTCATGTCAGAAGTATAATACATGCATTTCCACTGGGTAATGTGGTTGATGTATATCTATCAACTCACCTTTAAGAATTCACTTTGTATACTTTGCACATTTCAACTTAATCCTAGCACTTAAGCAATCTCTGTTAAAACTAATGAGCTATTTATGGCATGCAGCCTCACAAGGAAAAATAACCTTATGTGATATATAACTCATTGAGATGCTGTGTTTTAGACTGTCTGTCATAACATATTTGATGCATAGCAATATCAGGTTGTGTGGACCGCAGTACTGACTTGATTACATTGATATGCATTTGATTATGTGTACTGGATACTATATATCATGCTCCATTTAATCAACTTGAAGCCAAACTGCTCAATGTACTTCACTGCATGCTCCCAAATGCAGTCCCAGTGTACAACTACGTACACGTTGCGGTACATTCCCTTTCATGCTTCTGAGATTTCTCTCCTGGATGCTCCACATTTTATATCAGCATACAGTCCCAGCCTGTTCGACTGAATGCTCCCACATAAGATTTCAAGGTGCTCTGGAATACAGTTGTGGGCTTGCTCTCAAGTGTACTCCAAATGGCAGTCGATGATACACTCACAGCCTGCTTGCCTACACTCACTGAAGGGAGCTTTGAAGAAGCTCACAAGGACACTCCAAGTATGCTTCCAAGTTTACCTCTAAGTAAGTTCTGAAGCACTTTCCCAACTACATTCAATGACACACTCCCAGCCTATTTGACTGTATACTCCTAAGTTGGCTCTCAAGATGCTCCCAAGTATACTCTGAGTTTACTCCCAAGTACACCTCTGAGTATGTTCCCAGGTACAGTTCCAACTGCATCCAATAACATACTCCCAGTCTACTGGACTGTATACTCTGTTAGGGGTTGGACCTGAATAGAGTTATTCGTACTAGTCTACTTCGAGATCTACATAATGGGTTCATAATACTATATTGTACATAACGCTGATTTCAGAATGGGGTAGTAAGCTGCCATAAGTATGATCCTTAGCGGGTGATTACATGCCTCGTGTCGATTTGACAGCGAGCCTCACTGCTGGGGGATTCATTGAAAGTTTGCATACTACAGTAGAACTGATTGGATGATGCAATAAACTTGGCCAGTCGTAAGCCTTCAAGGCTTAAAGAGATGCCTGTTAGTTCTTACCACACACACTAAACTAAGCTAAGTGGGACTGGATACTGCAATTGAAGGAATGCGATTGACGTGTCAGGCAGATGATAGCAAATATGCAACCAGGTGCGACTTCGAGCCAATGCCTTGGGGAGCAGAATGACTTCGGTGCGTTTAGTGGTAGCAACGTTTCCGGTTTTGGACATGTCCGGTTATATAGGTCTGCATGGCAACTAGCGTTAGCAACAGTTCCAGACCGTCACTTCGGGTCCGGGTCCGTGTCCAAACCGAACCATTGCCAAATTGGCGGTCCGGGTCGTCAATAAACCCGAACTGCCCACTTGGGTACGGTTCAATGGAAATCTCCCACCCCGTCTGAATTGTGCGGGTTGTCAGCGGGTCGCCCAGCGGGTCCATCTATAGATTCATATAAGGCTCTTGAATTTGCAGTGTGTTAATAGTATCTTATCAAAATCGCGTTTTCAGCAACCAACAATGTGCTTTTGCTTGTTGAGCAGTTTGCAATATCGAGT
>Ga0307512_10000897_pt1 | contig 43854 bp, 36 predicted proteins | sample 14_EM_MG_FD_200267 | JGI IMG/M metagenome (GOLD analysis project Ga0307512, IMG submission 200267) | Populus trichocarpa ectomycorrhiza microbial communities from riparian zone in the Pacific Northwest, United States - 14_EM | ecosystem: Host-associated > Plants > Roots > Unclassified | place... | reverse complement strand
TGAAGACCCATACCTCCTCCTCCAACGCTTCGACACAATCCTCATCATCGACGACTCCGCGTCCATGACAGCACACTGGTCCGCCACCCGTGCCGCTCTCGAAACTGTCGCCACTGTCGCTGTCAAACACGACAACGACGGAATCGATATTCATTTCATGAATCACCCCGAACACTCCGCGCTCAACGTCAAGAGCGCCGTCCACATCCGCCGTCTCTTTTCGCAGGTTGAACCGGCCGGGTGTACCCCCACCGGCCAGTGTCTCGATGAAATCCTACGCGAGTACATAGACCGGTATGCGGCGTCTAAGGCCCCCGTGTCACCCTCCTCCTCCCCCTCCTCGCAGCCCAAAAGAGTGCCGGTGAAGCCGCTAAATATCCTCGTCCTCACCGACGGCGAGCCAACGGATGATCCCGAGTCAGTTATTGTGTCCGCGGCTAGGAAGCTGGAGATGTTGAATGCGCCGCTGCATCAGGTTGGGATACAGTTTTTGCAGATTGGGGATGAGGAGGGGGCCAGGGAGGCGTTGGAGGAACTTGATGATGCCCTCGAGGGAGTCTATGGGATTAGAGATATGGTTGATACGACGAGGTATGTTAAGGATGGGGAGGAGATTAGTGGGGCTTTGTTGTTGAAGGCGATGGTTGGGGGGGTTAACCGGAGATTAGATCGGCGGCCTCTGTGAGCGAGAACAGTGGCTACCAGTGGGTTGAGATGTCTCCTTTCTTTCCTTTCGTTTCTTTTCGGTTTCTTTTGGCTTTTTTCTTGTTCTTAGCGAGGAGTACTGCGTTCGGTTGGGCTACATATGACTGTGATGATGATTACGACTAATATGTAATGACGATAATGAGTCTACATTGATCATGATAATATATTTTTTCTAGTTTTTTTGGTTGGTTCTTTGGTTTGCTTAGATACTAGTAGTTTGCTGATTTGCTGTTCTTTGAAGCTCTCCTCTCTCATGACTAGCCCGATGCCAATGTTATTATTTGTAAGAGAACGAGTAGCCGCTCCGAGCAAAAAGGAGAGAGTTACACACAGAGAGTAGCAAGAGAACTCAAGACGTCCCGTCTCATTGGCCATTATAGTTGTGACATAACACTATGGTGGGAGGGAGTACAAAAGAGCGACAGCCGCAGTTTTCTAGCCTGGGGCGTTGATGTTTATTGCACCAATTGAGAACTACAGGTTTCGAACCTGCATCTAGTATTTGTTGCATTATGCATTACTAGCTAAGCTAGATTAAATCTTTTTCTCAGAAAGCCCAGTCCTTGATAGTGCAAGAAAAGTTTCCAACAATCCGTCCGGTCAATTCGTTAGTGATGTCTGAGACTGTAGTTCCTGATATCAGATTCCAACAGCTGTACTCTAATTCACCATCGGACCCCAGCAGAACACCGAATCAGGACTGTGTCAAATATATACCGTCTCGGATAGTCCACTCTATTATTATACTCCAAAATTACAAACCCCGAGAATATACTACATCTGTCACTACAGGTACATATAATACACCACATCCTACAAGGACGCCAGCAACGCTGCCTATCGTCCACACCGATTCAGAACAACCTCCTTAACCCTATGCAGCGGCTCGTAGATCTGCTTGTACTGGTACGAAGGCTTCTTGAGATCTCCAATCTAGGTAATATTAATCTTCCCATCACCAAAATCATTGTCTAAACCACACGCGTCAGCTCCTCATCCAACCCTACCCGGAAGTATACTCGCTTACCTCGAACATTTGCAAACCCATCAGGCTCAAAATCACCCGGCGGGCTGGTATTTGGCGAGTCCTGAGGGATGACCATTCCGTACGTGCTGATCGGTTCGATGACATTAACGAAGACATTTCCCTCGATAATCACCTTGGCGAAGTTGCGCGAGTGGATCCCCTGCGCCGTGATATCCTGATAGTAGTTGTTGAAGATGTGAGCATGTGAGATTGAGGTTGCAAAGTAGAATATGCCTGCAAACGTACTCTAGTACGCCGTAGATGATATTATTAATCTCATGTTGCTCACCAAAGCTACAATAAAGTGCTATTCCAAACTAACATTGTTCTGCTGCCCACATGGATCAAATTATTGGATATTCAGAGACTGCCCGAAGCATGCCCTGGGACAGTAAACATACAGAGAGGGCACAAATCCGGTCTCTGCCCCACACATCACGCCGCTCGGCATCCCATATGGTGTCTAGTCTGGCGTCGATTTAAGTAGGACGGTCGCTTTCGGATCAATCGTTGTCCTTATTCCCGGGTTGGACATTGTGAATCGGGAAGCTACTCGTCAAATAAGCTTAGTGGCTGCCACCCATAGAGGCTCCTTGTGTGGGGTAGAGTGGCTTTAGAACAGAAATTAACCCCTAGGAGTTTACTTGGGTAATCTATATCTAAAACTCGCTCAGCAATTAAGCCTTTGAGTCTGACGTAGAGTAGAGTACGGAAAGCTTACTTCATGGATATTCCTCTACTGAGATTTTAGGCTAATAGTAAATCGGGCCCGACATTCTATTGAGATCCGTAAAATCTCTTCGAGGGTCTTTGCTATGGCATTCTCGAGTGAGACCAGGGGTGTGGCTTATGCCCGGCGCAACTCTACCAAATCACGTGCTCGCCTCACCGGATGTCCGGCTCGTGTTTTGACCGAAATGAGCAAAGTTGATGATGCTTTATTTCACGCATATCGCAGTACTCTAGAGTACATACAATTTCCCTGGGAGTCACAAAACACTGTCCTACATCCAATTCCGTTTGCGGCGAGCGGCATGGACCGTCGGCAGCACTGCGTCAACGGCTTGCAGGCCGAGTAGTTACATCTAAAAACAGGATGAACGGGACGAAGGATTGAAAGTTGCGATATGGCAGACAATACGCTTAAGCTGGAGACGAGGCCAGTCTCACTGAACAAGAAGCATCTATAGCAAGAACATGATACAGGTTGCCCCTGCCCAGGCTTGGCTCCAAGATCGGGTTGCTCCTTTGTTTTGCGCGCGGAGATCAATAGTAATTGACTAATACTAGCCGAACAGCGGCAGGCAATTGAACGTCAGTCCCGAAACTCTATGGCTCCTCCTCGCTGCTGCTGCACTGTGAATATCTGCATCGTTGCAATTCCTGCTCAATTTATGCTCACTCCACTTGGTTAGTTAGCATAACTAGAGTTCTTCGATCTTGGCAATTTGTGTGTGTGCCTTGCAGTCGTACCTGACGTACGTACATGACGTCATTTCCTCAAATCGGCTACATTACTATCACCAACCTAAATATCCCGTCGCTATTCCCGTTCTCTTCTCTCCAGCTTGTCCCGCTACAACACTAACTAACTGCCCCGACGACACTGCTGACATAATGTCGAGCCGTCCTTCCTCACGTCCGGCGGGGGAACACTCCGACCTCTGCGAAGGCCACTTCTCAGGCAAATCCGGCCACAGTAACCACCCGCATCTCTTCGCCATTAAAGTAAAGCTGGTACACAGCAAACACGCATGGGGAAAGCTCAAAAACGTGTTCAACCCGAACCACCGCCACGATGAGCCGCACGAAAAGGAAATTGACGCCTGGAGAGAGGAGGTTGCAAACTCACATCGATACAACAGTTTTGCGCCTGTTACAATTGGAAACGATGTTAAGTGGTATGTCGACGGGAGAGACTACTTCTGGGCCGTCAGCGTGGCGCTGGATAACGCGAAGGAGGTCATCTATATTGAGGATTGGTGGCTAAGTCCTGAGTTGTTCTTGAGGAGACCGCCGTCCGAGGCAAAGGAGTGGAGGTTGGATCGGGTTTTGAAGAGGAAGGCGGAGGAGGGGGTTAAGATATTTGTCATTGTTTATAAAGAGGTAGGTAAGTTCGAAAACAAATGATGAGCAGCGCTAACGATGGGATAGGTAGAGCACGCCTTGACATGCAATAGCGCGCACACCAAGACCGCTCTTGAGGAATTGTGTCCACGGGGCCAAGCGGGTCACGGAAATATCTATGTGATGCGACATCCCGATCACGACCCATTTTTGCACGGGGCTGATATGACCTTTTTCTGGGTTTGTCGGCCGGATATTACAACTTTTTTCTGGCGCTGTTGCTGACAGCTTCAATGCAGGCACACCACGAGAAGTTCATCGTGATTGATCACAAAATGGCCTTCATCGGGGGTCTAGATCTTTGCTTCGGTCGATGGGATATGCATCATCATCCGCTAGCGGATATCCACCCAGCAGGTGTCGCAAATGAGATATGGCCTGGACAAGAGTAGGCACCCAGACTCTTCTACAGCTAATCACTGACAGTATTTGGCAGTTTCAATAATAATAGGATATTGGATTTCCAGGATGTCAACGATTGGAAGCAAAATCATCTTGATAAGACGAAATACGGACGCATGCCATGGCACGATGTAAGCATTGGAATTGTGGGACCTGCAGTTATGAGTATTGCGGATCACTTTGTTGAAGTATGTTACACTGCATCACCACGAATCTTGATTGATATACCTAATATTAAATAGAGGTGGAACTTTATCAAGAGAGACAAACACAAACGCAGCCCCAAACGCCCATGGTTGCAACTCCGAGGTATTCCGGACGACTTGGTAGGTGTCCAACGTCCAACGTTCCCAGTAGGAGGCTATTACATGCATCCTCTACACGGCCCTGATGAGTTTCCTCTCGAGAATCGGGGGCCATGCGAAGTACAAATTGTTCGAAGCTCTGCAGATTGGAGCCATGGCCTTGCAAAAGCTGAAACAAGCATTCAAACGGCTTACAGGGACACGATCGAAAATGCCCAACACTTTGTTTACATCGAAAACCAGTTCTTTATCACAGCAACTGGCGACAAACAGCATCCTATTCATAACCAGATCGGTCGAGCCATAGTCAACGCAGTCATACGTGCGCATAACGAGAATCGAAAATTTCGGGTCATCATAATAATCCCGGCAATCCCTGGTTTCCCGGGGGATCTGCGCGAAGACTCTGCTACGGGAACTCGGGCGATTATTGACTACCAATACAAATCCATCAACCGGGGAGAGAATTCCATCTTTGGCCAACTCCAGAAGGAAGGTATTGATCCGACTAAATACATCTTTGTCTTCAATCTCCGCATCTACGACCGGATCCACACTACCGACGCCCTGCTCAGCCGCCAGAAGGAAACCGGTGTAGGATACGAAGAACTTCAAGCCGCCAATGCGAAAGACGTCCTAGGGGCCAAGGGTGTAACTCAAGACGACTCGTCATCCTCTGCGTCAAGTATACTAGGCAGTGCCGAAGAAGAACGGATGGCTGGTCGTCGTAAGCTTTTCGAAGAGGATATGGAGTTGACAACTCATGCCCACGACTCGGTAGCGAAGGCAGCTATGAAAGGCAGCAAGCCTCTGACGGACGAGACATGGGACGATGGTGTAGACCAAGAGAAGATGGATTTCTTCCAAGAGGAATTATACGTTCATGCAAAGCTCCTTATTGTTGACGACGAAACTATGATTGTTGGTTCGAGTAACATTAATGATCGCAGCCAGACTGGTGACCATGACTCGGAGCTTTCGGCCGTCGTGAAACATGGGCCTACGGTTTCCTCACTCAGAAAGCAGCTGTGGATGGAGCACCTCGGTCTCTTGCCTGCGCAGGAGCTGGAAGGCGACAACGACCCGAATGCGCAACCCCCTGGGGAGGGTGAGAACCGCTGTGAAGTGGACCCTCTGGTTGAGGATGCCATGTCGAATAAAGTCTGGAAAGTGTGGACTTCACGGGCTACAACCAACACTGAGATATACCGCTATCTCTTCCATCCGGACCCAGACGACTGTAGTAAGTTGCCCTTTCCTCTAACTCCATCCATCCATCGTATTTAACCTCTTGCAGTTAAAACATGGAAGGACTACGACACCTTTTGCCCCAAGTGTGATAAGGTGCCGGCTGGACATATATGGAATGGAGGGGACTTCACCGCGAAGCAGGTGAAGAAGGAGCTTGCAAAGGTGAAGGGGCATTTGGTGTGGATGCCGTTGGACTTTTTGAAGGACGAGGCGATGGCGGAGCCGGGGTTGCAAGTTAACGCAATTACGGAGAGTATTTATTGTTAATGGAAGGGGATGCTGCGTGACAGTTGCTGGTGGCGATGGGATGGTGCTTTTTTGTTTTGTTGTGTAATATTTGCTAATGCTACCATGTATTTGGTATCTGATAGGACAGTAAGGTGCAAGTTAATTAATAAAATTACTCTCGCCTTTGTCGCACGCGCGCGGCGTGCGTTTGTTTTCATATCCAAGTCTGACTCACAGACCGGATCGGAGGGAGCAGGGTCCGCCACATCTGTGATCGGAGTAAGCTCGTAATCAGCCCGAGTTTGCTGCACCCAAGGAAGAGGGTCGTCCTTCGTTTGTTTAGGTGAGCTTCGCCCTCCCTCAGCAAGATGACAATATCCCCCACGCCGCATCACGACCAGGGTTAGCAATAGCCGATTATTCTCTAGAGTACATATGGACAACTCAGTTGTACCAGTTATTAAATGGCCCAGCCCACAACCAACGATAACGGTCTGTCTAATGTGTATGTATGTACAATACCCGCGCCGCGTTGGGTATACGTATCCCATCAAACCCTCCCAACCGCCAACTGCTCCACCATACTCCTCCCCCCACTCCTCAACCCCTCCCAAATCTCCTTGTCCCCCGCCAATATCCCCCCAAGCAGATATATCCGCCGCCGATAATCCTCCTCTAAAAACGCGCCATCAACGCACGCCTCCAGCTCGTTTACAATTCGTATCTTTTCTGCATTGCTGCCGCTGCTATGGCTGCTCAGTGCGAAGGTGAGGCAGAGCTTTCCTTGTGATCGTAGCATCGCACTATTGGTCGTTGTCAGGTAATCGCCTGATGATGCGGCTTTCTCTGTAATGACAGCAGGCTCGACGTCAGGATCCGTGGAAGGAGTGCGGACGGCGAGCTGCAGGGAGGCGAGGTGGTGGAACGCGCTGCGTTTGGATTGTGTGAGAGGAGGTGTGGACTGCGAGGAACTGCTGCAGTAGGAACTATGGATGACGGAGAATATTGAACATAGCATGGTGACTTTGCTTGTCGTTTGTTTTCGAACGATAGATTGGGCGCGGTTGGGCGGACGAATTATATTAAGTAGAAATGAGTGCAACGCATCGAGCGATAGTTTGATGTAAATGAATGTGGCAGTGAGGCAAGTTCTAGTGAGTGGTAGAGTAAAGCAGGGAGCGCACAGTGTGCAGTGCCTTTAAAGGGTTTTCATGTGTTTTGACGGGCGGGGATTGTCACCTCGTTTATGCGGGGGCCAGGGGATCCGGACGTGGGGATTGAATGGCCCACCTTCCGCTTACATGCTGGGCTGAAACAAAGACGGTATGCTTCTGGAAGGCTGTTATCGCAATTGCTTATTTGTACCAGGGCTGAGCGCGGTATTTCGGAGGTTACGGGTCTCGGTGGAATACGATAGTCTGGTAGTTATATTGCAGTCGAGTCTTTCTAGCTATGCTGGTAAATATGCAGACAGTGGATTTGGTATCGATGGCCGTGGGATAGCTCCTGAAGGAGAGCATATGCACTGCATAAGATGGGCACCGGTAAATTCCGCCACATCAGCCCGAAACGAGGGAGGTTTCATAACGCACAGCCCGACCGGCACAGAAAACCCGTGATAGGCTTAAGCAAACATTTACACATTTGTGTTGCAGTTGCACTTTGAACTGCACTTCTTTGTCGTCCGAGTTGGCGTTTTTCTTCGCCGGCCGGATTAGAGGCTTAACACAGCTCCGCCTTTTAGAGCTCTTCTGAAATTGCGCCTTGCATAGATTCCAAGCGCGAGAGATGTAAGGCGATGATAAACCAGCACCACCTTCATCTTCATCATGGACAATCACTCGATGTCGATACGTTTCCAATTGTTACATATCCAGTGGCAAGTGACTCAGGAGTGGCGAAGCATCAAAGTTTTCTCCGATGATCCTCTGTATATAAATCGAGTCTTTCTTCTTCTCTCCTTCTCTCCACTGTATCATAGAATATACACACGGCTCTCACCTAAGTACTATAACAACACCAATGTCGCAGACAAAGCTGTGACTAGTACGTGGCATTCATAGCCTCGGGCCTCCACATACGCTTCCGCTTTCTTAGGCTTTCCATCCCTCTTCTAACTAACCAACTAGACAGGCATTTACAACGTCTAACCGGCTGTCAACAGTATGCATGGATGGCACATGGGAGTGTAATATAGTCAGGGCAGTGCAGCAGCACAAAGTGCGGGGTACTTAATGTGGCTCAGTATTAAAACGTTGATACCGAGAATATGGCCCTTGCAGTTGGGCTTTGAATCACCAAACGTTAACGCCACTTGCACGCCGCACGAATACATCGGGTTGTCATACAGATCGCCCCACCAACGATAAATGGAATTGGTATCGTGGGGTACGCCTTGCCTGCAGCCACTTCTTGGTGTTACGCCGAGACTATGGGTTCTCTCAAAGGTCCTCGCGTACAAAAGTGAAAAAAATCTCTTGATATAAAAACCCTAAACCCGAGTACTGAGTGACATGATGGAAGATATGAAAGTTGGCGACCCCGTAAGGGTTAGCCGAGCAGAGCTTAGGGATGGGGAGAGTTGGAGGAATGGTGTTGCAGTTTAGATCGCGCCGAGTACGGTTTGATGATCCTGCGGGGCAAAATGTTTTTTATGACTCTCTTTTGTCTCAGTTTGCTTTTGGTGCGATTTTTTGTGTGTGTTTCGGGGGTGGGCTTGGTGGGTCAGTGGCCTTGTGCCCTCCATTGAGTAGCGGGAAGTAGGAGGGACGACTTTGCCTAGGAGAGAGGTAGGTGGGTTAGTGGCCTTGTGCCCTCTGCCGACTGAAGACCGACGAAGTTCTGGGGAATTTGGGTTAAATATGCCATGACCGTTCTTTCGGTCGGCCGGCTCGGGTAACTTAGCTGGGCACCCCTTCGGGGTGAATGCAATATGATTACAAACAAACAAGTACTGAGTGACAGTCAATGAAACAGCCAGCTTGTTTGTTTGTTACCATATTGTATTCGACCGCTTGCGGCCATGACGTACATCTTCCTAAACTATCCTCGCCACTTCACTAACAAAGAAAGACCAAGCAAATTCGTGACTCTCCCTTATCATCCCCACCACCCATTATGTTTTCTGGATCCAGTTCCTCTAGGTATTTATGACCCTTCGCATGTATCTGCGGGTGATGTAGATAATCTAAGTATACATCCAACAGAGGAAACACACGAGGTAAACTATTTACACGTGGCATTGATGCTTAGATAGTCCAATCCAAATGTTCATCATTTAGAAATTAGCAATTAGTCTGTTCTGTTTGTATTCGCCAGGCTATAACCAAGCCTTCATTCGGATTCACCGGGTTGCAATCAAAAGTGGCCGTTCGAACCTTTATGCGCGGTATCATACTCTACTGTAGATCCAGGGATATTAATGCTCCGTGGCCTATGCTGCTAGCTTTTACAACCCTCGGTAACTACTTAGTACTCGGGTGCGTTGGTATATTGATCTCACCCCCGCGAAATAGCTATGTAGCCACCTATCTAGTATGGCCAGTCACAGCTGTTCACCATTTTCAACAGATAAAACATATTAACCAAGAGAAGCGCTTACGCTTCCCCTCTTCGTGCTAGTTTCCATTAGTCGATCTCAACCGCCAATCGATTATCTGGAATACTCGCTTCATGCCACCAACCTCCGCAAATATGAGACATGCCATGTACCAACGGTCCTTGGCTCCGCTCAGCCGCACACAACTCTTCAGCCGTACGCCTGCTCAAGGGATATAAAGGGAGCAAATTCAGGCTCCAATAGTGGCTGTTGCAGCAATTCATTCATTCATTCGTTACTCTTGAGTTGCTAAGAGTATTCCCTTACTAAGCTCTCCACTCAAATCACTGGCATTTCTGCAGCTTGTATAAATACACGGTCGTTGCTAGCACGCATATTGCACTCTCTTATCTGACGCTATAAAGGTGCTCTTCTTTCTCACCATCTCGAAATGTTATAAGTGCTTGAAGGATGCTATCAACAGCGGCTTGTCAAGGAGCTATTGTACTTCGGGGAAGCCAAGCCACTGGTGCAGAGGGCTTTATCAGCCGATGCCGTCGAAGCAATGGTAGGTAGAAGGTGTTTGAAGAGGCATTGTAGCGGTAGGTGTGGAATTGTTGTGATTTGTTTCTTGTTTGCATTGATCTTTGAAAGATACCCGTAAGGTAGATTAATATACTCTTAAATATTCTATATTGATAGGCAGCAGCTATCGATCCTAAACTCTTTCGGCAGCTGAAGCTACCACAATCCTCACCCGCAAGGGGCAGAAGGCAGGGTATGTGGGGTTGCGGGGGCACATACTTCATTGCAGAAAGCCCGAGAAGAGCTGGAGCAAAAGAATGACGAGGCCTGCGGGGTTCGAACCCATGTTATCCGTCTGCAGCGTGGAACCGGCTATTGTTACTTCCAGCAATTGGCACCGATAGGTGCCCCGTCGTATTTCTCCATGGAAAATCACTACTCCAAGTCTGCGTGTATTTTTGTTCGATAACAGTAAAGTTGCTGATTGTGGGCGCGGTATTGCAGGCGGCAGTATTAATGCGGTCCCACTTGCATATTCGGATATATGAATAGCCGTATGCCTATGCTTACATGCATACACGGAATATTTGAATTGCCGAATGCATACTCGATTCCCGTATATATGGGCCTCCCAAACGTGCAGATAGGCAAAATATCAAAAGCACTCTATCCAAGCAGCATCACATATTTACAGTCGACACCACATTACATTAAATCCACACTTGGCAGCAATGGAGTATTGCATGCGACATCGGTCTTCCAGCAGGAATATCACATCATGGAGGGGGTTTAGAACCGACAGTGCGACGAGACTTCATGTTTCTAACGGACGCCAACCATTTTTCAAACAAAAAACCGGATCTTTTCGACACCAGCCAGGACTAACGCAGTATATGAACTTTCTAGACAGAACAGCACCAACAACTCCTTCATCGTGGGGCTTTTCAGCCTATCCAACATGCATAGCGTGCATAATATCCATAGTACTGGCAGGGTGGAAGTAGACCATATTGGAGTATCCTCTTATACCGGAAATACGTGCCATTTGTAGCACTAAGAAATCAAATCCCATCTACCCTAAGTTTTCAAAACTTCGGGCGAAAAATCTGATGGAACTCCAGTTAGTCAAGTAATGACACTATGATCGAATAATTGTGAGTAAACGAAATTTTACTCACTTGGCTGTGATGCTGGCAATATAGCTGCTACTCAAGTGTCGCAACGGCGCTACCGTAACAAATAGTGGCCACCCACCTCTTCATACTGTTCCTGGACTGATTTTTTGTGCTGTACTTAATCCTAGTTATCGTTTAATGGCACGTTGTCCCCTTAGGGGATCCTGTCCTCGAGGGACAAAGACTGGCTCCCGTGGCCCATCTCAAGCAGAGATCAGAATCAAAGGATGCTGCCATGCCTTATAGAACTGGCGAGTGGAAGACTGTTTCCACCTCTGAATACCGGTGCTATCAAGGATACAAAAAGCCTGGGAACCTGGTTCGACGAAGGAATAATTGTAGAGGCTACTACATGTTAACGACGATGCATGACTCCGAAGGAAGGTAGATGTGAGTTGCCTGTGATCGGAGCTTCGACCGTCTAGCTCAACAACCGCCGGTTGGGTTGAATAGTCTTGTGGCAAGCGCACCGCTGAAGCTGCACACCTGAACTATGCTACCCCGCACTACTAAGCATATGGAACGTACCATCGAATTTGCAGCTTCGATGGTGATGATACGTTGGGTCAACATCATTCCGCGAAAGGAATCCACGTCGCTGGCTAAGACTCCATACCGGACACCACCGAGCCTGTGACCAAGCGAACTCGACTGGAGAAGTACACTTTAATAGTGCACTTCAGGCGAAGCAAGAACCTCGCGACTGTGTTGCACTGACTGGCTGACTGAAATCACCGCTTGCGATAAGACGAGGCCAAGGGGCAGAGCTTCTGCTAGTCGCCGACGCGGATGGATGAATGCCATCTGTTCGTTGTCGCCTGTAGGATCTGCACTCACGACTGGAGGATGTGGAGGTAGCATCGACGTGGTATTGGTACTCTGGAACGAAATTTGAAAGGGTCAGCGGAGATCGGGGTAATCCAAGAAGCATTGCGGCTGAATAGGGTTACCTAGAGAATAAGTTACATAGCAAAGTAATACACCAATATCGGTGGTAATACTGAAGCCCAGAGCAGAGCGAGGACAAAGACAATGAAGGAAGAAAGGAAGGAAGAAAGGCAGGACAAAATGCGAACCCCATTCCTTCCAACATTCGCGGCCAACGAAAGCAAACCTGAGGACTAGCTGCAGGGTTTAGCCTGGAGATGCCGAACAAGCAGCAACCATCACATCCCGAAACTACCACACTGCATGAGGTTAGACTTCTAAGGCACAAAGAACCTTTATAAAGCATCACCATAGGGCTCCTCTTGGGCGGATGAAGCTTCCGTCCGTATCACCTGGCGATGGTACTTATTTGTGTGACAAAGCAATGGCTAAGCGTCCTTTGCGTCTACAGTTTTGCCTTGCGAGTCAGACACCTTTCGCCCACCCAGCCGGGTAGTGGGGTAGGTTCGCTTGACATCCTTTGGCAATGCCATGGCCCTGGTCTTACAGCAGTATCCAAACTCTGAGTGTCTGAGACTTGCTTTGAGGCAAAATTTTCAAGCCAGAATCTAGTTCGATTAAGTTTCAGCCATTCCACGTTTTGATTTCGGATACGAGATTTTTGGGGCCGTCTGACAACGTAGTAGCCCTGCTGTATGGCTCTTCGGATCGGGCTTCTGCCTATGATCTCTGTCGATCATCGACGAGTCGACAACGAGCAGTGTTTTTGGGATTTCTCTGGTCTGCTGCAGGTGCGGAGTTTTTACATTCTGCTTCGGGGATGATCTCGGTACGACTACCAGATGGTAATTCGTCAGGTTTTGCCTGGGGTTTGACTGACAAATGCGGTCATTACTTGGTATTATTACCATATGATGGGGTGAACAAGGCTGCGCACAGTGAGAAGGTAGATAACCCGCAAAAGAGATGACACGGATTCAAATTACCAACTGGAGATATATTGAACCGAGAAAATGATTAGCCGCGTCTTGAACTACCCAATGAGGCGACTGAACTTAATACGCTCATGTGGCGTTGGTCGCTTAAGCGCCCAAGTCAACCACATCAGTTCATTAAGCGCTGCGGCCGGCCCTGATTTCACATAGGCCTAGAACACCAGACCCGAGACTCAAAAGCATAGATTTTGCATCATAAAAAGATAACTGTGGAACAAAGTGTAGAAATTTCGTAGAGTATGAATAGCCGCAAGCGCCGCGGGTAAAAATGGGATAACGACAAACGACGTGTCCAAATTAGCACCCAGAAAAATAAAACCCCAATAAGTTACATCAATAGCACCCCGCTTAACAATGTTGTTATGTCCACAGCCTTACGGGCTTGATTGCTCCGCAAAAAATCTAACCGCATCGTCTTTCTTACCTTGTGTTAACCAAATGTCCATAGCGTAATCGTAAGAACTTTCGAGGCATAGCAACTTCTCGAGGGCGAGGGAAGCGGTAGAACCTAGATACTACACTGTCAGTGGGCTCTAGGCAACACGGTTAGGATGCTTTACTTGCTGTAGCTACAGATCTCAAGCTGACTTGGGTTGTGGTGTTGTTGAGATTGGAGGCTGTTGTTGCTGCTGCGATACCTTCCATGAGAACATTGGCGGGAATATGCTTCAAGATCTTGCTTACCGAGAGTACGTAAGGTGGCAGAAATGCAAGATCTGGTGGTAAGAGTTGACTCGCTTTCGAAGTTGGTCATTGCAATAGGTATCAGTCGCGCTAGATATGAGGGAGCTACGAGAGGGTCGTTTGTTGAGTAGGTATATAACGAATTGGAAGAATATTGCTTTGGTTGTAGATGATTATTGAAGCAAGCGCACAATATAGTGGAAATAGACACGAAAGACAGAGTGGGCGGGCCAAGTGGATATTTAACACATATTGAGACCATTGCGTTTGGGGAGAGAGGGCACGGTTGCAAATAATCGAGATGAATGGAGCCTGCATGGAAGTTGCCCTATGGTGCATTTGAGAGAACTTACAGGAATTCATCAAGAGATATTTTCATCTGGCACACAACAGGGTACCTGCGGCCAGTGCAAGCAAATAAGCAGCCGTACATTGTCACTCACTGTCTGTCTTGCCCGTCGTACATCAAAAGAAAAAAGAAAAAAGCTGATACAGGGTCACAGCAGCTGCTCCAGACCCCATATTATTCGCCCTCCACAAGATCAGTCTGCTTATTGTTCAAGGCGATATTGGTGAACATCGACGTAGTGGAGTCAAGCCTTCCACGGAATGAGTAGTCTGTCCGATGGCTTAGATACGGCGATGGTTACGTGCCAGCAAAAAATTAGCCGTTTGACATGCTATACAATGGGTCTAATAGATACTAAGTAGTTCGCGTGAACTGACGTGAAACATGCTCAACTCGAATTGAACATATGCATACATGACAGTCAGTGATGGCTTTGCATGCACAATCACCTGCAGATTTAGGGGGTTATTCCGCTGCAAGCCTCACAGCTGGTCGGTCGGTATGTGGGGACACCAAATAAAGTTAGCCGAAAGGTTTAATGTTTCATCCGTCAAAAAGGGCGACTTGATATAAGTATTAACTCAATTACATTTCGGCTACGGTGAAGATAAATTTATGGTAAATTTTCCGAATTCTCATGTCATTAAGTTAGCGCATTCGGGTTATTTTATCTCCTAAAAGGGTCATTTTGTAGCGCCTGGCGTAAAACCGGCACGAATTATTGCTTGGAACGGCAATATCAGTCGACTCGGACCGATCGAATTTTGCGAGCGCACCACGACTAGAAGTCCTCGAACAAAATGAACTAGTGATCAGGTGGTTTCTATTCTGGAGATCAATGATTTGATTCTCCGGGCACTGCGGTTCCCCTGTGCTTTCTTTCTTTCTTAACCCATGACTTTTATTTTTTCTGCAGTTGCGGGACGGAGTTTCCTACGTGCACAACTCACAGCATTGAGAGTGATGGGAAACAAGTAGAAAAAGTGTGCCCCGTTGTATGAGAAATAAGAAGAAAGAATGTATACTTACATTATCATCAGGGCATTTTCGGTCAAATCCGTCCCTAACCATGATTGAAGATGCGTTTCACCATGCGAGGTCGCAAGCAACGGCGAAGAGCGAAACAGAAAGCATGGTATACGCGAGCAGGTTTTGGAGTTTACAAAAAGTACACAACAGACCCCGAGCGGCCAAATATAGTGGTCGGTAGCTTTATGGACAACCCAACAGAACTCAAGAAATCACTGCTGCATTAAAACATTACAATTGCTCCTACCTGAATAACCTACAGCTGGACGTTTCCTTATATTATTTGTTTTTTTTCGGATGCAGATCTTCTAGAACTATGCACCCCATAAGACTGGAGTTATTTTGGAATTCATAACCTCGTACCTTGCCCCTTGGAAAGATCTGAAGCTATAGAGTGTTGGGGGCTACACCGATGTTACACCGCAGTGGTCAGACCATAACAAAAAGTAGAGATCTGGAAGCACAGAGGTTGAGTTTGAGGTCTTTAAGCACAAGAAAAGGGCCCCAAATCTCACTTGATAACCGAAGTAATGTAGACGCTTCGAAGCGTTATTTCATAAGTCTAAATTTGAGTCTACTGCGGGAGGTTGGGTGCAAAACTAATATTCTCTGAGGGCGACATGTGTAACCTGCAACAAAGAGGCGTTATTGTGACACAAGCACAGTAAAAACGTGGTTGCGGCATGGATCTGGGTGGTTGCATGCGCAGTCTTTACCAGATGTGGTGTTGATTTAGAGAACTGGGCCCGAGATACAATGCATCAATGTCGAATTCCTCCAATAAGAACTAAGTAATAAATCTGTCGATAGGTTCGAGACATTCTAGAACCCGACGGTCTCTATGTGTCAAGTGAACGTGGCTCCCCGGCAGCGTCTAGAGGCGGTATCCTCCGGGCTGCATGACGAATAAATAAATAAATAAAAACGGGCGGCAGCCATTCCCCAATGCTCTGCATCAACACTGGAACTGAGTTGCCCCATCCGGACTCCAGTGTCAGTGCAGGCCTTCATAGCGCTAGTCCTGCAATCAAGTGTTTGAAAGAAACTCTGCAACTCGAACAAGTACATTTTCAGACTGTTTGTAAGTAAAGATACTTCTGTGGTTCGACGGCTGCAGGTGGCGTCTGCATTGTCGCTCCAAAATCTATATCAAGCACTCTGCTAATCATAAATCACACTTAATATACTACAATAAACCGGACATGGGTAACACCAGCACGGTGAAATCTCCGAGAAGAATAATCGGCGACCCAGCCTCCACAGCCACTCGCAGTTCTAGCACTTGGAGTCAACAGTTCAGTGGTCCGTCCAGTGCTGACCAAAGACAGGGGACCGCGACTGGTTGACCGGGTACATTGAGAACGATATCAACAGTGGATGTATAGTGGTGGAGCACCAACTCTGCAGAACCTATTGTTATTCCTCATACTGCTTCAATTGTGCACCACCCCTTGTCTTCGTTTATTTTTCTGCAATCTCCTCTCAAGATGGACTCCACCATGCTGCATAATATAGCAGAATTAGAGTTTCAACGCCTGCAGCTTCCTGTTGATACCTGTTGATGCCTGTTGGTTTTCCCAAACACCGGACGCAACTGCTCTATTTCTTTGCAACTAACTCCTAGACTCAGACGGCGATCCGCGGAAGTGTTCTTACAGCTCAGACGGGACCCCCGAGATTACCGAGATCCCAACTACCATCCAGTTATTTTTCATCAGTTGGTCATCACTATGATAGAGAGATAGATATGATCCCTGATAGGTGGCTTATAGCGCGCTGAGTGCACTCTGAACACTGCTCAAATTTCATTGATGCTCGCCGATGATTGCCGCCACAGTTAAGACTATATCACGGACAAGCACTATCACTCCGAAAAGAAAGGATCTGCCCTCGATATCTCGAGTTCTAGGCAGCAACAGGACCAACCGCCAACACAAGCAACTTCCGAGCATGAAAACTTAACGATATCGAGGATTGACACTGCTGCCTTCCCCATCTGCTCACCAGGGCCTAACGGGGCCCTGGAGTCCTCATGTGCGGTGCCTAAATGGTTGCGCAGGTCCATGTTCTAGACACCCGGCTACTAAACTGCGCGTGCACAAAGCTCCGAGATTGTATAAATCAACTACTGAGTCCATTGCAGTGTTATAAGCCGAAAACACATCCGAATGGCCACGTAATCAGGCGCGGTGCAAACGGTGGGTGTGGGTGATGAATCTTGGCGGGGTTCAAGTTTCCATAGTTAGCGTTTGCGTTTTGTTAGGCATCTCTATGGAAGAAAGAGAGGTGGTAACCCACAACTTCTACGGCTGAGGGAAAACTACTGTACCGATAGATGAGGTAGGCATGTCACCGTTTGTTAACTTCGTTAGTTTTAACTTGGAGAGTGACATTGGAGGGTCTGCCTACGGCAGTACATAGACCGGGCCTTGTCGGCCTGTGACCAATATAGTGAACTAACGCTGTACATATAAGGGGATTATCAGGGTCCTGTCATACTCTAATTAGAGTCAATACAGTATGATTAAACAACAACAACGCTGTACATATAGGTAATACCCAAGGCCTACCCCTACCTAGGCTCATTCCCACTACGTATAGCTTTACCTAGCTAGCACATTACTCTTCTCCCTCCTCTCGAGCTCTACTTTCCTACGCTTAATATGATATCTACGCTTAATATGATATCTACGCTTAATATGATATCTACGCTTAATATGATATCTACGCTAAGCCTAACCTACCTATACTCATGTGATTTTACCTCGGTATCTTTACCAAAGTTGTCATCTAGCTTCATTATCCCTTACACGCTCAGTTTCTGTAGATTGGTTGCAGAACTTCGTTCTGGCAATTGGACTTGTCGATCAGCTGAAGTGACCAATGAAAGAGCGCTTGTTTGCCACAGATCGGCGTTTGAACCAATCAGCGATACTCTTATCCACCAAATCTCTCATTAAAGAATGGCAGCACTTTATTGTTGGTACAGTGCATAGAGTACTTTGCACAACACTGTGACTCGCTTGTTTCTGCCTTGCTCTACTTTGCTTCCAAATATGGTCCTCAAAAAGTGTTGCGAAGCGGGATCGCATAATACACAATGACCCGCCCGGCGGAAGCCGGGGGCAAAAAACTCCGTTCCGCGAACAATGTTCGGCTCAACGGAGTTTCCCTACCATGCATGACAGGTTAGACACGTTAGACACCACTGAGAGTGCATCCTCCAATTACCAAAAAAGCATCAGTTTAACTACTATACCCGTTTGAAGAAGCGCTTTTTCAAGAAGTAGATTAGATTTACTCTTTTGAATGAAGGTTGAAACCACAATATGCAATGTAAAGGCGGCGCCGCATCAGATCACGTGAAAATGTTTTGAACAGTCCACTTTGGTTTCTCACCAATCGGAGTTTTTGGCGGAGGTTTGTGTGGGTGTGGCCTGGATTTGCAAATGGGAACTTAAGAAAATTTTTACATCCCACATCCACAAGAAAGAGAAGTTCCTACCTCGAAACCTCCCTTCGCGACCACCTTCTCCTCTAGGTAGCATATCATCCTTAAAATCAGATACAGAAAATGACCCGGAGTAAGAAGAGTGTTGCAATACAATGCTCCGGATTTTACTGCTATCTCTGCCACAACTGACCAGTGATTCTTCTCCATAGTTGGTGCCAGTGGCGTTGTGAAGACTGTGGTAATGGTAAACGGCATGATCGCTAGCTAGTTGGAATGGAACAATAGAATTATTGATCAGACCAAATTGTAGCACCCTACGGTGCTTCTTTATTACTTCAGGACAGTACCCTACAACATCTCGAACTCATGCTTAATGTTAGATTTTGTGCATAAATTCCTGGAATGCATAAGCAATCCGCGTGGTAGTTTTGATTCCGGGAGCCATCGTCTCCAGTTTCGATTCAATGTACATGTATCCCAAATTTCCGAATTGGTATGCGATATCGCTGAGGCCCCCACGACACCGCTGAATAAGTAATGAGGAGGCGTGAGGTCGTATAGAAGTGCTGAAATATGACGCTGGTGATATGAACATGTACAATGCAATCTTTATTTTGAAATTTGAGGGATTGATGTACGACGATGAACTCGAGTATGGGCCAAAAACCGAAAAAGCATCTGGAACGAAATTAAGCAGCTTGAAACGAGCTCAACTTCAAGCAATGGGTGCGATTAGCTGAAATCAAGGATTTGTATGTGAGCTTTGACCACCAACAAGATCATATTTCATCTTTTTGTCTCTCAGCACCCTCCCCGTTGTTTAGGAGACGCGTGTTTTATCCGATTTTGAAACCTATACCTGAGAACTCGTGTCTAGAGGTAAGATGGGATGCCCCGCTTATTGCGCTGATATATTGAATTTGCTGTGAGAGCATGGTGGTTACTAGGGAGAAGCCGATACAAATTTCAGTGCCCAAGCGTACCTTATTATATTTTGGGAGGAGCTCAAATCATATTATCCCCAATGTTTCATGTGGCGTTCCCACGAGCATATTGCCAGTTTTGTATAGCTGCTAGAAATATTAATGGGGTGTCCACTCTTCAACCCGTTAGAAATAGTACAGCGCTCTGCTTGGAGTCGGAACGGTAGATATCAGGCTAGCTTAAACATCGGGTCTTGAGTAAGTTTTCGTAAGGCTAAAGATGTGGTCCCAGAAAATATCTCTAAAGGCGGCAAAGGCTCCGAGTGCGGACCAGCGAGGTACAAGGCAGATTTCGTTCAGCTATGTATAAGGTGTAAGCAACTCCACCGCCTATCCTAGTATAGCGCGTGCGAACTCGCAACCTCCCCCACAAAGTTACAACTGTGTTGGATGGCCCCGTGCATGGGCGGGCCTGTTTAATCGGTAAGTTCACGCCACGGCGTTTGCAAAACGGTTCCACCAGAATCTTAGTTGGCAATGGGACGTTGGTGTTTGGATACTAGGCATTCTTCGCAACCCTCTGGATCTCTAGAAATATTTAACAATTCCAAAAAATTTCGGCCGGCCGTTCCACCGGTTTTTTTGGAAGTCCCGTTGCGGAGAACCGTTCTCTAAAACCTAACTAAAAACCCTAAGTGTGGAGTGCTACCCTTCCAGCAGCGAAGTGTGAATACCCAAGCACCCTACACCGTAACTTGCCAAAATGCCAAGGTCTGAACTGCCCTATTTTGAGAGCACTAGCGGATGATCCCAAAATCACTAATTTTTAATTTATAGATAGCCAGGGCCTCTAAGTCTAACAGATATAAAGTTAAAGTATTGAAAGCTAAACCAACTAACGCTCTTGCAAGTTAAGTGACTTCTCTTCTGCTCGGAACAGTAGCATGCAGGTCGGGGTTTAATCGGCCCAGATTTTGTTTGTTTGTCTAATTATACTGTACTCACCCAATCTAGAGTATGACTGTGCCCGCTTCCCCTCCCCCTCCGGATAGTAGGCTAAGTGGGGAGATCCCCTCCTTCTACCTTCTTCCCCTTAATCGGCCCGGTGATTCTGAAGTGGATAAGCCCTATATCAAGCAAGTAACATACTCCTGAGTAGCAGAGACTTACATAATATAGAGATTATCCACTTCACATTATTAGATCGAGTAAATGTCATCGACTTGCATGTGGTTCTGAGTCCAGGTCCCGGGTATCAGTCACTGTTAATTTCTGGTGACTTTTCTCTGTCCCGGGTAGCACCAATATTCGACCTCCTGACGCCCAGTCGATATTGACACAACTCCGGCCGTCTTAGGTAGCCCGATGCATTCATATGCCCACAATATTAATATAAACTCTCACCGCTAATCCAACGGAAGTGTGGTTAGACAGCCTAGATCTCTGAATCAGCCTTTGCTCGGTTCCTTTATCATGACTATCTCCGACTACTTTGCTTGGCCATTGTAGGTGTTCAGTGTGTTACGAACTGCTTCGGTTCAACCCTACAACCATCTCTCTTCTCACCCCCCATGACTATCCACGCGAAATTCTCCATAACTATGTGGCTCTGTATCTAGCTAACCATGTTTCCAGTGCGGCGCGGGGTACGCAGATTGAATGTTGATGAGCGGCAAGGTTAACTCCGTTTTGGATTGAATATACCCGTTTCACCCAATTTCGCGTAACTGGAAATTAAGCTTGCCGAGTCAGGTTTACCGGCTTAGGTGGAAGTCATAAGGCAGTAGCTAAATGTGGTGATATCCATGTCATCTTCCACCTGCAGTAGCCTGCAAACCTACCTAGGTATCCGCTAAGTCGAATTCTACATTCCCCACCAGCTCCACTTTCTCACTTCCTTCCTATCTACCAGGGTCACTTATTATATTTGCTACCTGGGCCCTAAATTAGAAAGCTCAGCTTCACTACTGCCCAAAAAAGCGTTATTGCCGAGTGGGTGGGGGTATATCGCGTGTCATAAGCAGGAGAATAACGATAAGCGAGGCAAGGTCCTATTTGCGGCAGAGGTAGTTCAAACCTGGGAAATTCAGAGCGAAAACAATTGAGTGATGCTGCTCTGTGGAACAGAGATGGCCCTTGTGGCAGTCTGTAACCTAAAATCGTACCGTCCTCCTCCGCCGCATCCTTACCAATATCGCCCTCACCTGCAGGCAGCCTTCATTGTTACATAGTAATTGTGTCTTGATATGCACAACTACCTATCTATAACTGCGGGAATTTAAGACGAAGGCGACACCATTTTTATTAGTAGTGGATGGGAGACTAATGCTCCGCGGAGAATCATGATCACCATAACATCACTCATAACACCTGGTCTGGGTCTTTGCTGATATCTTACTTTGCTCTCTTCCTACACGGAAAGGCATTATCGTCGAGTGCGCAAGGTAAGATGATAGATCTGTGTACAGTAATCACTGAGAATTGACAATGGAGCGGAGAGACTGTGAAAGCAGCGAACTCCGTAGCATGCGGGAACACAAAAATCAGTAGTAATGAGAACTTCAAGGAGTGAGAGAGAAGGAGAAGATGCAGCAGTCTATGAGCATGAACGGTCGTGGTAGTTGGTTGTTGGCTCGGGCGTTGTTGGGAGATATTTCAAGCCACCACGATCTATAACGCTCGGGCGCTACTTGCTCCTTGTGCGATGTACCCGATAATAAGGAACTGTACTAATTTGACTTCCCGCCTTTAGCGACTGTGGCAAAGGTAATTTGAACCTTGGATAGAAGACGTGGGGATGAAGATGCCTCGGAGCTGGGGAACGGCAAGGATGAGAGGTCCCGGAAATCCTCTAGTTCCCGCTGACTTCTTCCGCCGCGGTTTCAAGACTAGCCAAGAGACCAGATCTCTTTCCCATTGGTTCAAATAACTGCCGTCCTCTAGGCAGCCATTTCCGTCGGAAAATGGAAGTCAGCTGGAATATGCGGGGCAAAGGGGAAACGGAGATCACGCGGTAAAGGAAACTTCTGAGATGCCAGCAATTTCATTTAGGAAAGAGTAGGAGGTGCTTCCTAACGATATGATGGCTAATGTCCTTGAAATGCCCAAATATCCCTCCAAATTTAGTAATATAAGCTTTTGATATCCACCACCGGTTGCAGGCTAAAAGCAGGGAGCCAAACACAGCTCAGTTCTATACCGTCAACTAGAAGCAGTATCTCATCCATCCACTCTATAATGCACCGTTTCGTGTAGTAAGAAGCTAAGTTAGTCCGGAAAGGTGATACCATGGGGTGGTGGAATGTGCGATTCACAAAGTGATAGGTTTTAGTCTCAGAACGAAAGTCAGATGACGGCATTGATAAAAATTAGTGCTGCAAGAACTGCCTTGAGCTACAGAAAGGGGAGAGCAAGAGGTGGCCAATGACAGACGAGATGGGCCGTGCTTGCCTAATCTGTCGGTGCGATTAGCACTTATCAAGTTCTTCAAATGGAGTTTACGGACTTGTTGAGACACAAAAAATCCGGATCCAACGGCTAGCCCTAGAACCGTACGACCTGACGTCTGACCCATTCCGCTGCCGTCACTTCTCCCTTCCCGATGCCCACTCGGTCAGTCGCAGCACTCGCTAATACTGTATCTACCACACTAGGGCATTGTACTACGTGTGTAAGCCGCTACGGTATGAGAAGGACTTGCGCTGTGGTTTTAGTAAAGTGGTCACAATTCCTCGGGCTGCCAAGGCGGGTTGAGGCTGTGCGGGCTGCCAGAAACACTTGGCAAACTACTTGGTCCCAATGCCCGGCGGTGGTCAGTGATTGATAAGCACCTTCTCCAACTAGACTACCAGCTGATTACCCATAGTCATCGAGCCGGGTTTCGAAGGATACACCTTCCTACTGCTAATGCATTCCTAACCCAGTTTTCTTGTCCATTCCTCTCCTCGCTATAGTCACAGTTACTGCCTTTACATGCTCGGCTCTATTTTCTTCTTCAGGTTATCCGTTTCTCCTATCTCTAACCTCTGTTTCCCTCTTCAATAGTGTTGATGATGAGTAGATAGTCAGATGACATTGAAGCGATGTCCATAAGTAGTATCTGCAAGGAGGGGTATGGATAGTCTGTCAAGCAGCTATGATACGAAATAAGCGACTAAAACAATTCTAACACTGACGGGGTCCGAAAGATACAGAAGAGGGAGCATGGCAGGAAACTCCAGCGCCAATCAGCGGCCATACACTTCGGCTTCGAATAGAGCCAGACGGATCTCCGAAGGAAGATCAGCAGCCAAGGCCCAGTGGGAGGCCGACAAATGCAGTAAACACTTCGGCTACAGACTGAAGAGCAAAGCAGGCAGTAACAGACCTATCCCAATAGCAAGCGCAAAGTCATTGGCAACAAGATTCTACCAACTAAAGTGCGGGCATGCGCCTACCGGAGCTTACCTAAAACGGTTCGGACACCGAGAGGACGACAAGTGCTGGTGGTGCGGGGGAACGGTGGCCCAAACACGGGAGCATCTCCTCCGTCACTGCAGCCGGTGGAAATACCTGCAGCGGGAGCTCTGGAAGGAGGTAGGGAAGACAACGGGCTGGAAAGCGGGCCGGTGCCGGCGGGCACAGGTATCGGAGCTGTTTTCCATGGAGATATGTGATAAGGCGGTGATGGACTTCCTGGCGGCCACGGACGTCGGGAAGTTCCCGCCGGGGTGAGGCATGGAGGACGGAGCGGCCAATCTTTTACATTACATCACATTGCATTTTTACATTTCGTTTGTCAGCGGGGACGAAGGGTAGTAGGGGGGAGCTCCGCCATCTAACCGGCTCGCCCGGAGGCGGGGGGGAATAAGGGCCTGTCATACTCTAGCTAGAGTAAATACAGTATGAATAAACAACAACAACAACAACTCCAGCGCCAATGGACTGGGACTACTGTCCCATCTCAGTGCGCTGTCCTCCATTTCCTTGCCATGGCAAGATTTACTACGAGCTGCGACCTTGTGGTTTACCAGTGCCATGGTAATCTGTTTTCCGTAGCTCTACAAGTGATAAGTAGTAATAGAATTCAAAATTTTCTCGCTTTCATTGAGACCTGTGACATTTCATTCCCTGTGTAACACTTGGCACACCTCGATACCTTAATGAAGCATCATGCCTTACTTGTAAACGTCACAGGTTGTGGGAGGGCGGGCCTTTAAATCCAAATCAATGGTCATTTCAGGAGCCATAGGGAGCCTTCACCGCAAAGTGCAGCTTCTGTTTTCATCCCAGCGAATCAAAAAGGAAGTAGCTACAGTTTTCCAGCCAATCTTAAAAACATTATAGGGTTAGCAGACATGGGAGTGTTGGTATCGGTGTTAGAGTAGCCGGGGAGCGTTACACTCCTGAAAGCCTTCCAGCCCAGTGAATGTTGCCTGCAGAGATGATCAAATTACGTTGAGTCATCATAAACCACTCGGTATTTTGTGACTTGTCATATTGCATATATGCATGTAGATGCCCTGACCTGCTTGTGTGTGACTGTCTTTGGATGGTCATAGCTTCTCACACAGGTATATACAACCCCGTTTCAAATGTCTTGTGTTGATGTTTGATAGTACCACAAAAAGGGCTAGACTGTATACGCTAACTTTATTGGATTTTAAGCAACACTAAGTTGGGGGATATAGATGCATACACCATTTGGCATATGGAAAAGTTATGATAAGTTTCTCATGGTTCAAATGATTGGCTGTTGTTGAGAAGGCCTTGTAAAGCTGGAGGTTATCGAGGGGAATGCCTAGATCGCGAAATTCCATCAGAAATCAACTAATTCTTGTTTGAAATTTCAGAAACTTTGAGTATATCTTATGAGTCTTTCGAGGCTCTAGCCATCCCAGAAAAATTCCTTCTACATGAGTGAATAAAACCCAAAAGAGCAAAAATAGCTTTTCTGATGACCATAATTTTACTTCCACAGGTTCTGGTAAAAATGAATCACTTTGGCTATAAGAAAGGGAGCCAGCCAGTTTTTACCATTTTTTAGCTCTAAAACTCCCACAAGTTGTCACAAGTATACTTAACAAAAGCCCAGGAAACAGCACCTCATCAGGTAAAGAAAGCGAAGCAAAGCAAAGTAAAAGGTAAAAAGCTAAGATTTATGAATACGAATAAGAAGGTATGGTAGGTATGTAAAAGTAACCCACAACTACAAAAAAGCGCACACCCGTTTCTACATCGACGCTTATTACCCATCTAACTCCCCAAAACCTCCCAAAAAGAGAAGGTAAAAACGATACAAAGACAACAAACAAGAAGGGGTAGGGTAGCCAGCACCGGTTTACCAAAAGGATGCAGCAAAAAAAAAGCATTAATACAATCCGCCCACGCCCACGCCCACGCCCACGCCCACCCTTACCCTTACCCCAAACCATTCCCACGACTACGCGCTACACTCCCCCGAACGCACCCTGCCCATTAACCCTGTTCTGCGAAAATCTGATATCCCCAGGGCCACCCTTAAACGTCATATCTTTCCTACCCGCGACGAAGGCAGCAGGGGAAACACTTCTGACAACGCCGTGGAAGTGTCCGAGAACATTCTCGCCGAGCTGACCGGGGATTTCCGCGCCGTTGAGCTGCATCTGCGGCGGGGAACTAGGGAGGGAGCTTCTTCCCGACGACTGCGAGGTGACACCATCTTCGATTTCGACAGGGGATCTCGGGGGGGCAACGGGAGTGGCGGCCTCTAATTTTCTTCTGGCACTGGCGACGGCACCACCGGTGCTACTGTTGGAAACCGGGCGGGGGATTGATCCGCCGCTGTTGCGCTTCACCATTGGTTTCACTGCGGCTTTTAGTTTTTCTTTTTCTTCGCGGGCTTGTTGCAGTCGTGCTTCGATCTCTCGTTTGTCGCGCTCCATTTTTTCCAGTTGCTCTCTTTCCTCGTGTTCGCGCTGCAGTAGCTCGACTCGCTCGCGCTCCGCACGTTCTTTGTTGAATGTGATTTTGACCTTGGCGAGTTTTCCGGAGAGCTCGTCGACGTCGACGGCTGCCTCGAGTTGTTGTGCAGGTTTCGGCGGCGCAGGCTTCTTTACTGGCTGGCGGGGCCCGGCGACTGTTGCGCCTGTGGAGGCTGTAGTGGAGGCTGTAGTGGAGGGTCTCCGGGCGAGTGCAGGGGTGCTGGCCCGGCTGTTGAGTGCAGGGGTAGGCGCTCGGGAGCTAACGCGAGAAGGTGCTCGGGAGACGTTTCTTGAGCTGCTGTTCAGTAGAGGTCCCGTGACTGTGGTTCTCCTCCCGTTCTCTACCGGCGCTGCGGCTCGAGGTTTTCGCTCCCGCAGCGTCATGGTGAGTTCCTTTGGTTCTGCGGGGAAGGAATGGCGCTGGGGCTTGGCTTTTGTAACCGCGGGGATGGCAACAGTTTCATCAAAGGTGGGGATAAAGTACTTGCTGAGTTGGTACGCCTGAACCTCCCATGGCTTTGGTGGTGGGGGAGCAGGACTAGCATTACTGCTGCCGAAACCAGATGAAGACGAGACGCGGCGAGGGGTGTCAGAAATACGCGCGACGGAGGCGGCGGTGGCATCCATGTAGCTTGTCTTTTTCGGTTCGGCTTTCTTAGGGACCTTGGCCGTGAGACGTTCGAGTTCCTGGAGACGCTCCAGGTTCCACCATCCCCGGTCCCAGATGACTTGACGCTCTGCGTATGAGGCGAATGGAGCTAATGCTATTGAGGATGGTACGAAGCCGACTTGGTCTGGGGCTACGCAGGATAGCCCAGAGATGTGTGCAAAGACTCCCGAAGTAAGTGCACGGTCTGAATAGCCTCCTTCTAAGACGCTGACAACACGGCCCTCGCACAACTCGTCGGCAAGTAAAACGGCGTCGGCAGTGAATTTCGCAAAGAAGTCGGTAGGGACGTTGACCTTGTGTCTTTGCATCCCAGGGCTCTCATGTTCGCTCGCATCGAAGCCGGCGGAAAGGAATATGCCAGCTCTGAACTCCTTGTTCTTTCTCTGTTTCCCGATCGCAGCAGTTGTCAGAAAATCTCGCGCTTTGGAAAAGATGCTGCTGTACTGCTGGTTGTAGAGACTCCAGAAATCGTCGTCTGTGCCATAGGGCTTAAGGTGCACGTTGTGAATAAACTGTCCGTGAGCCTCCACATTGATGGATGCGCTTTGGATTTTGTTTTTATCGCCGTTCTCGCATGGGTAGGAGTTGATGTCATGCAGTGAAAAGTATCCGATTGTTGGAACATGGAGTCCCTGTGTCTTTTTCGCCGCTGTGCTTCCAGAGGCTGCAAGTTCGTTAATGGACCATGCGATGGCCTGCGATCCGTCACCGTGATGTAAATCGAAATCCAATATCACCGCATAGCTCAGACCGTGCGCTTTTGCCGCATGTGCGATGGCGATGTGAACATTGTTGAGCCAGCAGAATCCCGATGGTTCTCGTTCCGCACAATGATGACCTGCCGCACTCTCAGCACCATCTCTTGTACAGTAGCACATCAAACCTACCAGGCGGTCGAATACACACAAACGCCTTTTTCACCGGCCCATCTCCAAACACAGCATCAACACCATCATAGACCGCACCGATACAACCCTCTAGGTCCTCCAGACTCTCGCCACACAGGTATAGATCCCCCTGATGGTATCCACTTGGCACCTCCACTTGTCCTCTCTTCAACTTTTCTGCGGTGACCGCACACATCCCCGCTAGTTCGTCCGGCCAACTCTTCTTCACCCTCTCAAGTGGCGTATGCGCATGTACTAGCATCACCTCCGGATCCGATAGCTTCCCAAATCTGGTGCTCTTATTGATCGACAACCTCTCCTTTCCCGCTCTCACCTGCGCCGCACATATTCCCAACACCGCTGCAGGAATTCGTTCCGGTCGCTCGACGATACTCGCCAGCTCGGCCAGCGATGTTTTCGGCCGGGAATACCGGTGCTTGTAGCTTGTATCGTGCAAGATCACGGTAGTCGCGGCGTAAGGGTCCTGTGGCGGCGGTGTCATATCTTTCTTAACCGCTACTTCCGGAACGAGATCTGCGGTGGGCGAACTTCGGAGCGATAACAAACTTGCCCTCCTCCTCACAGCAGGCTGGGGTGTAGATGCACCGTCGTAGTGGCCGCTGTTAAACGAAGCTAGCGATGCGCGCTTCTTGACTGTCGGCGGAGTGGACGGAGCTCGCGAGCGCTGCCGATCGGGGGCTGGTGACGAGGCTGCAGAGCGGATGTCGAGTGAGGCTCGGCGCGAGAGTGCACGCGGAGACGGCGAGAGCTTTCCGGCGTGAATCGAAGATGCAGGCGATGAGTCTCTGCGCAGACGGAAGGATCGCATCGACTGCGTCAAGGCGTCGGTCGCTGAGTGGAGTGCATCAGGGGGAAGGGGCGGAGGGAGAGTGGGCTCCGAGTCTGCCATTGTGTGAAAGGAAAGCCTGTTTCGGTAACGAACGTAAGTGGTGAGTTGTGACGTTCTCTGTGATTGGGGGACTGGGGACAAAGGAGTGGGCGGAAGAGCTTGTAGTGGTGGTGGTGGTAGTGGTGTAAACGAGAGACGGAGGGATGATCGTCGATGGGCAGCTAACGCGACGCCATTTCAATTTCTTGATTGTCGCGTCCTCGTGTTACACAGAGAAAACTATACGCCGCAAGAACCCTAATCCACGGCACATCCTCATCCCATAAGGCCGCTTGCAAGTCAACCAGAGAGGGGAACATATAGATTGATCTCATTGGGCATTCAATTCAGGACATAACAAACAAAAAAGCCGGCCAATTGAGCACACCCATCAAAGACAAACATAATAAATCGCAATAAATCACGTGATAGTCGACCAACTTCACATCCCAAAAGTGAACAATCAATAGAGTAAATAAAGCAACTGAAACGCATCAAACATCCTATTCATGCCATCATTTTCATTTGCTTTCAAACTTTCACATCATGCATTATCCCACCCCTAAGCATCTTGCAACAATGGCGCCCTCTCACCGCGCCTTCCAGAAGCCTCGTTGCCAGTGTTGGTTCCCATAATGCCTGGGATTGCGGTCGCCAGGCTGCCCAAAAAGACAATAGCCATGACAGCGAATGCAAATGGCCACTGGAGGGCAATAACTTTAGTGAAGAATTGTCTGAAATCCATTAGCATTCCCCCGTCAACGCTGAAGCAGTAGAATATACCCAACACCCAACCCGGCGGCCAAGAATGCAGTCGCAAAGCCGACATAATAATCCTTGAATGCAAGCAAGAAGAATCCGGCAAAGGCGGCGAGTCCCCAGACGGCCACATTCGCGAGAACACGGCAAGCCAGAGAGTGGCAATGGACCATGACAGCACCGTTCCAAAGGAGCAAGTAGAAGGTCCACGTCAGCGGCATCGCCGAGACGGCTAGGTGGATTAATCTCGGTGCAGTGTGGTAGCGGAAGTAGACAGCAGTCAACTGGAGGAAATTGATGACAACGACGATCTCGGCGAGAATCGTATGGCTGCGGACCCACAGCATGACCCAAATAAACTGGAGGACATTGTACCTGCGACATGTCAGCGGGCGTTGAATTGTGGGAACCGAAAGGGCTTACAGGATAAAGTGGCTGCCGACCGAAGCAGCGGAGTTCTGGGCGGTTTCATCGCTTTTGAAGAGATGATAAACGTAGACGATCTGGAGAATCCAGAGCACGACCCAGTAGATATCGACGAAGACGGTGTTCAGAGTAAACGGAGTACTATGGCCGTAGAAGATCTTGTGGCGTCCAAGGTTGCCGTCGACGGGGGCATGGTTGACGTAGTAGAAGGTGGTGACGAACTGCAAGATGAACGATAGCAGGGTCAGGGCCCTGTAGGCGGTGATGTTGCGCCTGGTTCCCTCAGAGTCGCGAGCAAACGGGTTGGCTAGCAGAGAGAAGCCGATAGGTTAGTGTTGCAATTGACGAATCAAAACATAGAGTGCTCGAAACATACACAGCGAGAGCGGCATGGCTGTTTCCCTTGGTTGTTGTTGCTATTGTTGATGATGGCAGTGGATCCGACAACTGACAGTGACAATTGAAGGACACAGAGGACTGAAGAGAGAGAAAGCAGTCGTCACCCACAAGTGGGAAGCTTGGGGTTTTGTGTGGACGGTCAATCCGAGCAGATCACGTGAATGTGACGTAAGTAGTTTTGCTCAAGGGGATGCACCGCCAGGAAATCTCGATCGCCAGTTCGGTGATTGGCAGAGGTCGACACGCCACTGCCATGGTGAAGCCTTGCAAGAGTCATGAGACCGCTTGCTACGGTATGCCTTCCCCTTAAGTGTTGCTTTTGTCGTCCTGAATGCCGATGCAACCCGGACCGCAGTGCCGGTGCGAGCTATGGCATTGTATAATGGATTGCAGCTGTCGAGGCGAATTGTCCTTTGTCTCTGCAAATCTCTGCAGTAGCTTTATTTCCCCTCTATACTAAGTATGCAAGTTGGCAGTCTCTACTTGTTGCCTCTCTGTAGAGTAGAGCAGAGTACTAAGCTCCACATGACGTTGTTGGACGGGAGGCTGCTTGCCAGAAAAACCAAGCCGGCTGCTCTCTCCGCACCCCGTTTCGCCCAATCGTCACCTCAAAACAGTGCACTTAACTGGTGTTGCTGTCCAAGTCGGATCTGCAGGCTTCATGCTACGGACACCCACGTCGTAGCATCTCCCGCTGCACAACACAGATAAACATAAACTCCTTCAATTCCCCGCTGAAACTGGCCAGCAGTCATAATGGCTTCCCCTTTTCTCTCCGCTGCCAGGGGTAATACATTTGCGTTGCGCTGTCTATCGGCCACGCTGAGCCCGTCTTTTTCCCGTTTAGGCATGGCGTTGTTGTGGATTCCCTTTGACGACAAACAACTCAGCTCGCCAACAAAGAAGAAAATCCTTACCCTCATCACCATCTCCACCACGTCGACATCAGTCAACAACCACCATTTCCATTACTGTCACGACCACCACGAATCAGCATTCACTCTCTTCCTAGAAAGAACCACTGGCCGAACAACTCTTTTCTTTGTCGCATCGAACCACCGCCAGAACACCACTCCCCGCGCTCAGCTCGCTCGCTTACACAAGCTTCGGCGGTCACACCACACCAACACCCGCTACATCGCACCGGCGTCGGGATGACGCTCCACACGATGTCATCCTTCGCGCCATCACTGCCCACGCTCCCCAGCTACCCGCGACACCTGGCGCCATCCCGCTCCGTCTCGCCCTCCCCCTTCCCACAGTCCAAAAAGTCGCGTCCTTCGTTCGCCTCAAATGCCTTCGCCTCGCAACAGCAGCAGCGCGAGTTTTCGTTCACACACCCGCTCACACCGTCGGCCACCGACTCGGATAACGATGACGACGGCCTGATGACGCACAGCATCTACAGCGACCGCGAGTACCGGAGTGCTCTCGTGGGATCGCGGAAGCGCGGCCACGAAGATGACGGCGAAGAGGATGATCGTCGCCCCCGAGAACCCGAGGAGCGCGCGGGGAAGCGGCGGATCATCGACGTGGTCGGCGGGACTCTTGGTGGGGTTCTGCGCGGCGCGTGGGAGATGTTCCGGCCGCGGATCCCGTTCTATAGCAGTAGTAGTAGCACGCCTGCGGCACCAGAGCCGATGGAAGTGACGCGGGAGGAGGAGATGTCGAGTTTTGCAGCGCAGAGGAGGCGGACGACGGGGACGTGGGATTCTCCGGAGCCCGGACAATGGGATGCCAGTGCTGCATCCTCGCCGCCGACGAGGGGGAGCGCGGTTCCCTTGAGTGTCACAAACCCCTACACTACTGCTCCTCGCACCGCCGCCTCCTATACCGCCGCTCCCTATTCCACCACCGTTACAAATCCCTACAATGATCCTTATAGTGCACCATATCTGGACTCAGCCGGAGTCGCGGCCCCCGCAACCGAAGCCGGGATGTCAGCGCGCTGGGTACTAGTCTCCCCGACTCCTCTCACCACGTCTACGCGAAAGCGCGCGCCGTCTACCTCCTCTCCGACGACCACCCGACGACCACGCCCGGTACTCTCTAAGAAGCGCGGGCTAAAAACTACGCCACGGACACCGCCATATCAGAGCCAGCAGGCATTCAACTTCGGGACACCGACAAGCGCCGGGAAACGTCACAGGAAGGGCGGGAGCAGAGACCGCGTCGGAGAGGACGAGTTGGAGATGGACGACGATATGCGCAGGTTTAATGAGCGCCTGAAAGCGATGATACGGGAGGGGAAGGAGGCGCTCGGGGCGAAGGTGGAGGTGGTTTACGATGAGGATGATGTGGTGGGTATGAGCGGGTTCTAGGAAGAGGTGGGATGGGAAGAATACTTGATGACACTGACGATTTACTCTACTTTACCAAGGTGGTACTTTCCTACTTTCTCTTTTGTTTGGGGGCATCAAATTGTGGATTTGCTTTTTTCCTAGACTTATCCCTCGCTCGGGTTTCCTGGTGTTAGTCTTTTCTGTTTCCGTTTTTTTGCCTCTCTACCAACTAATTTTCCTTTTCTCTCTCTTTCTATGTGTGTCTGGATCCCAATTTGTACTCGTCATTATTTGGGAATATTTTGCTTTACTTTTGAAGCGCAATGGTAGGTGAAGTGGTGGGGGTTGGTGAAGACCAACAGCTGTGTTAAGATATCTATATGATAGGATAGCCAAGCAAATTGGAAAGCAAGCAAGTATCATTAGCAATAATATGTGTTAGATGCTAGATATTGGTGCGTGCTTTTGTTTGGCTGGTGCGGCATCGTAGCTTAGAACAGAGCTAGTCGATTGTCCTAGTAACGGAGCGGGCGTTGAAGTGCGTCAGACGACGATCGGAGGAGAATAATTGGTATTGCGGGTACGCTAGGTGTTCATACCTGTGTGTGATTCTTAAGGAATGAAGGGAAATATGTAGGCGCGACGGGGAGCGGGAGTAAGCTGCCGCCGGCCTATCAACTCCACTTCCCCCCTCCTTGTTAACCATCCTCATAATTACCGTACCCTATGAACTGGAAGGTCATAGTCAAAATCACCGAATCAATAAGGAGGGACCTCTTAACTTAGCCGGCTTAACATGGCGGTACAAACACTAGATGGTCAAGATACAAGTTCGAAACCTGCACTGCTCAATCACACCTCAGGCTAGAAACTGTGGTTTTCACCTTTTGTTTGCTCCTCCCCTGTATATAGTAATTACAAGACCTCGAGACTTCGAGATGGCAAACAGTCTCGTCTCGAGTCGACGTATACAACTCTAATATTAATATTATCCGGAACAGTGTAATACCAACACAAGTTTCGATTAACAAGAAGCGATCTCTTAACTTAGCGGGCTGATCATGATGCTAGAAACACTAGGTGACCAAGGTACAAGTTCGAAACCTGCAGTGCTGTAAACACCAATATCTCGGGCTGGGAACTTGGGGTTGCTAGTTTTTGTTTACTCTTCCTCCTTCACCTGCGCAATGGTATTATGTTGAGCCGTCGGCGCTGACGGAGTGCTAACTTGAGCAGTTACTCTGGGTTCAGGAGTACGCGATATGGTTCTTGTACTTCGGAAGTGATGGCGGCGGTGGTTGCGGTTGTAAAGAATGACGTGAAGTGAACCCCGTAGTGCTGCACACTAAACGAGCCACCAGGACAATGTGGTCACAACTTGAGACCCTCCGTCGGTCAGGCTGGAGTTTGTGAGTGATAGACCAATACACGGGTGACCGGCAGATGAAAAATATGAACTCTGCATGGCCATAGCTAAAATCATGCATTCACAAGAAGCGCTCTCTTAGCTGAACATGGTGCTAAAAACACCATGCGACTATAATGCAAGTTCGAAACCTGTATTGCTCATAGGTGCTGTAAACACCAACGCCTCAGAATGAATATCTGTGGTTATCTCTTTTTGTTTGTTCTTCCTCACACTCCTGCAGTGGTACAGTATTATGTAGTAGCTGAAAGACAGATAGCCAATAAACTGAGACGTGTTAGATGATCCCTTCACTCGAATCAGCTCGTGTGGTGCGCACATGGTGAAGGCATTACTGGCTTATACACTGACAAAGCCCCGCAGAAATCATGCCATTAACTAATCACTTGCGGGTATCTCTAGCACTCATGCAATGGTGCACGCAAATCAAAACACAAAGTTGCCCGAAAATTGCTGTCATATGCATATGCGCTATCGCAAATTTACCATCCCTTGTACGCCACCGGGACATCTCTTGTATTGTACAGAGTAATTCTATTTCAAGAGAAAGGTGTAGTCTAAGTAAATGCTACAAACTTCCCCCACAAGTCATATCTCAACCTTCTTCCTATATAAACAAATCTCCATATCCTCAGTGTCTTTACTCTCCATCAAAGTAATAGATTCTCACTCACTTAATGTTCCATTGTTCCAATCACTCTCGCCATTTAAACATCTCTTTTAAGGCTGTCACACGGTGCTGACTGTTCTATCTTGCCATCCGGTAGCTCGAGGTATTGAAATAGAACATCATAGACCTCTGCCATTTCAAGACCGAGATGACCAACCGGACGAAACGTCTTGAATAGAGAGTCGACTCGTGTGTAACACTAATATTAGTATTATCAGGAGCTGCCGTTGTCCAGTGTAGTACCGAGCTCAAGCACTGAACTATGAAGGTATCACTCGAACCACATTCTTCTCGGATTTCACGCATTTCATCGGCTTCGCGCTCATCAATTACCAGGAAGCTGTACACCACTCCGCAATCACATGAAAGGTAACACATACCGCACAGTCTATTTCTTATCTCCTAGTTCCGGCTTTTCCAGCTTCAGAAGTAGTTCATACAGAGTTTAGGCTGTGTATGTACTTACCCCTACAAGGGAGAATTCATTCGTCATCCCTCCATTGACCTTACTTGCGAGATCATACTTCCGTATCTTGTAGTCTACAAACAACTTAAGGCCCAGATATTAAAATTCAGAGCTGAATTGTCTCTAAATCGAATATACTGTACCGAGCATAACGGTTCGTACGTCACGCATCACAAAAGGGCTGTTTGGTACGTAGAAACTCCTATTTCGTCACGAACCACAGCGGTTCTATCCGTAGTTGCTAGGGTACGTTAAATGGTTGTCACAAAAGCGTGAGTAGTCTGGGTTTGAAGAACTGTGGCTGATTGCTGTATTATCAAAGTGTAAATGAGCCTTTTCATAGGTCATAATGTTTATGTGAATCTTTCACTACACAGGAAATCTCTGCCGTATTTTCTGCACTTTGAAATCAGTGTCCGACCATGGTTCCTCAAGTAATCCCAACTCGTACTCACCTAATCCTGTCCGTTACAACCAGAAATTTCATGTCACACTACCTCTGATTTACAATGAAAAGATGTCGTAGAGGGGCGGATCTAAAACAAAAAGCGTCACGGCCGGTAGCTCGTCTAAACCATTATGCTCGATACAGTACTGCATGTTGCTGTCTAACGCTACAGCGATGCTGCGGTGCTCCTCAGAACACTTTTCAAAGTTGAAAAAAAGTCTAAATGGTGTTATCTCGTGGATTAAGACCTTGTTGGTAGTCTCTTTTGGTAATATTTTATTAGGGTGACCCCAAAACATGTGGTACTTCGGAGCCTGCTTTGGATGTTTACGCTTGGGTTATCTTGCTAGAAACCACGTAGATGGTATCTGAGATAGCTATGTGAATACTACTCTGGTAACAGCGGGAGAGAACGATGATCGGCTCCTCCCCCACCACGTCTTTAAGTACGTTGTGCTGTACAACAATATGCCGTTAACGATGAAAACTCACCTATCCTGGCGCCTGCTGCCGTGCTACAAGACGGACCGATTTCAGCTCAGTTTGACGTGGAGGACCGCCGCCCACGACCAACAGATGGAATGGCAAAAGAATCAACTCCAGAAAGCTGTAGCATTTTTAAGGTAGTCGCCAACTGCAGGCCGGAACCACACTGCCACGGCGTCTAAACCGCTTCCCCGTAATTTTATCACTAAAAGGGCACGATATGATATCGAGCGTAGTCCACATCCCGGATTTCATCAAGATTTATTGCTTAGGCTGCTCACCCTGGCTTCGGCTATTAGACCCTGTGCTCGTACAATCAGACTCTACACAAACTGCTTCCATGTGTCTACACGAAAGTCTCGCACGCGATGACGAAGCCCTCTTGGTCAAGCGTCCTTGGTCTGGGCCCCTCCCGGACTTTATGGGGCAAGCCTCTTCCACATATCCACATGATAAGTATGCTGGCAAGGCCCTAACCCACTCCCTCCTATGGAAACGCCGATTCTCGAGGCTATCTTCGGCTTCCATACTCTGTGCTGCGTCTTTCCATCCTCATCACCGGAGACCGGTAGTGTCGACGGTAACATGACGTTCGATACCAGCAGATGTCACAGTTTAACTCAACAAGTTCTTCGATTACTTTATATAATTTGAGTAGGATTTCTGCTATCTGGTGAGTATTTAGTGATGTTAATCTTCCAGTATCATCGAGTTATACGTGTTCTTCCTATAAGCAGCCTTTAAATAGATGTATGTTGCTGAGTCTATAATATCCCGTTCTTTAACAAAGTTACGAATGTTAATTGTCTTACTGGCTAATAATAGGATGTTTGTTTGCGGCTTGTTTCAGGTGATGGACTGGATCTTGGTTCTATCTATCATTTGGTTGATCTTGATGTGATTGACAGTCAAGGTATGGTCTTTTAGAAGCTGGCGTGTCATGTTTCAAGGTTGGAATAGATCTTCTAAGTGTCAAAGCGAAAAGCCGAATGATATAGCTTGTATGTTCCGAGATGTCTTCCAATAGATTGTCGATTTTGTGTGTGCACATCTGTTGCAGAACGCTACTTCATTAGCATCCTCTTTCATTTTGATACCTTTGATTGCCCTCTTTTTGCTTGCGTTTGGTTCGGAGACTGTTAAATCCGAAAGAGAATGCCTCATGACCGCCATCTATAGTCATGGGATGGTAATTCCGGAATGTACTGGTAGCTAGGCTGCTAAAATGAGATTCGTATGTAGTTCATTCGGGAGTGTCAAGAGCTAAATAAAGGCTGTCAGTAGTTCGTCGGAGGACTGGTGGGGTACAAACCGGTTCCATTGTGGGAGGGGGCAGTCGGTAGCTGTGGACATTTTGCGATGGTAGGTGTGTCCGAAATTTTGAGGGTATTTATAAGGACATTTTTGGCTGGCTGGGGCTCGACATAACTGGAATGGATTCAGTCAGTAACGCTAATTCTGGCCTGCCTCGCGGCCGCGATAATATCCAAACGAACATCGGACTGTACTTGCTGGTTGTACTGTAGGATATTCCGTAGAGCTGACGACGACGATATACACGCTGCGACTACGATATTAACGAAGTACAGCAGTAGAACATCGAATATGTTGGCTATGGTGGAAGTGGTGTTTGATGCCCCGTCGGAGCTGTGAAGGGATGGAGTGAGGGGCTGGGGTGAGAATGGAGTGAATATGAGAAGTTGTTTGTTGACGACCGGGGGCGCTACGTCTTATGGTAGGTCTGAGGTCGTTCGAAGTGCTGACCGAGGCGGCGCTGAAAAACGATCGCGGGCTTTGGATCGCGGTGCCAGATATTGACTTCAGGGGTGCCAGAGCTTAGCTTGAAGTGATGGTGTCAGATGTTGGCTTTGGGGTGATGTGGAAGGATAAAGGAATGAAGTGGAAGTTGGATGGAGTGGTGAGATTTTACAGTGACGGACGGGTCAAACATGTGGCTTGTGGCAGATTCAACCTCAAGGCATATGGGTTTTCCTCTTACACTATTTCTGGGTACGAAAATACATTGTCACTGGCAGCTGTTTGAACTTGTCGTTCTTAGCTATTGCTCATAACCAATTACGTATTACTATTATAGCCCCCTCGTCGTCTTACAAACATACAAGCATGGCGGTATTGATCTTCCTAAAGTATTCACCCATATTTAGTTCACCTTCTTCTCGTCCTCTGTAACATCAATTGCCTGCATCATCTCTACCGCAGGGACCATCTCCCAATACGCCTCCCACAGCAACCAACCCGGAATAACAACCCACAGGCCATTGAAGAAGATAAGATAGAGCCATCTAATCCCTGTTAGTTCCAACTTCCCTCACCCGGCACATTACTTACTTGTACATCCAATTGCCAGTCATCAAATTATGGCACCCGCTCACCCATTCAGGGCCAAAAGTCATCCAGCAGCCTACACGAATCCACGCTTAGCGCACATCCCTCTCCCCATTCAGGCGTACGTACCATAAATCTCACCCGTCGCAAGAACACTCATCCAGAACCATCTCCTCCCCTCACCCTTCCGAATCATCTCTGTAATCCACACCGCCAGCGGACCTCCCGCAAGCACCGTAATGAGCTCAACACACACAGTACTCACATCCGATACGCCCCACCGGACATCCGCCTTCGCATACTCCTGCCATAGCTTTGCCAGCGGCGCGTCGGAGAATTTGGCGCCGTATGAGATGGCGGGGTTCCCCCAGAGCGTGGGGACGGCGGCGGATGGCGTGGGCGACGAGGCCGCGAAGGAGTAGTAGATGAAGGAGCCTTCCAGGATCAAGTGGGTCAACGCGTTGAAGACGTGCCAGACGTACATGCCGCGCTCTCGCTGGGAGACGGCACGGGGGAGGGCGGCCCTGGAGAGGCCATAGGCGGAGAGCAGGAGGGCGACGGTGCAGAATAGCGACCAAACGGTGGTCGCGCTGATCAGCTGGGGCTCGTCGGCTGCCATGGTTGCGGTTGTGCAAATGCGCGTGCTGGTTACTGCGGGTGCTGCCAGCTTATAGTTGACGCTGCGGCTTGGCAGGGGCTCCGAGTGGCCGGGCTCGATTGGGCAGCAGGGTGGCCACGACACATCGACAGCAACGTTGCAACGCACAAAACCACTGCGCGCTAGGTTCGTGCTGCATACAGTCGTCCTGTGCACTTTGCGAGGTCTGTCACTGCAGGCCCACGGTTCGCCGGTCAGCGTACGGTGATCCGAGCGAGCGGCCGACTCCTGTGCTGGCGCCAGAGCTCCATCCTCCCCTCACCGTCTCTTACGTATCCCCTGGTCCCGCCAGTCGCGATGTCCCCAGTCCCACCCTCTCCCTGCCTCCCGCTGCATGGCGCCGAGAAGACTCCCCCGACACCCTCGCTCGCCTCCCAGGCTCGGAGTCGAAAGCTGCAGCTTCTGCGCAGTCTTCGAGCCGTCGTCGTGGCTGCGGGCATCTTCGCCCTCGCCTTGTGGGGAGCGATAGGATTCGGCCTGTTTCCGCACAAATGCAACCCACGCTACCCCCGCAACCCAGCGCCTTCCTCCGTGCCCTTCCGGTGGCCCGATGTCAGTCCCCCTCGCCTCGAACAGACCCGTAGGCTGACATCTCTAGGTGACGCCCACTTCCGACCTCCTCTGGCACCCCTGCTTCGGCTCTCTCGAGTGCGCGCGCCTGCAAGTCCCCCTCGACTGGACCAACCCTTCGGACCACCGCACCGTCGCGGTCGCGCTTACAAAAGTCCCCGCCGCCGTTCCCGAGACCGACGCGTCCTGGTCAGGCCCTGTACTGCTCAACCCGGGCGGCCCCGGCGGCTCGGGCGTCCAGTTCGCAATTACCCTCGGAAGCGCGATACAGGCTGTGGTCGGACGCACGCACTCCGTCATTGGCTTTGACCCCAGGGGAATCAACAATACTACGCCGGCGACTACATGTTTCCCGTCCGAAGCGGCTCGGGTGATCTGGTGGCTTCGCGGGAGGGTGATGGGTTACTCGATAGATCACCAGGACGTGGGTATCGAGTTCGCGCGCGCAAAGTCGCTGGGGAGCGTGTGCGAGGAGGTTATCAACGGCGGTGGCGGGGCGGCGTTCGCAGGCACTCCAAATGTCGCACGGGATATGCTCGCGATTGTCGATGCGTCCTGGAAGAGCGTGGGGAAGACGCAAGTGCATGGGAGTAAACATGGGCTTCGGTACTGGGGTTTCTCGTACGGCACGGCGCTGGGGCAGACGTTTGCATCCATGTTCCCGGACCGCGTGGAACGGATGGTGTTGGACGGCGTCGTCGATCTGGACGACTACTACGCCGGCGGCTGGCTTCGCAACCTGCAAGACACGGACCGCGTGATCGAGGCTTTCGACAGTTACTGCGCCTCCTCCTCGGCATGTGCATTCACCGCCGCGACTCCCGGCCTTGTAGCCCGCCGCCTCAAAAAGCTCATCTCCAAACTCCGCAAAGAACCCGTCCCCGTCTACGGCGACTCCGCAGCACCAGACTGGGTTACTGAGTCCGACATTCGAACGATCATCTTTTTGTCGCTGTACTCTCCGATCCTGTGGTTCCCGGTTGCCGCCGACGCATTAGCCGCTCTCGAAGCAGGCGACGCGGCGCCAATCGTGAAGATACTCCATGCCACGTATGAATGCGACTGCTCCGTCCCAGGTACCGAGAAGCCAAACACCGGCGTCGAAGCGGCCTTTGCAATTATCTGCCAAGACGGTGGCTTAGCCAGGAGTAATAACACTCTCGCGGAAACAGTCGCATATGTGGAAGAGCTGAGGGGCCAGAGCGAGATGATCGGCGGCAACTGGGCGCAGATCCAGATGGCGTGTACTGGCTGGCGGGTGCCCGCGCAAGGCCTCACTCCGATGCGCGGGAAGCCGTGGGGCGCGGATACTCGGAACCCGATATTGTTTGTGAGCACCAAGCTGGATCCGGTTACACCGCTCAGAAACGCAGAGAAGGCGAGAGGCTTGTTCTCTGGCGCGGGCCTGTTGGTGCAGGAGAGTGAAGGGCACTGCTCAGTTTCGGCGCCGAGTATGTGTTCGGCGTCTAAGATTGGCCGGTATTTTGAGGATGGCATTGTGGACTTTGCGGCGGTTTGTGAGGCTGATACTACGCCATGGGGTGCTCCAAGGGCGGCGGCGATGGTGACGGAAATGGGACTGGCCGCATGGAGATTGGCGAAGGGGTGGAGACCGGTTGTACCTGGAGGATTCCGGTAGTGGTTGACGGGGACTATAACGGGTTTGCTTTTTCGTTGGGACGGAAGTCTGCTGTGGTTTTCTTGAGTAGGTTAGACATAATACCTATCAAGTTATCAATTCAACTTCTAGCACTTTGGAATTTTGTTTTCACCTTTAACTTTAAATCTGTCTCCCAGCCCCGCACTGGCCCATCGCCGCACCAACCCGCAATGGCCGTTCTTTCAAAACTCAACCACCTCATCCTTAAGCCCGCCACTTTAACCAAATCACCTACATTCCCAGTTCATGTTGCATCGCCACTGGACTCGGCAACATCAACGGTAACTCCCCCTCCCCCACACCCCCGCCCGTTGCCCCTAGTGCTGATAAATCATAACAGGCTGGAGACCAAAAAGAAAATATTTTCAACAGCAAAATAAGATCCCATCACTGGTTAGTAGAGTAAGGATAAAATGTTTGCAAATCATGATATTTCCCACCTCGCCTATCACACACGTTCTCGTCTTGCGCAAACACCCCCGCTGAGCGAGCCTTCCGTGATGCCAGTATCTACAGTGACGTTACTTTAGTACTAAAGTAGTCTCGAACCGGCATGTCTCTGATGATACCAAAAATAGCCTGGTGCATCTTTATGTTGCGGGCCGACCCGCGGGTTTGTCTTTTGGGTGGCGCTTATCTTCACCTCTTGCTTTTGAGTCTCACTCTCTGCTGGGGCGGTCAGTTTTGGGCAAATGGGCAACAGCAACCGTTGGATTGAAGCAATTTGTTTAGTTGCCGGAAGAGACTATCGAAAATGAGCTAACTAGATACATCGAGCAAAGAGGAATGCGGGTGGGTGTCCGTTCCCACTTTTGTGCAATCTTGTGATGTTGCTCGCGCCACGCAAGATATTTTTATATGTATCCTCACGAGTACCACTAGATTATCCTTGTCTAAGTATTTTCATACTGCAAGCACAGTGGCGTAGTCTGGAACATCAGTCAGCTGGTGGCGTGTCTCTCACGATACCAAAAATAGCCAAGCACACATGTATTGCAGTCTGCGGGCCGACCCGCCATTAATTTAGGTGTCAGAGCTTATCTTCACCTCTTTCCACAGCCGACGCTCACGATTCATAGAGGAGACGGCCCGGGAAAATGAACCCTTACTCTTTACCACACACTTACTGGTGGATTCTAGTTCGAAAAAGTCCTTGGGAAGGTAAATGTAGAAGGTTTTTTGAAGAGTGGGGGCAGTTGAATGGTTGAAATTGGTAGGTGTTGCATATGTACCTGCATCATAAGCTTTGCAGCTTAGGTCTGCTTGATATGTGGTTGGTGTATAAAGATATGCTTTAGGAGTGCGGATCAGATTAGTGCAGAGTGGCTCATATTAGTGCAAATGGTTGAGCAAATGGAGATAGATATGGAGACGAATATGGCTGTGAATATGGGAGACAAGTCTGTATATATGTGGGCCATCTGGCCTCAAGAAGATCAATCAATTAAGTCTAAAGAAGCATCCATAGTAACATCAGGGAAATTGTAGCATTTGAATGATAGTTAATGAAAATACAGATAGCAATTCTCACAAACACCGGGAAAAATGACCTGACGCGACGCATAACTCATAGAGAAGCTGTTTTTGGGGCGGTAATTCATAGCATATTTGACGCGTGGCACTATGAGGTCCTATGGACCTCCGTGTTGACTAGATTACTATGATACACATGCAATTTTGTGCGCTGGATACTATACATCACGCTGCATACAACAAACTTGAAAGCAAGCTGCCAGATGCACTTCATTGCACGCTCCCAAGTACGCTCTGAAGTACACTCCTGATTGCACTCGATTGCACACTCCCAGCCAGCTTGACTGTACGCTCCCAATTGCTCTCGATGGCACACTCCCAGCCTGCTTGACTTACGCTCTCAAGTAAGCTCTCAAGATGCTCCCAAGTACACCTCCGAGTATGTTCTCAAGTACACTCCCGGGCATGCTCTCAAGGACGCTCCCAATTGCACTCGATGGCACACTCCCAGCCTGCTTGACTGTACCCTCCTAAGTAATCTCTCAAGACGCTCTCAAGCATACTCCCGAGCACGCTCTCAAATACACTCCCAATTGCACTCGATGACACACTCCCAGCCTGTTTGACTATACGCTCCCAAGTAAGCTCTCAAGACGCTCTCAAGCACACTCCCGAGCACGCTCTCAAGTACACTTCCAATTGCACTTGATGACACACTCCCAGCCTGATTGACTGTACGCTCCCAAGTAAGCTCTCAAGACGCTCTCAAGCACACTCCCGAGCACGCTCT